>Ga0163154_10000486_pt1 | contig 61130 bp, 50 predicted proteins | sample OliLakLV19MP9P1_FD_148649 | JGI IMG/M metagenome (GOLD analysis project Ga0163154, IMG submission 148649) | Freshwater microbial mat bacterial communities from Lake Vanda, McMurdo Dry Valleys, Antarctica - Oligotrophic Lake LV.19.MP9.P1 | ecosystem: Environmental > Aquatic > Freshwater > Lake >...
CGCTACTGCCTTCCAGCCTGGCCTGCACATCCAGCGCGCTGGCGCGTGCCGCGTCGAAGCGTCCGAGCTTGCATTGTTGCAGCGAGGACAGATTGTTCAGCTTGGAGGGCGGCGACGCCCGATCCCTTAGCGCAAGCGATGCGCTGCGACCCACGGGTGCGTGTCGCCCAGGGCGGCCGTGAGGTGCGCGAGCGCTGGCGCCGGCGATGGTGAAGGTGGTTGCGCCAGGCGTGCAGACCAGAGTGCGAGCAGACTCGGATCCATACCGCTGCCATCGATGGCGCTGCCGGCGCTGTCGATCGCGGCGCGGGCGAGGCGTTGCGCATAGGCCGGATTGCCGTTCGCGTCCAGCGTTTCGGCGAGGATCAGCAGCATGCGCACGGCATTGCGCTGCGGCAACGCGCCGGCCTTGGCGCTGGTGCTCGCAATATTGATGGCCGAGGTCAGTGACGTCTCATTAGGCGCAGCTAAGAAATCAAGCACCACGCTGAACGAGTTAACGACCGCCAGCAGCGGCGGTTGCGCGGCCAGCGCGGGTTTGAGTGCGTCGAGTTCGCGGCGTGCGCGCGCGCCTTGTCCGGCGATGTAAAGCGTGTCGATCGAGCTCAAACGAACCCGCAGGCAGTCGAGACTCTCCGCACCCACCGCTGCGCACATGCTGGCGACGGCCGCGTCGGCCAGCGCGATGGCTTCCTTGCGCTTGGCCAGCAGCGCCAGCGCCTTGGCCTGGGTGATGTCGCGCGCTGCGCGTGACGGCAAGGACTCGGTGGAGCTGGCGTCGGCGTTGATCGCATCCATGCCGGCCAGAGCTTCCAACGCCAGCACATCGACCGCCAGCCCCCGGTCTGCAGCCGCAAATTGATCGGTGATGGTCACCGCGACCTGATCGCCTCCGCGTTTCTCGCTGGCCCGGCGGCGCGCGGCATCCACCAGCACTTGGCGCATGGCGCGCGCGGCAAGATTCATCAGATGGGCTTCGCTGTCGGCGGCGCAATGGCTGCGCAGCTTGAGAAACAGCTCATGCACCAGTGCGGTGGTCTGCAAAGTCGCGTCACGCCGGGCAGCAGGCGATGAGCCAAACGCTTCAGCTCTTCATAGTGCTGCGCGATCTGCTGATCTAGGTTCATGCCGCGCACTCCTCAGGGTTGACTAAAGTTTGCAGAAAAGCGCCTGTCAGGCTTTGCCACGTAACTGCGTACCCTCATTTAGGACCGCCGTTTGGCTTCGTTACCGAGGATCGAAGAGCCCATGAAACGTACCGCACTATTCGCCATCCTGTGCACCACCCCCTCCCTGCTCTGCGCCAGCCCGTGGACTTACCGCGGCACGCTCAATGATCCCAGCAGCCTGTCGGGCTTTCCTCGCGAGTGCGCTGGAAGTCCTTTTGGCGATCGTTTTCTGGTCATTCTCGGATTGATTTTGATGGATTTCGATCTACTTTCGAGTCTGCGCTACGCCAAAAGGCCGTCCCTTCGGGTTGCGCGTCTGGACGGCGTCTGCGCTGCGACGCTTAGGCATGGAGGAGCCATTGCCAAGCGTCGCGCCTTGCAGCCGTCCAGCCTCACAACGCATCTCACGCGCAAAGCCCAACAGGCTGTTAGAAACCTCAGTTGGACGGGGTGGAGTGTGCAGTTATGGGTGTGCCCACTCTTGCTTTTTTTCGCCGCTGCAGTTTGCGCCAACGAAGCCTGCGCTCAAACTGCATGTCGTGGGGCATACCGACAATCAAGGCGGCTTAGACAGCAATTTTGCCCTGGCAAAAGCGCGCGCGCAGGCAGTCAGTAGTGCATTGACGCAGGCCTACGCGATTGCCGCTACGCGTTTGACTGCTAACGGCGTGAGCTCACTGGCACCCGTCGCCAGCAATTCCGACGAAGCCGGCCGCGCGAAGAATCGGCGGGTGGAATTGGTGCCGTTTTAGTTTGTGAGTCCGCAAGTCTGCCGATCAGCGCGGGTGATCGTGATGACGCCGAACTTTGGCAATCAGTCGACGGGCGTGGCGCCGGCGCGCAATCCAATGGCGATCTATTACTCCGACGGCGGCGGATCGGGTTGCACCGCGGGCCGCTGGGTGATTTATCAAACCACCGTGACCGCCGAAACGCTCAACAACGGCGCACCTTTCAACATCTGGTTTGTGCTGCCTTAGGACGTCGGCCTCTAAACAGTTCGTGGTTGCGCGTTTGAAAGTGGCGCTTGACGCGCGCCGCGATCTTGCTCTAGTGGCTAGTAGTCCGTCATTCGCCAATCTTAGGATAAAGTCTGGCTAGCTTGATACGGGCATTCTCGGTGGTGAAACGCCATTGCGCGGCCTGTGTCCGCTGGTTCCTGTTGTGGGTCCAGGCGTCAATTTCGGTTTTCACAAAGTCCTGGCTAGGCATTCTTCGGCTCAGGCATTGGCGGGCCAGCACGGCGAACTCGCACTCAGCCATGTTCAGCCAACTCCCGTGCTTTGGGGTAAAGACGAATTCAAATCGGTCCAGCAAGGCACGTGCTCCCGTGAGACGCTGTCGATCACCTGCAACTCGACCAGACGTTCTGCCAGCAATCGCAACGTCCAACGCGCGTTGCCCTCGGGCGCTGCACTGCAGGCCAAGCTCACCAATCGCGCTTGCGCCTCGCCATCCAGCGCATTCGTCAACCCACCCACTACACAGCGCTGGATCTGCTCGACACAGCGCCGGCTAAAACCCACACGCTCTGCCGCTTCGCGATCCATCAAACCGAGACCGCCATCCCCTTCGTCGACCAACAACAAGACTTGCGCATGCTTACGCCGGTACGCCGCCTCCCGTCCACGATGAACCAGACCCTGCAGAAGTTGCCTTTCCTCTGCCGACAGTCGGACTACGTATTTCTTCTTCATCGTTATCTCTCAATATGTTGCACAATCTTCTTGAGAGATTAGCTTAACATCCTAAAACGTATTGCAGCCAGAGTACTAGAGGTTCCCTTACAAATCGTACTTTTTGACCTCAAAGCCGCGCCGCCGATACTCAGCCCAACGTTTGCGTGAGCCCTCACGCTCGTTTGGATCGGCGGTCACCACTTCTTTAACGGTTTCGTATTGGCCGCTCGCGCATTCTTCGCGCAGATTAATGACTAAGGGTCGATCTGCGACTTGCGCGCCGGGCGGTGCGATCAACACCGCGGTCACGTCGTCTTCGTCGTCGCCGGCGATTTGATGCGGAATGAAGGCATCGGCATCAAAAGACCATAATAAATCGTCGATGGCTTCAGCCTCGTCGAGCGTACGGGTCAGTATCAACGTGGGTATTTCCGCGCCGTAGGCACGTTTGGCCAATACGCACACCACCCGCAAGGGCTCCGCGCGATAACGTTCTTGTTCGATCAAATAAAAGTCAGCGCGCGGCATAGGGCGGTTAGCCTTTCTGGCTCAACAACCATTGCACCAACATGGCGACTGGGCGTCCGGTGGCAGTGCCTTTGCGGCCGGAATCCCAGGCGCTGCCGGCGATATCCAAATGCGCCCAGCGTTGGCCTTCGGTGAATCGGCTCAAGAAACAGGCTGCGGTAATCGCGCCGCCGTATTTGCCACCCAGATTGGCAAAATCGGCAAAACCGGTCTCCAACTGGCTCTGGTAGTCCTCCCACAGCGGCAAACGCCAGGCGCGATCGCCACTCAATTCGCCAGCGGCCAGCAACTCGTCAGCCAAACTATCATCGTGGCTCATCAAGCCACTGGCGTGCGTGCCCAGTGCAACCACGCAAGCACCGGTGAGCGTCGCAATATCGATCAAGGTGCGCGGTTCATAACGCGTGGCATAGGTCAGCGCATCGCACAGAATCAAACGGCCTTCGGCATCGGTATTGAGAATTTCCACCTGATGGCCGGCCATGGTTTTAACCACATCCGACGGCCGATAACTCTTGCCATCCGGCATATTCTCGGCCGCCGGGGTGATGCCAATCACGTGCAGCGGCAGGCGCAACCGAGCCACGGCTTCCATCACGCCAAATACAGACGCGGCGCCGCACATATCAAACTTCATTTCTTCCATACCGGCGGCTGGTTTGATGTCGATACCGCCGGTATCAAAAGTAATGCCCTTGCCGACCAATACGATCGGCTTGCCGGGCGCGCCCTGATAATCCATGACAATCAGCTTGGGCGCGTTGGCGCTGCCGGCGGCAACCGCTAACAGGGCGCCCATACCTAGCGCTTGCATGTCCGCAGTTTCTAGCACCTTGACGGCAATTTCCGGGTGGCGCTGCGCCATTTGCAGCGCTTGTTCGGCCAAATAAGCGGGGTTACAAATATTCGGCGGCAAATTGCCCAATTCACGCGTCAAACGCACGCCGGCGGCGGTAGCGGTGGCCCGTGCCAGCGCATCGCCGCTGTAAGTGCCGGCACTGAACTGTACTTCGCGCAGTTCAGTGCGTTCTGCACGCACTTTCAGCGTGGCGGTGTATTTGTAGGCCGAATAATCGGCCAGCAGCGCGGATTGCACCAATTTCCACGCGATATCGTGTTTGGGAACCTCAACTTCAGTCAAATAGGAGGCGACGCTGTCTACCGGCAGCCCTTTGAGCGCTTTGTGCGCGTCGCGCGTGGCGCGCAGGAAACGCGCGCTGTCGAACTTGCGCTGCTCACCCAAACCCACCACCAACACGCGCGGCGCGACCAATCCACTCAAGTGGTGCAACACCGTGGTGCTGCCGACGCGACCGCTGAGATCGCCACTTTCCATCAATCGCTTCAGTACACCTCCGCTCGCCGCATCCAGTTCGGCGGCGGCGCTGGTCAACATGCGCTCCTCGTAGACACCGACAATCAGCAGTGAAGCAACAACGTCTTTCGGACGTCCGGTCAGGCGCTTGAACTCCAACATGAACAGTCTCCAGATCAAAAATGGCAAACTCGGCTCTGTGGCGGGCAGAATGCACGCCCTCAAGTTAATCGGCGCGGTGCCGACACTTGGTAGAACGGGAAGTCTAACTCGGGATGACAACGCGCGCCGACCGCTACCTCGAACGCGAGGTCTGCTATGCCCTGGCCGGCGTACTGGCTATTTTGTTGCTTGTAGTGCTGGGTGGTTTGTTGACCGACGTGCTCAACAAAATCGCGCGCGGCAGGGTGCCGCCGGTGTTATTGCTCAGTCAAATCGGTTTACGCATCCCTGACGCGCTGACCATGTTGTTGCCACTGGGCAGTTTACTGGCGGTACTGCTGTCTTACGGTCGTTTGTATAGAGACAGCGAAATGGCGGTGCTGGCGGCGTCTGGTTACGGGCCGCTGCAAACACTGCGGCCGCTATTTCGTTTAGGCGGGCTGCTGGTGTTGTTGCAAGCGGCGCTGGCCTTTTATGTGGCACCGTTTGGGCGCGAGGTCGCCGCTCAGATGATTTTGGATACGCAACGCTCGGTGGCGGTGGCTGGTTTGACCTCCGGGCGTTTCGTCGAGTTGCCGGGCGGCGCCGGCGTGCTGTACGTGTCTAGTGTCAGCGCCGATCAACGTACCATCGATGAAATCATGCTGGTCCGCGAACGCGATGGCCAACGTATTGTCTTGACCGCAAGGCAAGGATCCATCCAAGTAGACGACGCCACCGACGAAGTGATCCTGCATTTGACGACTGGCGAACGCGTCGATGGCAAACCGGGCGAGCCGGGCTATCGGCGGATTCGCTTCGAAGAGGCGGACATCGCCTTCCCGCGGCAACTCGCTAATGCCGGAGACGATCCACGGCAGGCGCGATCGACGTCTGAATTGTGGAATGCAAGCGACTTGGAATCACAAGCCGAGCTGACCCGACGCTTGGCCCAACCGCTGGTGCTGCTGTTATTGCTGATCATTGCGCCGGTGATGGCGCAAAGCGCGCCGCGCCAGCCGCGTTTTGACAAAGTGGTGGTGGCCATCATGTTGTACCTGACCTACACCAATTTGGTGGAACTGGCCCGTGTGTGGGTGCTGGCCGGCACCTTGCCCATCTGGTTGGGCACGTGGTGGGTGCATGCGGCCTTTGCTGGCATCGTGGTGATTGCTTGGGCGCGCGAGCTGCTGGCTTGGCGCAATGGCCGCAAGACACTCGCGCGAATGGGAGTGCATTGAGTGTTCACGCTGACCGACAAGTTGATATTTAAGGCGGTGATTCCGGCGATCATCTTGTCGCTGCTGGTTTTTGTGGGTATCGACACGCTGCTGGCGTTGCTCAATGAGCTGGATGAAGTGGGTATCGGCAGTTACGACATGCTGCGGGTGCTGGAATACATCGGCTTGACCATCCCGCGCCGCATGTATCAGATGTTCTCAACCGCGGCGATCGTCGGCAGCATGTTGGGTCTCGGCGCGTTGGCGGCACGCAGCGAATTAATCGCACTACAAGCCGCGGGCGTCAGCCGCTTGCGCATCAGCCTGTCGGTGGTTTACGCGGCGGGCGCTTTATTGGTGGTCGCCTTGGTTTTGGGTGAATGGGTGGGCCCACGCGCCGATCGAATGGCCGCCGATTTGGCCGCGCAGTCAAAATCTCAAGGCATTTCTTTCAGCGGCAGCGGGCTCTGGTTGCGCGATGGCGCGGCCGTGTGGAACGCCAAACGCATCGTCATTTCCGGCCCTGGGGAATTGGATTTATGGGATGTTTGGCGCTACCAGTTTGGCAGCGACGCGCGTTTGAGTGAAGTCGTCAAAGCCGAACGAGCGAGTTATCGCGGTGGCAGTTTCGAATTGCTCGATGTGGTCCGTGACAAACTCAGCGATGCCAGCGTGATTAGCGACAAACAAGCCAGCCTGAGCATGGACACGCTGCTCGATCCAGGCTTAATCGAATCGCACACCGTGCGCCCGCGCCAACAGAGCACCCGCGACTTGCTGGAGACCATCCGCTACGCGCGCATCAATCGCTTGGACGCGCTGGCTTTCGAGAGTGCTTTTTGGTTTCGATTGTTCTATCCGCTAGTCGCATTGACGATGGCATTTGCCGCTGTACCATTTGCGTTTGGCAACTTACGCAGCGGCGGTTTAGGCCAGCAACTTTTGCTCGGCATGGCCCTGGGTATCAGCTTCTATTTCGGCCAGCGCACCTTAATCAATCTGGCGGAAACCAATCGCGACGGATTGATCATGGTCAATCTGCTGCCCCCGCTGATCCTGATCGCAATGACCATTTGGGCACTGCGCCGGCCCGCGCGTTAGGCTCAAGCATGCCGAACCCACCACGGACGACTTTCACGGCAACAACCAAGCTTGCGATAACTGCACCTCTTCGCAGTTGTTGCCCGCACCTACCCGATCGACGATGAGGAAATCACCACCTTGATCGAGCGCGATCAAAGGGTGATGCCAAGTGCCACGATGGTATTGCACGCCCTCACCCTGATCGGCCAGAAAAGCGCGCGGCGGGGAGTCCGGTGTGCTTGCCACCACGATCAAATAGCGCGTGCCGTGCAGCGGAATGAAAGCCTGGCTGCCCAGTGGATGGCGCTCGAGCAGGGTGATCATGAAGGGCAAGGTGCAGGCTTGTGCGCGGGCCAAACTGATGGCGACTTGGCCGTCGACCACATCCGCGGTTGCCAACGCGTGGTAACGCTGCGTGGTGCCTTGATTGATCGGAAAAACCTGGCGTGCTGCGTGTGGCGCAATGACCGAGCCGAATTCGGCAAATGCGTCCGCATGGAGTGTTTCAACGAGAATGAGCTTTGTCATAGGCCTCAAAAAGCGGTCACCGAGCAGTCAGGCCACGCGCCCAAGCAGGCGCAGGCGCGAAACGCCGCCGTCTGGGTAGATATTAAAACGCACGTGGCTGATTGGTCCGTGCGAGAGAATTTCAGCGCGATAGTAGTGTTGCAGATCCATCGCAAGCTTCTGCTCGGGCAACAACACCGGCCAGAACATCGATTGGGTGATCAGCGATTCGGCGGTGCCGCCGGAGACCAGCGCCGCCTGCATGGAACAACGATCCGGATAATTGCCTTTGAAGTGGCAGGTATCAACTTCGATTGCTTCGATCAGGCCGGGCCGCGCGAGCGCCAGCACGCACCAATCATTGCCGGGTTCGCGGCGTCGGCGGGTTTCCCAACCATCGCCCATATTGACGCCGCGACCGGGCAGCAAAAGACTGGAGGCCAAGCCAAAATGCTGATTGTTGGCGGCCACCACCGTGGCGCCATTGAGCGCGGCGAGCAGGTCGATCAAACCATCGTCGGCAATTGCACCTAGATCGGGTTTTCCATAGGCGCGTAGTCGCGCCAGCCCACCATCGGGAAACAAGTTAATGCGCAAATGCGTGACTCGTCGCGCGACTGCGATTGCGTGATAGTGATGCTGATTGCCACCCAGATTGACATCCGGTAGCAACGGGAACCAGTCGCTTTCGGCAATGACATCGCCGTTTTGTGCGCAGCCGTCAATCGACGCCGCCGGTGGGAAATTGCCGGTGAAGTGACTGGTATCAAGATCCACGCCGACGATTGTGCCGGGCCGCGCTAGCCTGACGATGCACCAATCGTGACCGGGGCCGCGTTTGCGGCGGCTTTCCCAGCCGTCCATCCACTTGCCGTTTTGATCGTATTTGCCCGCAATGAACACCGCCGGCTCCGGATTGAGCATGCGCGAGCGCTCGGCGAAAAAATCATCGCTGGCGGCCAACGCAACGGCACCTAAGCGCGCGTCGGCGAGGTTTACATAGCGGCGGGCGAACTCCGGCGCATCAGGATTCTGGGTAGGCAGAGCCATGGCAGGCAACATCAAATTGTCGGACGCAGAGTATCGCCAAGCAATGGACATAAAAAAAGCGCGGACCTTGCGGTCCGCGCCTCACCTACAGGGGTGTGAAGGACTACCTACTGGCAGCGCTGCACCTTGATGTTGTCCACTAACCAGCCGTTGGGTGCCAGGGCGGCGGTGTTGCTATCGGTGGTCGCGCGGAAGCGCAGTCGAATGCTCTGACCCGCGAAACCGCCTAAATCAACGATGCTGCGCGCTGGAATGACCTGCGCCGTGTCCTCGAATCCAGTCAGGAAAGAGAACGGACTCACTGTCAACTGACACCAACCCTGCCGACCCGCCAATGGTGCGCCGTCGGTGATCGTCGTCTTGTAAGGATCAGTCAACATGCGTGTGTCGCTCAATGGATTCCAGGTGCTGCCATTGTCGGTGCTGGCTTCCAGAGAACCTGCGTCCCAACAGCCCGTAGCGCCGTCCACCTCAAAGCTGTGGTAGGTGTCGTAGGTGAGGGTCACCTCAGCTGCGGTTGGCGGAATGACGATCGCCGGTGAAATCAAACCGCGATCACTGGTCACCGTATTGTTTGCTACGCGCCACACCATCGTGCTCATCCGGGTACCGGCCGGCGCTGTGACGCGTGTCCACGTCGTACCGCCGGTGCCGCTGGTCGTCCAGCCATTGACGCCCGGATCGACGGTATCTTCAAAGATCGTCACCGGTTGACCTGCCACGCAAACGCCCGCCAAGCCAGTGGTGAAGGATCTGACTGTGGCGAATACACCGTCACCGCAGTAGTTCTTCGAGCGCACGCGCCAGTAGAAGGTGCGCAGCGCGTCAAAACTTAAACCCGGCGTCCAACTGGTGGTGGTCAAGGTGGTGCTCGCGATGATGTTGGTGAACGCCACATCCGTGGCGATCTGCACGTCATAGCTCAGCGCACCGGGCGCGGCTGCCCAAACCAAGGTGGGACGTTGGCTGACATTGAGCGCGGCATTGGCAGGAGCCGACAAGGCCGGCGCGGCTGCCGCAGCAGACGATATTCCTAAGCTCACCGGCACGCTGCGCACCAGCGCGCCGCTAGTACCGACCAAACTGAATGCGTACTCGCCGGAAGTCAAGGCCGCACCACCGGTCAGCGTGAAGACCGTGGCGCCCGGGGCGATCACATTGGCCGGCGCAAAGCTGGGGGTCGTGCCACCCGGAGCGCCGGTCGCGCTGAACACCACATTGCCGTTGAATCCAAATAATGCACCCGCGCGTAGGTCCCAAGTGGGATCGGTGACGGTGGTCGCCGCACACTGTTCGATGCGTTTGGGCGTATCGGCAACCACCGCAAAGTTAGCATCACCACAGCCATCCAATACGAACGAACAAATACGCGTGCGGTAGCTGCTGGAAGAGGTTGTCGCGTAGTACTCGTTGGTGTGCCAGAAGGTGCAGTCATCGACTGGATCAACGCTCATCGACGAATAGTCGCCCCACCGACCGTTGGTAGTGGTCTGCGAACCGGTGGTCAGCGGCGTGCAAGCGGTTTCATCGCGCAATTCGCTGGGTGGGTCGCCCAACTTGCGCGAGCTCAGCATGATCGCGGGGTTGCTGGTGCTGCTCGATCGGGTGTAGCCCAGGCCGATATTGCCGTTTTTGTCGATCGCAATACTGCCCATCCAGCGCGAGCGCGCATCGGGCGCGAAAATGCCTTCATCGACAATCGATTTAATCATTGGCGCCGGGCTACCCACACCCTGCTTCAGGTCAAAATGCACCCATTTGATAGCGCCCTGGTCGGCAGGGCCGAGCACCGAATGGTTGATCACCAGGGAGGTCGTGAACGGCGCGCCGGCATCAAAAGTTCGCGCCGCAGCCCGGTACATGATGTTGGGACCGAAAGAGTCCAGCAATGCGGTGGTGCCAAGCTGCGGGGTTTGGGTGGAGTTCGGACGAATTGGAATAGACGACAACACCCGCTGTGGATTCGCCGAAATCGTGCTGCTGGCCGGCGTAGTCCAGTTCAGGCACAAATCCCAAAACAAATAGCTGGAATCTGCCGAGTCAAAGTGCACAAATAGCGGACAGGCACCGGACCGCGCCTTTAGCGTGCCATCCAAGTGAATCGGTTGCGCGCCATACGCATCAAAACCGGAGAAACGCACCACGCCGGCCGGCAAACCGGCGAGCATTTTGTCGCGCTCCATGGCCACGTAGCTGGCACCTTGGAAGCTCAGCGGGTTTCCACTGAAATCGTGGGTGACCATCAGATATGCATTTTGCGTGCCGCCGACTTCGGTCCACACACCCATATGCGGATAGTCGCCAAAAATCGGCGATACAAACTCGTAGCGGTGATAGGGGCCGAGTGGATCGGCCGTGGTTGAAATTGCCACGCATTGTTTGAACGGCGCGCTGGTGATGAACTGGCTCATCACCCAACGTTGCGCGGTGTCATCCCAAATGGCCAGTGGATCACCGTCGTTGCTGGTTTGGCAAGCGCCACCAAAGCCGTTCCAGAACGAATTGCCGGCCACCGTGACCCCACTTTGGATACCGGTGACTTTGTCGAAGATGCCCCAGCTGCTGTTGATCCATTGGATGTAGTGCGCCGGGCTGACATCGCCGTTGGTGTCGGGCGGCATGCCTAAGCCACCGTTACCGATCCGCAATCCATCAAACGAGGTGATGGCGGGCGGCGTCGGCAACATCGAGGGTTCAGACTGGTACTTTGGCAGCAGTGCCCCCCGACCTTGGTTTTGCTGCAAGCCGGGCTGCTGGATCGGCGACTTCAGGAAGATATTCTCGACAATCCGCAAATTGTCGGCCGATGGACTTAACACCGGCCCCATGTCGGCGATGATGTCGCGCAACGGGCGCGAGGTGTCGTTACGCGCTGAGTGGCTGATTTCCATACGGATTTCAGCCGCCTGAGCGCCGGAAAAAGCAACCAATAATATGGCTGCAACCTTGGTTTTACCGCGCATTTGCCGTCCCCTTATCAGGATTCTGGTACTGTTTTCGTCAGATGTTTGGCCGCCAAATCTAGGCGGCGCAGGTGATCAAGCAGAAATTCTCGTGTAACCGTCGGTAGCTGCGTCTGCTTCAGCGTAGTTAATACGGCGCTCCGTTCGTGTTCCGGAAAGTGGCTGCGTAGTGCCAATAGCGCGTCCTCAGCCAATGCGGTGTTATCACAACTTACCAGCCGTTCCAGCGCTGCGCGCCTTACCGTCAAGGATGGTTCGCGGGTCAGCTGTAGCGCAGCGCTTAGCAATTCACCGTCGCGCGAATGGGGATCTTGGTAGCCGACCAGTGGCGCTTCGAGCAGTACCTGGTCCACCACCTCAGTTAACAGCGCACGCGAATAAGTGCCTGGATTTGCCGCCGCTACGCGCAATAAAGTGGCGCGCGCGGTGGGATGACCATCAGCATTTTTGAGTAAGGCGGTAACCGCTTTGACCAGTGACTTATCTTTGCGTTTGCCCAAATCAGGCAGCAAATTCAACTCGGCCGCGTAAAAGTTTTGCAGCTGAATGTCTGTGCTGCCCAAGCCAGCGGCAATCTGTTCAATGAAGGCGTCTGTTTGCAGGCTGGGTTTATCGAGCGTGTGGATTAACTGCTCGCGCAAACCGGCCGCTTCAATAAAGAGAGCGGGTTCCAACCCGGACGAATCGATCAATTGTGGACCGTTGGTGTCAACAATCGTTTCTTTGCGAAAGCGCGGATTGCGCACATAGGCCGTGTAGGCAAACAGATACTGCGTGTTCGGACTCAGCCACCCTAGCAGCCAATCTGGACCACGGACGACAATTTCATCAGGCGCGCTGTCTGGGCCGCGCAAATCGTCGACTTTCTTAAAGCGATAGCGACCATCGGCCAACCGGTCAACGTAAGTCCCCACCACCACTTGCGTTCGCGGGCTCTGCAGCACCTTTGAAGGTGGGGGTAGCGGCGGCGCCCACAGTGGACCGCAGACGATGCTACTTGCCACGAAACTGGCAATGACCAAGGCTCTGCTCAGGCGGAACTGGGGGACCAAAGGCTTAAGCCTCCTAATGGTTTACACGCGTCAGGTGACGCGACGATATCGAACGCTGGCGCGCGGAAGGCTGCTCTCGCTGTGGAATAACAGCTGGTTTTAGTCGAACAAATCGCGGCGCAGCCAACGCTATTGTCGCAGCCCAATGCGGGTAAGTCTAGGCGCAACCCAACCAAGGGCGGATACCCACATGCTACTTTAGTCTGGTGTTGGCACGACACGGGATGTGCGGCTGCTCGCAGGTCCTGCCATTGTATGGCGCCAGGCGAGGTGCATGAACGCTTGATTTTGCGCTGGCGCGAGGTGATCACAGCACTTATCGCCCGCGCGCTCCTGCGTCACACGGCAACAACTAACCCTCAAACCGCCCTCCCGCTGCGCGCAGAAATCTACGACAATGCGACGATGGAATTCGAAGCCGTGCGTATCGAAGAAATCACGATGTTGCTGGGCGATGCGCGCAAGGGCAGCGCGCACGCGCAGGAGCGGCTGTACGCGCATGTCTATCGTGAGCTGCATCGTTTGGCGGAACGCCAGTTGCGTGGTGATCGCGAACACGGGGGTGCCACGTCCTTGGTCCACGAGGCGTATTTCAAGCTGTCGCGGGCGCCGACTGAGTTCAATGATCGGCAGCATTTTTTTGCCACGGCGGCACGCGCGATGCGGCAAATCTTGATTGATCGCGCGCGTGAGCGGCAGGCCGAACGGCGCGGCGGTGGCTTGCGTGCGCAAACCCTAGATGGTGTCGCGCTGGAGGTGTCGGCGGGCGGTCATGACGACGAATTATTAGCGCTGAATCAGGCGCTTGATCAGCTGGCCGAGTTGGATTCACGCTTGGCGCAAGTCGTGGAAATGCGCTTTTTTGGTGGCTTAGAGTTATCGGAGATCGCGCCGTTATTGGATGTATCCGAGCGCACTTTGAAGCGCGATTGGCGCCGCGCGCGGGCATTTTTGTACCAAATCCTGAGCAGCGGTGATGCCGCAAGCGCGCTACCCGAGGACTGATCGGCGCGCGCCGGTCTGCTCTAGTGCGCCGCAAGTAGCTGCTCGCGGCACTCTACACACATGAGCGCCGATCCGCGCACACGGCGTTGGCATGAGCTGTCCAAGCATTTTGATTTGCTGCTTGATCTGTCGGCCGCCGCGCAGGAATTGGCGCTCGCCGAGTTGGCGCAAACCGATAGCAGTTTGGCGGCCGAAGTGCGCTCGATGTTAATTGCCGATGCGCGCACTCAAGGTGTGCTGGAACAGCGCGAGGATGTGCTGGCACCGGTGGCAGCCGAGGCCACTCCCGAGTTTGGCCCAAGTTGGCGGGTGCAGCATTTGTTGGGCCGCGGTGGTATGGGCGAGGTCTGGCTGGCGCAACGCCATCAGGGCGATGTGGTGCAAACCGCAGCGGTCAAACTGCTGAAACGCGGGATGGATTCGCACGCGCTGCTGCAACGTTTTTTGCAAGAACGGCGCATCCTGGCCAAGCTTAATCATCCGGCGATCGCCACCTTGCTGGACGCCGGCGTCACCGCCGATGGCCGCCCATTCTTGGCGATGGATTACATCTGCGGCGAACCGCTGACCGGCTACGCCCGTAAACAAAAGTTGGGGTTGCCAGCGCGCTTGCGGTTGGTTGCGGAGATCGCCCGAGTGGTCGACTATGCGCATCGTCAGTTGATCGTGCATCGCGATTTGAAACCCAGCAATGTGCTGGTTGATAGCGACGGGCGTCCGCATTTGCTCGATTTCGGCATTGCCAAAGTGCTGGGTGACGACACCGACGAACTGGTGCAGACCGCCACCGGCGTGCGGGTGCTGTCGCCCGCTTATGCAGCGCCAGAACAAGTGCGCGGCGAAGAAGTCGGTGTGGCCGCCGACGTCTATGGACTGGGCGTGCTGCTCTATGAACTCAGCGTAGGCCGTTTGCCACATCGGCGCAGCGGGCGCATGGACTTGCTGGCCCAGGAGATCACCGGCGAACGCGCAACGCGGCCTAGCCTTGCCGCCGCGGAATTGGGACAAGCGGCGGAATTACCCGTTCAGTGTGAGCGGGTCAGTTGGGCAAAACAACTGCGTGGTGATCTGGATACGCTGATTCTCAAAGCCATCCACCCCGAGGCTGAGCGGCGCTACGGCTCGGCGGCGATGTTGGCCGAAGACATCGACCATTTCCTCAACGGACGACCGATTCGCGCCCGTCCGGACAGCCGCAGCTATCGATTCCGCAAATTTATCGCGCGCCATCGGCTGGGTGTGCTGGCCGGTGCGATTGCGGTGGCGGGCTTGCTCACCGGCCTGGGCGTCGCCGTCTGGCAGGCCGAGCGCGCACGCAGCGCCGCGGTTTTCGCCGAACAAGCGCGCGTGCAGGTGGAGCGCGAATACGCGCGTTCCGAGGTTACCAAGAACTTTCTGGTGAGCAGCCTGGATCTCGCCAGTATGCAGCGCTCCGGTCGCAAGCTCAGCGTGGAAGAACTGTTGCTCACGATGGCGCAGCGCGTGGATGTCGAACTCAACGATCAGCCGTCCTCGCAAGGCGAGTTGCGCGTGCTGCTGGGTCAGTCGCTGATCGAATATGGTCAGCAAGAACGCGGTTTGGCGATGGCCGAACGCGGTCATGCGCAACTATCGGCACTCTATCCAGGGCCCAGCACGCTGATGGTGTCGGTGCTGAACAATATCGGCTTAGCGCGGCGCAAAGTCGGCGATTGGTCAGGCGCTGAATCTGCCATCCGCGAGGCTATGGCCTTGCTCGATCAACTGCCCGGCGAACACAGCGCGCTGCGTTTGAAAAATCGCACGCTGCTCGACCACCTGTTGGGTTTACGCGGCCACTGGGTGCAGGCGCTGAGCAATAGCCACGCCCGTTTGGCCGATCGCATGGCTCTGTTAGGTGGCAACGATCCGGGATTGGCGGTTGATTACAACAATCTAGGCGTCGCGTTGCTGCGTTTGGACGACTATCCGGCCGCGCTGGCCGCTTTCGATCGCTGTCTACAATTGCTGGCTACCGGTGGACTGGCGGACAGCACGCGCGCCGCGGAGGCGCAGCGCGGGCGGGCGCTGGTGCTCGCGCGGCTGGCGCGCTGGCCTGAGGCTACTGAGGCATTGGCGCAAGCTGACACGCTACGTCTACGCCATTTGCCGGCCGCGCACTCCGATCAGCTTGATACGGAACTGGCGCGCGCAGTGCTCGCGCGGCTGCAAGGTGATGCTACGGGTGCGGTGCAGCGTTTGACGGCGTTGCTGCAAGGCGCCTCAAGTGATCGGCGATGGCTGGCGCAACTGCAACTGGAACTGGGCCGCAGCTATGTGCAAATGGGCAACTGGCCCAGCGCTATTGATGTGTTGCCGCAGGCCAGCGACGGATTTGAGCTCGCCGCGGGCGGCGTGCATCCTTTGGCCGCCTACGCGCGGGCCTTGATGGCTTTCGCGCAATGGCGCAATGGCAAACCGGCAATCGCGATCGATGAAGCGCTAGCGCAGCAATGGACCGCACTGCAAGAGTTAGGCCTAGCGCAACTCGATGAAGCCGCCGACATTTTAATGATGCGCAGTTTGCTGGCCAGCGCCTTGGGCGATGCCACGCGCGCCAACCGCTATGCCAGCGACGCCAAACAAGGCTACGCGGCGCTCGGGTTAGCGGTGCCAATGTGGTTGCAGTGAGAAGGTCGGCACCGGCACGCTTATACTGCATCCCATGAAAACCCTAACTTTGTTACTCGCGGCGCTGGTCGCCACACCCGCCTTGGCTCTGGATGGCAAATGGACGCCGGGCCAAGTATTGGAAATTGATCCGGCTTGGCTTGCCGAGCAGGGTCTAAAATTGTCGCCGGCCGAACTCTGGGATGGCAAACGCGGTACCGGTTTGTTGGCAGGCACGGTGAACGTCGCCGGTTGTTCGGGCGCGTTTGTGTCGGCGACTGGGCTGATTATCACCAATCACCATTGTTTGTTTCCGCTGATTGCGCAACACAGTACGCCGCAGCGTGATTTGATCACCCACGGTTTTCTGGCCCGCAAAGTGGAAGAGGAACTCGCCGGCACGAGCTTGCGGGTGGAAATACCACGGCGATTTACCGATGTAACTGCGCAAATTCGCGCCGCCATTCCAGCCGATGCCGAGCCACTCCAACGTTTGGCTGCTATTGAGGCGAAACAACAGCGTTTGGTGAGTGAATGTCAGCGGCAAGCCGATACCAAATGCAAGGTCTCGGCATTTGACGAGGGCGTGCAATACACCTTGATCGAATCGACCGAATTACGTGATGTGCGCTTGGTGTATGCGCCGCCGCGTGCCATTGGTGAATATGGTGGTGAGGTCGATAATTGGATGTGGCCGCGGCATACCGGCGATTTTGCCATTGCGCGCGCCTATGCGAGCGCACAAGGCAAACCAGCCGATCAGCATGAGGATAATCGCCCATATAAGCCGGAGTTTTATTTTCCGATTTCTACGCGCGGCTTGAAAAAAGACGATTTTGTCATGCTGCTCGGTTATCCAGGGATTACTTGGCGCGCGTTAATTGCCGACGAAATGCGCGAACGCCGTGAACGCTTTTTTGTGCGGCGCGAAGACCTGTTTGGTGAGTGGATCGCGCATTTGGAGAAAGCCAGTGCCGGCAATGCCGCAGGCGAAATTGCGCTAGCGGCCAACGTCAAGGGCATTCTCAATCGCTACAAAAATGCACAGGGGCAGATCGCCGGCTTAGATCGCGGTCTAATCGTAAACAAGCAGCAGGCGCAAGATGAGGCGCTGGCCGGCTGGGCCAGCACGCAGCCCGAACACGCCGCCGCTATCGCTGCGCGGGCCGCCCTGCGCGAGCTACTCGCCGAGCGCGAACTTAGTTGGGAGCGGAATTTTCTGTTGAACCTCATTCCAATGGGGGTGGAATCAGTCGCCGGTGGCATCCCGCCTTTGCCCAAAGCACTGTATTTCGGCGCCACGCTGGCGCACAACGCACGCGAACAAAGCCTGGCAGACACGGCGCGCGCAAGCGGTTTCAAAGCGGTCGATGCGCAACGCTTGCGCGATCGTTTGCGGGTGGAACAGCAAAACTATTTTGCCCCTGCCGATCAGCTGGTTTTTGCGGCCTTGGTCAAACGCGCACTGGCTTTGCCAGACGATCAGCGCATCAACGCGGTCGATAGTCGATTCGCAAAACTCTCCGGCGCGGCACTGAATGCCGCCATCGCCAAGCTGTACGAAAAAAGTTCATTGCTGGATATCGATGCCCGCGAAACCATGCTGGCTGAGGATCTGAGCACATTGCAGGCCCGCCCAGACGAACTGCTCGATTTTGCGATCGCCTGGAATACGGATTTGCGCGCTTTGCGGCAGCGTGAGCGCGAATGGAATAGCGTCAGCAGTATTCATCGGCCGATTTGGCGTCGCGCCATGCGCGCGTTTGCCGGTAAGCCCATTGCACCCGACGCTAACGGGACATTGCGCATTAGCTTTGCCCACGTGCAGGGTTATGCGCCGCGCGACGGCGTTTATTACACGCCATTTACCAGTTTGGCTGGCGCTTTAGAAAAACACACAGGTCAAGAGCCATTCGCGTTACCCGCAGCGCTTTTGGCTGCGCTGCGCGATCCTACCCATGGGTTTGAATCGGACAACATTCACGTGCCGGTCAACTTTTTGGCCGACGGCGATAGCAGCGGCGGCAACTCCGGCAGCCCGATGGTGAATGGCTACGGCGAACTAGTCGGCATTAATTTTGATCGCGTGTGGGAAAATGTCGCCGGCGATTTTGGTTTTAACCCACAGTTATCACGCAATATCAGCGTGGATATCCGCTATTTGTTGTGGCTGCTTGAGCACATAGAACACGCAGAGGCATTGCTGGACGAGTTAGGCGTGACCCGCAAGAGTTCCGCAGTAGACGCTGCCGCGCAGCCCATTCCCTAAGGTATCGGTAAACGCAAGATGCTGAGTTTCGCCGTGTTTGGTCATCCGGTTGCACATTCGCGATCGCCGTGGATCCATGCGCAGTTTGCTGCGCAGTTTGGTTTTGAGCAGAGCTATGAGGCGATCGACGCCGCGCCGGAGCATTTTGAGTTGGCGCTGTGGGATTTTGGCGAGGAGGGCGGGCAGGGCGCTAACGTCACACTGCCGTTGAAAGCCCAAGCGGCTCACTTATGCGACGAGTTGAGCGACACCGCGGCGCGCGCCGGTGCGGTGAACACGCTGATTCGACTGTCGGGCAAACGCTGGCGCGGTGACAACACCGATGGGCTGGGATTGATCGCTGATTTCGATCGCTTGGGCATTTTTGTTGGCGCTCGGCGCATCGTGATTATTGGCGCGGGCGGCGCCACGCGTGGCATTTTGGGGCCACTGCTAGCGGCGCTGCCGCGCGAGATCGTCATCGTCAATCGCACGCCGGAGCGCGCCTTGCAGTTGGCGCTGGAATCCGGCGCGCTCGGCACGGTGCAGGCTTGGGCGCTGGATGATTTAGCCAGCGTGGGCCGCGCGGATGTGTTGATTCACGCCAGTTCCGCATTTCGCGGTGGCGGCTTTGCATTGCCCGGGGCTTTGCTGGATGCCGATAGCGTGGCCTATGACCTCAGTTATGGTGCCGCGGCGAGCCCGTTTTTGGCCCGCGCGCGCACGGCCGGCGCTACCGCGTTTGACGGTCTGGGTATGTTGGTGGAGCAGGCGGCGGAATCCTTTCAGCGCTGGCGTGGTGTACGCCCGAACACCGCGCCGGTGTTGGCGGCGCTAGCGACCGTGGTGCATGGCTGAGTTGGATTGCCGCGTTGGTTGCGCCGCCTGCTGTATCGCGCCGTCGATCAGCAGCCCGATCCCCGGCATGCCCGCGGGCAAACCCGCTGGCGTGCCCTGCGTGCAATTGGATGCGCTCGGTCGGTGCCGTTTGTTCGGTCTGCCAGAACGTCCGGCCGTTTGCGTCAATTTGCGACCGCAGCCAGGCATGTGCGGGGCATCGCGCGCGCAAGCGATGGCGATGTTGACCGCCTTGGAGCAGCAAACGCGGCCGGACTAATCGAAGCATCTTGCGAGTCGCGACATTTCCTTACAAAGGGAACTCCGGCATCCTACGTCGCTCTGACGGTATCCGCTCAATAGTCCAGAAAGATGATCCTAGAAACCTCAGTTGGACGGGGTAGAGTGTGCGGTTATGGGTGTGCAGGGCATAAGCGCAATGAGGCGGAATAGCTCCTCTATTCCAACGAGTTGCAACGCAGCCATGCGCAGCCAGAACCGTGCAATCTGCCCCGTAGCGTACTCACCCAACGGGTGAACGAGTCAAGCGGCTGAAAGGCCAAAAAAAACATGGTGCTATGGGTATTGAGAAGCGGTCAACTGAGGTTTCTAGGATGATCCAGCTTTCCGCGGTCACCCGCAGTTACAACATGGGCGGCACGGAGGTGCGCGCGCTGGCTGGCGTGGACCTCGCTATTGCCGCCGGTGAATTTGTGGCGGTCACCGGGCCTTCGGGTTCGGGCAAGTCGAGCTTGTTGAATCTGCTCGGTTGCTTGGATCAACCCTCAAGCGGCGCTTACCGGCTGGACGGCGAAGTGGTGGCCGCGCTCGATGACGAGCGGGTCAGCGAATTGCGCAGTCGCAAAATTGGCTTCGTATTTCAAAGTTTCTTCCTGTTGCCGCGCCTCACCGTGCTCGAAAACGTGTTGCTGCCGCTGCGCTACGCGCGCAGCGCAGACCCTGACGCACCCGCGCGTGCGCATGCACTGCTCAATCGCGTGGGCTTGTCTGATCGGCTGACGCATCGGCCTAGCGAACTGTCGGGTGGTCAGCAGCAACGCGCGGCGATTGCGCGTGCGCTGATCCGTCAGCCGCGTTTGCTGCTCGCCGATGAACCGACCGGCAACCTGGATTCAAAAAGTACCGCCGACGTACTGCGTTTGATTGGCGAGTTGCACGCCGAGGGGCAGACGATCGTATTGGTGACCCACGATGCCGATGTGGCTGCCCACGCACTGCGCCATGTGCGATTGCGCGATGGGCGTGTCGAGGGAGACGAGCGCCGTGGTTAATTCTCTGCATCCGGTCATCGCAAGTTTGTTTTTGATCGCGACCATGAGCGTCAACGCTGCGCCCTTGTTGTCGGGCGAGGTGTATTCGATCGGCGCGCAAGCATTGCGCACGCCGCCTTCGCAGAACTCGCCGGTGGTATTGCGCAGTTATGTGGCCGATGGGGAACGCGTGCGCAAGGGCGATGTGGTGCTGCGTATCGATGGCGCGGGGGCGGCGACCAGCATTCGTAATTTTCGTTCGCAACTGCTGCAAGCGCTGGCCCGCGCCGATAAAGAAATCGCTGAGTTGGAAGTGCGGGCGATCGATGCCGAGCGCGCCTTGCGCAATGCCGAGCTGGCATTGGCCAAAGCCGGCTTGGATGCCGGCATCCCGGCGCGCTTTTTGTCTGGCTTGGACCATGATCGCTACCAGGGTGAACTGACCCGCACGCGACGCGATTTGGAAGTCAAAACCAGCGAGTGGCAGGCCGCGCTGGCCGCCACCCAGCGTCGCCGCGACGACGGGCGCCTTGAGCAAGGCCAATTGCAAACTCAGATCGATTATTGGCAAACGCAAGTGGATGTCGCCGAATTACGCGCCGAGCGCGATGGCGTGGTCGTTCACGGTTTTGACCCCTGGCGCGGCACCCGCTATGACGAAGGCGCGCAGGCTCATCCGGGTAATCGTGTGGGTGAGATCGTCGACGATGCAGATGCCAGCCAACTCGGCGTGCGCGCCTGGGTGCTGGAGGTCGATCGGGCGGCGCTGAAGGTCGATCAGCCCGCATTCGTGACCTTTGACGCCATTCCTGGCCGCGCGCTGCCGGCGCGCATCAAGGAAATCGCCGGCGCTCCGACGAGCAAGGCCGAATGGGGCGAAGGCCGCTATTTTGAGGTGGATATCGCCGTCGAACTGGATGCCAACGCGCGCGCGGTGCTGCGCCCTGGCGCCAGCGCGCGCATCACATTGACCCCAAGTGCAGACGTCGGTGTGGCGCAAAATGCGAAAAGCAAACGCATTGAAGGCGAAATCATTGCGCGTGACGCCAGTCCGATCGCGCCGCCGGAAGTCCCTGATATTTGGATGTTATCGCTGACCCAGTTGGTGCCCGATGGCAGCGCGGTCACCGCTGGGCAAGTGGTCGCCGCGTTTGATGGCAACGAATTAACCCGCCAGTTGAACGAAAAACGCAGCAGTCTCAACGAGAAACAGATGCTGCTGGACAAGATGCAACTAGAACATGCCGAGCGCAGCCGCGCCGAAACTATCGCGACCGCTGAACAACGCGCCAAACTGACCAAAGCGCAACGTAAAGCCGAACAACCGGAAGCCTTATCGGCCGCGAACGACTACAAAAAGCTGGCCGCCGAACGCCGCCTCGCGGAGGTCGAAATGGCGCTGGTAGAGCGCCGCGAGCAGTTGGCCGCCCGCCAGCGCACGGCCGAACGCGCGCAGATTGTGGCGGAAATCGCCGAACTTGAGGCGCAAGTGCAGGAGATCGACGCCGGCATAGGCAAGCTCAACGTCAAAGCGCCGCGCCCCGGCGTGATGTTGCATTTGTCCAATAACCAGGGCGAGAAATTCGATATTGGCGATCAGATCTTCCGCGGCCAATCGATCGCGCAAATTCCCGATATGCAACGTCTCGCGGTGCGTTTGCAGGTGCCCGAGCGGCAAGTCGGCGAGGTGCGTTTGGGGCAAAGCGCGCGCATTGAGTTTGATGGGGGTGCGGCGCCAGCGATGCATGGGCGCGTCACGAGCGTAGGCCGCGTGGTGCGCTCGCGCTCGCGGGTGAAACCCGTACCGGTGGTCGATGTGGAAATCGAATTTGATGCCATTCCCGCAGGCGCCGGGCTAAAACCCGGCCAACCGGTGCGCGTAGAACTCCTGCAGGAGAAGTCATCATGAAGCGCCTTGTATTGCTGCTGCCGATACTTGCGCTCGGCGCCTGCGCCGAGGTGGCGGACCTCGCCCCACCGCTGGAACACGTGCAGTCTAAGCCGCTAGAGTTGTCTATCGACACGCTCGGTGAGCTGCGTTCGTCGAAAGCCACCCCGCTGACCGTGCCGGGCAAAAACTGGGCGCAGCGCCAGTTGGTGTGGATGCTGCCGGAAGGCACGCCGGTCAAGGCGGGTCAGGTCATCGCACGTTTTTCGGCGCAACGCAGTGAGGTCGATCTGGCCGAAGCGCGCGTGCAACTGCTGCGCAATACGCTGCTGCGCTCTGCCAAAGAGAGCGAGCTCGACGGTAGTGAGGCACGCATCGGTGCCGAGATGTCGCAAGTGGGCACCGATCTGGCGATCGCTGATCGCTACGCGTCGGCAGAAATGCTGATGATTGCGCGCAACGAGTTATTGGACGCCATCCAAGATCGCGATTTTTTGGGCGAAAAGCGCACATTCCTAGACTGGAAGAAAGATCAAACTGGCGAACGTGGCGCCGCCGAATTGGCCGTATTGGACAGCCAGCGACAAACCCATGCGTTGAACGCCAAGGTGCGCGAAGAGGATTTGAAGGCGCTGGACCTGGTCGCGCCGCACGCCGGTTTGTTGATGTTGACTGCCGATTGGTCTGGCGAAAAGCCGCGCATCGGGTCAATGCTGTGGGCCACGCAAGAACTGGGCAGTCTGCCCGACGAGAGCGCCATGGAAGTGCAGTTCGCGCTGACCCAGCTGGATGCAGCCGGCATCAAGGTGGGCGCGGCGCTGGAATTGACGCCGCTGGGGCGCGCGCAACCCCGCATTGCATCGAGCTTGACCTGGGTGGCTACCGCCGCCCAGCCGATCAGTCGCAATAACCCGATCAAATTCCTGCGCATGAAGGCCACCGTATCGGCGCAGGACATCACCCGCTTAGGTTTAGTACCGGGTCAAACCTTGTCGGTGCGCGTCTACGCACTGCGTGTCGATGACGGCGTGTCGGTGCCGAATATCGCGATTGTCTCCAACGATGGCGCCGCGCGTGTGTTTGTGTGGCAAAACGGTCAGCGCCAAGAACGCAGCGTGCGGCTGGGCGAACGCGGCTTAGCACGCACCCAGGTGCTGGAAGGCCTGACAGCGGGTGATGCGGTGGTGCTCACCCCAACTGCCGGAACTGCGCCATGAAGCATGAAGATGCGGGTCTGGGTCATATTTGGCGCGAGGCGCTGGCCGAGTTGTGGCGGCGCAAGTTACGCACCGGGCTGACGCTGCTCGGGCTGATTTTTGGCGTTGGCGCAATTGTCGCGATGCAGGGTGTAGGCGAGGGTTCGCGACTGGAAGCGCTGGCACTGGTCGAAGAATTGGGCTTGCACAATTTGATCGTACGCGCCAAACCGCAGGATCTCGAATCGCTGCGCGAGATCCGTCTGCGCAGCCTGGGCTTAACCCGCGCCGACGCGCGCGCCGCGCTCGACGTGGTGCCCGGCGCCGAACAAGTGGCCGCGGAAAAAGAAATTCGCACGCATCAGGTGTACGGCATGTTGGCCGGTGGCGACGTGCAGGCCAGCGCGGTCGACCCGGCGTTTTTTGCGCTGTCGAGTCTGAAACTCGCTCAAGGGCGCGCCCTCAGTGAGGACGATGAAACGGCGCTAGCGGCGGTCGCGGTGCTCGGTTATCAGGCCGCAAGCACGCTGTTCGGGGACGTTGATCCCATCGGGCAAGCGGTGAAAATCAACCACGCTTGGTTTGCAGTGGTCGGCGTGCTGGCCGATCGCGATCTCGCCAAGGATCAGTTCGAGGGCGTGCAACTGGGCCTGGAAGCCAATCGCGTTTTTGTGCCCTTGGCGAGTGCGCGCGCGCGTTTGCGTTTTCAGCCGATGGAAGACGAGATTGATCGCTTCTGGCTGCGCTTGGCGGACCCAGAAGGCATTGTGGCGGCGTCCAAAGTGCTCGCCGCCGTGCTCGATCAGCGGCACAGTGGCGTGGACGATTACACTTTGATCGTGCCCGCGCAGTTGTACCGTCAGCACCAGCAAACGCAGCGCATTTTTCGCTTTGTGATGGCCGCGATTGCCGGCGTCAGTTTGTTGGTCGGCGGCATCGGCATCATGAACATCATGCTCGCCAACGTGCTGGAACGCCGTCGTGAGATCGGCCTGATGCGCGCTATCGGCGCTAGGCGTCGCGATATTGTCGACCAGTTCTTGCGCGAAACTGCGCTTATCTGCGCGATCGGCGCAGCGCTCGGCCTGCTCTTCGGTGGCGTAATCGCCTACTTGATCGCCGCCCTCGCCGGCTGGCCGGTCGCCTGGGCACCGTTGCCAGTATTGCTGTCCGCCGCCGTGTGCGCCGCCGTCGGCTTGGCCTTCGGCGTTTACCCAGCGCGCCAAGCCGCGCAATTGGACCCCATCGCGGCGCTGCGCAGCGATTGACCTGGTTTGTAGCTGCGCTGCGCAGCGATTGACCTGGTTTGTAGCTGCGCTGCGCAGCGATTGACCTGGTTTGTAGCTGCGCTGCACAAAAACCAGGCTGCCCTCGCGCGGTTAAGCTGGTCATACTCCACAGCTCAGTCAAGGAGCGCCGCCATGGCCAAGTCGAAGAAAGTCATCGTCCTCGGGGGTACCGGTTTTGTCGGTCGCTCACTCGTCCACGCGTTGAGCGCTGCGGATCATCGGGTGGATGTGCTCAGTCGCAATCGCGAGTTGCAGCGCGAGTTGGGTGTGTTTCCCGACGTGCGTATCTATTCCACGGATGTCTACGACGTCAACGCACTGACCGAGCGGTTCAAGGGCGCCGATGTGGTGATCAACTTGGTCGGCGTGCTGCAAAACAATGGTTTCGGTGGTGCCGATTTTGAACGCGCGCATGTAACGCTGACCGAGACGGTGATTGCCGCGATGCGCCAGGCTGGCGTGAAGCGCTTGCTACAAATGAGCTCGTTGCGGGCCGGTGAGGGTGATAGCCACTACTTGCGCTCCCGCGGTCAGGCGCAGGAAAAAGTGCGCACCTCCGGCTTGGATTGGACGCTGTTTGCGCCTTCGGTGATTTTTGGGCCCGGCGATGGTCTGTTCTGTCGCTTTGCGCCGCTGCTGAAAATCGCGCCGGTGTTGCCACTCGCCCGCGCCAGCGCCAAATTCCAACCGGTGTATGTTAAAGATGTAGCCGCCGCATTCATCGCCGCATTGGGGCGCGCCGACAGCGTCGGCAAAATCTATCCATTGGTGGGGCCGAAAACCTACACCTTGGCCGAATTGGTGCGATACACCGCGTTGGTGCTCGGCGTGAAGCGTCTGGTGCTGCCATTGCCCAACGTGCTCGGCCGCTTGCAGGGCTTGATTTTCGACCCACTACCGGCCGGATTGAAGCCATTTTCCAGCGACAACTTCAAATCACTGGCCTTAGACAGCGTCAGTGATCGCAATGGTTTGACTGAGCTTGGCATCCAAGCAACACCGCTGGAGCTCATCGTGCCCGATTACATCGGCGCCGGCGATCATCAACGGCAATTGGATAGCTATCGCGGGCAACGCTGAGGCGTGAGCGCAGCTTTGCTGGGGTTGGACAAGTCCAAACCCAGCAAAAGCGGCACCGCCGCTTGGTGTTTTCCCGACTAAATTGGATGTGCCCTACTCGCCAGTTGGATTACCGTATTGGCGCCGCGTAAGGTCATTGGCAGTTTGAGCGCACCTTCCAATTTGCCTAGATCAAAGTTCGATTCGCTTTGTTTCTTGGCACACGCCCAGTACAGCTCGCGTTGGTGTATTTCAAAATCGTCGATCGGCGTTTGAAAGGCTTTGAGCGCGCGAATGGCCTGCGCACCGGGTGCTTGGGCGAAAAATGCCACGTTGGCGGCGACGATGCCCGGACGCGCTTGGATCGCGGTGATACGCGCGGCAACGTCTTGCAGTTCGGTTTGCAGCCGCAGAAAGGTGAGTACTTCGAAGCCCAATTCGCGTTGCAGCGCGGTTTCGATGCGTGTTTTGAGCAGCGGTGAATGCGCGTTGGAATCAAACAGTACATTGCCGCTGGCCAAGTACGTGTCAATGGCATGGAAACCCAGTTGCACGAAAACCGCGCGCAACACCTCCATTTTGACGTTGCGACCGCTGACGTTGATGGCGCGTAACAGGGCAATATGACGGGTCATTTGGGGGCCGAAAGGTGGGTGCAGCTGGACTAGGGCGAGCAAAGCCGCATAGTCCGGCAAATTGTTGACACTCGTCAACTCTGGCTGGCTCGTACACTCCCATTGGCATTTGTATTGACAGGCCGCAAGGATGTTCCGATATCGCCAAGGAATGTGGACCGGCTGGGTAGACTTTGTGCTGCCACGCGCTGCGTTTCCAGATAGCGATCATCGGCGTCGCATTGGCGCCAGTTTTTGCCTAGCGTTGGCCGCGATGCAACTGGCCGCCAGCACGCTATTTGCCATCGCCGAGACTATTGCCGGCCATTTCGTCACAGCCGCGGTGATGGCGGTGGGCGCGCTGTTGCCGATTTGGTCGGGGCTGCGTTTGCGTCGCGATGGCAATGTGGCGCGCTGGTCGCAAGTGCTGATCGCCAATATGTTCAGCGTACTAGGCCTAGTGCTGTTGGGCTCTGGCGGCCATTCACTCGGGGTGTTGATGGCGCTGCCGGCGCTGCTGCTGATCGGATCGCTGGTTTCCAATGTGCGTCAGGTTCTGTTTTTGGGTGTCCTGGTGATCACGCTTTTGCTGGTCGGCAATCATTTGCGTGCACTGCCCGGCCCGTGGCCGATCAATATCGACACGCAACGGGCGCAAGACTCGCTCAGCCGGGTGCCGGTGATTCTGACGGTGTGCCTGTTGGGCATGGCCTTGTTACTACAACTGCTGCTGAGCCGTATTTTTTCCGATTTGACGCAGATGCGACAACGCGAACAGGCGGCCTTAGAACGTGCGCGATTCGATCAGCAACGGTTTGCCGACTTTGCAGATATTGCGGCCGACTGGTTTTGGGAAACCGATGCCAACCTGCGCCTGAGCTATGTCTCGCCCGGCATCACTGAGCAAACCGGCCTGCGAGCGGATCAGGTATTGGGCCAGCATCCGGTGGCGATCTTGCGAGCGCGACGCGCAGATAGCGCTGAATTGCGTGAGGTCGACGGCAAAATGGCGCGCGGCGAGCCGTTTTTAGACGAAAAAATGGCGTGGCGCGACGCCGCCGGGAAGCTGGCCGTGTTTCGCAATATCGGCCGGCCCATGCACACTGCCGAAGGCCGTTTTCTGGGTTACCGCGGCGCGGCGACCAATATCACCGAAGCTTGGCGTCTGACTCGCGAACTAGAAATACTCGCCAATACCGATCCGCTGACCGGCTTGCTGAATCGGCGCGCATTGGCCCAGGCGCTGGGCGCCGCACTGGCCGGCGTGCGCGATCGCGGTGCCGCATTTTGGTTATTCAAATTAGATTTGGATCATTTTAAAGAGGTCAATGATCGCGCTGGGCACGCGGTCGGCGATCAAATACTCTTGCAGGTGGCGCAACTGCTCCGCGACGCCGGCTTGTCCAGTGATTCTCTGGCGCGCGTCGGTGGCGACGAGTTCTGCGCGCTACTGCGCGAACCCGATCGCGACGCAGTCATCGATCACGCCGAGTTAGTGCAGGCGGGGCTTGCACGTTTTGAAGCGCAATTTGGGCACGCCGTCGGCGCCAGCATCGGCATTGTGCCTTTGCTCGCCAGCTTCGATGAAACGCAAGCCATGCAGGCGGTCGATGCAGCCTGCTACCGCGCCAAACGCGAAGGCCGCGGCAGGATTGTGGCGGAGTAAAGCACGGTGGGGCACGGGACGAACTACGAAACCGCCTCTGCCAGTCTTTGCGCAGCCCGCTCGGTTCCGTTCGCCACACGGTCGAACAGCCGCGACGGAAATCCAGACGGCAATCGCGCCTGCAATCGTCCCAAAACAAGCGGGGTTTGTTCGATTAGATTGTCGAGTAACGCTACTGCATCGGCTTCCAGGCCCAAGCGGGTGGCCAGTGTCAACCAGTGGCGCCTTTTGATTTCCACCAGCTTGTAGTGCTGATTTTGGCCGTCAATCGCCATTGCTAGGCGCGCCTTGCGCGGGTCGAGTTGCTGGTTGCTGCGGCCCTGGATCGGCCAAGTGTAGCGTTGCCGGCCCGCAAGCTGTGCTTGCGTGCGTTCGAACCGGCGCGCCGCATGCGGCGCAAGCCGCCGGTTCTCACCAGAACCGTGCAATCTGCCCCGTAGCGGACTCACCCAATAGGTGAACTGAACAAAGTGCTGAAAAGCGACGATCCCCGATCAATGGCCAAGAGAACGGAACAAGCTCCGTGGCCTCTCGCCGCGACGCCAACCAAAGACCAACAACCAACAACCAACAACCAACAACCAACAACTACAATCGGCTCCGTTCTCCCCGCCGGAAGCCAAACCCATGTCGAAATACGCTTTGCTGCTGTTCCTGTTGTCCACCCTCGCGACCGCCCAGGACGGTTGGCGCGTACCCATGCATGAGGTGCACGAGCCGTCGATTGATCAGGCGCATGCGCGTGCTGATTGGCTTCTCAATAATCTCAATACCGATGCCTACGGTCGCGAAGACCTGCCCCAAGCGCGTGCCTTGCTGGATGCACCCACGCGTAAGGCGGACCATGAGGCGCTGGTCGGCAACTGGCGCTGCCGCTCCACGCAGATTGACCCCAGCGGCGTTTTTGCCTATCCCGCCTTCCGCTGCAGCGTCGAATTAACCGAAGACGGCATTTTGATGTTCACCAAAACCACCGGCTCGCAACGTCGGCATGGGCAGATTTACCCGTTTAGCGACAGCAGCTGGGTGTTTCTGGGTGGTCGCTCGGTCAATGACGATCCGTATCGCGCGTATAGCGGCACGCTCGGTGATTTGGACGGCGAGCGTTTGCAAGATGACAGCATCGGATTGTTGGAAACGCTGCGAGACGGTCGGATCAGAATCATTTTTGACGCCAGCGAGCAAGCTGTCGAGTTTTACGAGTTGAGTCGCTAGTGGGCTGCGCCTACTCTTGATCCAGCCGCGCCGCGTACCCCTATTGGAATACCCATCTGGCGCCTTTGATGTCCGAACCTATCTCGACAGCGGCGCCCAACGGCGCTACCGCACGGCGCGTTTTTGCTGAACTTAGGCCCTATGTACGCCAGCACCGTTGGCGTATTGCGGGCGTTTTATGTTTATTGGGACTGGCTAAAATCGCCAATTTGGGCGTGCCGATCAGTTTCAAGGCGATTATCGATGCGCTGACCCCCAGCCAGCAGGCCTTGGCAATTCCCGGCGCCTTGCTGCTGGCGTATGGATTATTGCGTCTGTCGGCCGCGGTCGCCGGTGAGTTGCGCACCATCTTGTTCGCGCGGGTGCACATCGGCGCGCGGCGCAAGGCCGCGCTAGACAGCTTCAAACATGTGCACCAACTGGGCCTGCGTTTCCATCTGGAGCGCCGCACCGGTGGGCTGTCACGCGTGATTGAACGCGGCACTGGGGCTATCGAGGATTTTCTCTATTACTGCGTGATCACCATCGCGCCGACGCTGTTTGAGGTGACGATCGCCACCGCTTGGTTGTTGTACGCCTATCCGAATATCTATGCCGGCGCCACGCTGCTGACGTTGGCGCTGTACGTCACGGCGACCATTGTCATCACCAATTGGCGCACGCTCTACTACCGGCGCATGAACGACGCCGATAACGAATCGGCGGCGCGCGCCGTCGATAGTCTGCTCAACTACGAAACGGTCAAGTACTTCGCCAATGAAGACTACGAGGCGCGTCGTTACGATGAACAACTGGGGCGTTGGCAAGCTGCCGCGGAAAAAAGTTGGTTCTCGCTGGGCGTACTGAACGCCAGCCAGGCGATCATCATTGCCTGTGGTCTGACGGTGTTGATGTGGCTGGCGGCGCGCGATGTAGCCGCTGGTGAGATGACCATCGGCGATCTGGTGCTGATCACCACACTGCTGATTCAGTTGTTCGTGCCGCTCAATATCCTCGGCATGATGTATCGCGATATCAAACAAGCGCTCAACGATATGGGGCGGATGTTTGAGCTACTCGGCGAACCGCGCGAGATCGTCGATGCCGAACAGGCGCCCACACTGCAAGTTAACGGCGCGGGCATTCGTTTTGAACACGTTGGCTTTGCCTACGATGTACGCCGCCCGATCCTGCACGATGTGTGTTTTAGCGTGCCTGCCGGTCATACGGTGGCGGTGGTCGGTGCTAGCGGGGCCGGCAAAAGCACGCTGGCGCGCTTGCTGTATCGCTTTTACGAGGTGGGCAGCGGCGCCATTTTGATCGATGGCCAGGATTTGCGCGCGGTCACTCAACATTCCTTGCGCCAGGCGATTGGCATCGTGCCGCAGGACACGGTGTTATTCAACGACAGCCTCTATTCGAATATTGCGTACGGTCGTCCGGATGCCAGCCGCGAGGAAGTGATTGCAGCGGCGCGTGCCGCACAGATCCATGATTTTATTGAGAGTTTGCCAGACGGTTACGAGACGACGGTCGGCGAACGCGGCCTAAAGCTGTCGGGTGGCGAAAAACAACGCGTCGCCATCGCCCGCACTGTGTTGAAAAACCCGCCGATTCTGTTGTTTGACGAAGCCACCAGCGCGCTGGATACCGCCACCGAGCGTGAAATCCAATCACAGCTAGATGCCATCGCCAAAAACCGCAGCACGCTGGTGATCGCCCATCGACTCTCGACCGTGGTGGGCGCCGACCAAATCCTGGTGATGGACGCCGGCCGCATTGTGGAGCGCGGTCGTCACGATCAATTGCTAGCGCTGAATGGCGCGTACGCCAAACTGTGGGCTTTGCAGCAGGCTGAGGCAGAGGCTTGAGGCTGCCGGGCTAGAAACCGTCCAGACGGAAGGTTTCTGGAGGCTTCCTCAGGACTTCTTCAGCAAAGCACCCAAAGCCGCAAACGGGTTATGCGCCGCCACTGGCGCCGCGCTGTCGCCGGTCAGGCTGCCATGTTGATGATCCAAATAGCGGGAATGCTCGTTATCGTGGCAATAGATACACAACAATTCCCAATTGCTGCCGTCCGCCGGATTGAAGTCGTGGTCGTGATTGCGGTGATGCACCGTTAACTCGGTCAAGTTGATGCGCGTAAATTCGCGCGCACAACGCCCGCAGATCCACGGATACATCTTCAGCGCTTGCTCGCGATAACCATGGCCACGTTGTTCGGCCGCCTTACGGCTTTGCGCTACGATTTTGTCCAGCTTAGATGTGTTCAATGCGAAAACCTCAACAAACCGGGGTAACCATGATGGCGCTTTTGTAGCGGAGCTTGCTGCGCTGCCTTTTTTAGCAGGTCCGCAATATCGCACGCAAGCCAGATCTTCATGTGCAGCGCGTTCGCCTAACGAGGCCCGTCTGACTCACGCCAAGCGCGCGCGCCGAGGAAGATCAGTCGCAACTGGCGAATGAAGTTCTCGGTGACCTCGCGTTCCAACTGCGCTTGTTTGGCCGGCAGATCCAAAAAGTCAGTCGCGGCATTCATCATCGTGGTGACCACCAAACCGCAGGTCATCTGCAAGGTTGCGGTCGATAAATCAGGCATCAGGCCAAACTGGCGTAAGTCATGACTCATCTCATCGATGAAATGCCGCTCTTCGCGACGCACCGCAGCGCGAATCAGCGCCGAACCGCCGCTGCGTTCGCCGGCGACAAACATGAAGTGCAAACGGTGCGCGTTGATGTAATCGCGAAAGATCTGTACCGAGCGCCGCAAGATGTCTTTGGGCGGCAAACCGGTGCGGCGCGCTTCGCGCAACAAACGCCGCAGCGTCACTCCAGATTCTTCCACCAGCGCCAGACCCAACTCGTCCAAATCACGAAAGTGTCGATAAAACGACGCCGGCACCACGCCAGCAACGCGCGTGATTTCGCGCAAGCTGAGTGCGCCAAAACCGCGACCTTCGCCCATCAGCTGCAGCGCCGCGGCTAGCAGATGTGCCCGCGTGCGCAACTTGCGATCGCCACGGCTGAGCGCTTCTGGCTCCGCTAGAGCGGAGGCTGCGCTGCTGGATATGCGGGTTTGCTCGGTCATGACCGAAGTATAGGTGCAAGCGCAGGCCGAGCTGGAGCCTGGGCGACTCGGCGGGTGCGAGTCAGATTGATGTGGGCCGCCAAGCGACATCCGCGCGAGGCCAGTCCGGCGCGAGCCTCTCCATGAACCACTCGCGTCGAAGACCTCGCAATGACGAATCAATGAGTCAGGGTGATGGATTCATTGCGTGCGCTCTTTTTCAGCCCAATTATGTACGCACCTGCACCCGCCAGACTTGTCATTGCGAAGGAGCCTTAAGCGACCGCCGCAAAAAAGCGACCTCCGACGTCCCTGGGTTGCCACGGCCGCCGCCGCTGTCCCGTCAAAGACCTCGCAATGACGAATCAATGAGTTACGAACGCGGCATTGAAAAGGCGCGCCGGTGCAGCGCTGTACGGTGCGTTATTGGCTTGCGCAGGTTCCGCCCCACGCGCTGTTGCAGATGCGTCGTGCGGCAGCCAATCGAACACAAAGTCTTCGTTATTCTCGCTGGGGTCCTGACCTATGCAGCGTCCAGCCGGTTTCACACGCTGGCGATTATCGACGCTGATTTTCTGTCAAATATCTTTGCAGTGCGAGATTGTAGATTAACGCCTCAGATTGGCGCTCGCCATTTACCAAATCGCTGAGTAGCGTTTATTCGCACCGTGATACGCAATACCGAGGTCTGAGCCGCAGGGAAGAAATCCCGCAGTCGCGTGTATACCCTGATCATCCGCCGGCTGCCGGCCCATTTGACGAGGTGTTCCATGTTCACCACCCTGTTTCGCGCCGCGGCATTGGGCGCATTGCTACTGCTGGCCGCGTGCGAGCGCCAAACCGGCTCCGTCGGCACACCGCCCACCGACTTGCCGAAGAATTTGCGGGTGTACACGGTCCCGGTGGAGCGCGCCGAAGCGATACACCATGCTCTGGCCGACGCACTCGGGGACAGCGGTCGGGTGGCGCTGGCGCCGCCGGACCGGCTGATCGTAGTGGCCACGGAGACGTTGCAGACCGCGGTCGCCGAGAACCTCGGCGCGCTGATGAAGTCGGCCGGCCCAGCGGCGGCGGCGACACCCGGTCCTGTGCGCTTGGTGATCTGGGTGGTTGACGTCGCCGATGAGGCCACCAGCGACCCGCGCTTGCAGCCGCTGGAGTCGACGCTGGCGGCGCTGCGCGAGACGCTGGCGGCGCCCGGTTTTACGCTGTACGGGCAACTGTCGATCACCGCCGACGCCGGTGAGCGTGCGGCCAACAATAGTGCTGGGGACTCCCGTACCAAGTTGCAGGCGCGTCTGACGCCTGCCGACGGGGGCGTGCACGCCGAAATCCGTATCGGCGCCGACCGCATGCAAGTATTTACGCAGACTCGATTGAAGTTCGGTGAGACGGTGGTGCTGGCCCAGGCGATGCCGGAAGGCGCAGGCGGCGGCCGCATCCGTTTGGTGATCGTGCGCGCCGACCTAGCGAACTGATCCGCGACCGTGGCGATCAGCGAAGCCGAATTGCTGGCGGCGTTCCGCCGACTGGAACGGCCGCTTTACAGCGTGCTGTATCGGTGGCTGTGGCACGCGCACGATTGCCAGGACCTGATCCAGGACAGCTTTCTGCGTGTCTGGGACCAACGCCATGCGGTCGACCCCGCGCGCCTGGATGCTCTGATCTATGCCAGCGCGCTGAATCTGGCGAAGAACAAACTGCGCTGGCGCGGTTTGTGGCGCTGGGGCGAAGTCGACCCGGAAACGCCAGCGGACAGCCGCAATGGTCCGGCCGCGCAGGCGCAGCGCCGCCAGCGCGAGCAGGCACTCAAGCATGCACTTGATACGCTCGACCGCGACAGTCGCAACTTAGTGCTGCTCAGCGAGTGTGCCGGCTTGAGCTGCGAAGAACTGATCGTAGTGTTCGGCTGGCCAGCAGGCACCATCGCCTCGCGCAAACACCGAGCGCTTGCGCGGCTGCGCGATGATTTGTCGGCAAAAGGATTCGAAGCTATACCGGAATTCGATACGGAGTCCCGATCATGAGCGATCTCAATGGGTGGCTGCCGCTGCTGGTTCCTGCGCCCGGCGGCTACGCTCGCCTGAGCGCTGCCCTAGCGGCGCGACAGGCACGTGCGCGGGGCCGTTTCGGCCGCGCGCGGCTTGCCTGGGTGGCCGCCGCCAGCGCCGTCGTATTCATAGCGCTGGCTCCGCTGCTGCATGTGCCGCACCCGCAGCGCCAGCAGGCGCGGCAGATTGCGGCCAGCCTGGAACAGGCGTGGGCGCTGGGTGATCAGGACATCGTCGTAAGCGACGGCGCCGCCGCGCAGATACTCAAGGCGCCGGGATTGCGGGTCTATTGGGTCGGCGTGGTCGGTACAAACGCCAGCCAAAGCGAGGGCGCAATCCGGTAGGAGAGATCCTTCGCTGGACTTTAGTCCGCTCAGCCTATCCCTCGCGCAAACATTCGCCGTGCACGGTGCGGGCGTTGGTGGATTTTCTGCTTGCAAAGCTAGCCTAGCCAGCCTGGCAAAGCTATGGCTCAGCTCCTTGCCATTGCACGGAGCTGAGCCAAGGTTGGCTGGATCAGGCGGTCAGCCGCTGACCCAAACGAGGCTGCCGCCGGCGTCGGGCTTGGGTTACTGTTCTTTTTCCTAAGCGCCGCGCGCCCGGCATCGGCAGCAGCTGGCGCAGATACGGCGCAAGCGCGATCAACGGCAGCCATCCGCACCAAAAAGCCGGGTGGGCGAGTACGCCCAGCTCCGCGCCAGCGCCTGGAATCATCGGTGCAAACGGTGCGAGGCCCAGCCAGATCCACACAGCGCGGCGCAGACGTGACGGTAGAGTTTGATAACGATCGGCGGCTTGCATGGCGGGCTCCTTGGCGGTCGAAGCAGAGCTTCGCTAGCGGCAGTCTCAGATGTTGAGATTGCACTGCTCGCGGGTGTGTTAGCGTTCGCGGCGTCATTGGGGAGTAGCTGACCTGCGCGACACGGCAGGGGCATGCGTCAACATACTTGGTCTGCCGGCCATGGTGCATGCAATCCCAGGCAAGACCTTTGACCATGTCGCGCCGCTTGGGCCGGGGCGCGGCGTGGTCATGGTTAAGTGCCGGCCCGGGATTCCCTCATGGAAGCTTTTTTAGTCTCGACTGGTTTTGTTGCCCTTGCCGAAATTGGCGATAAAACCCAATTGCTGGCTTTTTTGTTGGCTTCGCGCTTTCGCAAGCCGTGGCCAATTATCCTCGGCATCTTGGTTGCAACGCTGCTCAATCACGCGCTCGCCGCTGCGCTAGGCACTTGGATCACCGCGCTCATGAGCCCAATGAGCTTGCGTTGGGTGCTCGGCTTGTCCTTTATCGGCATGGCCATCTGGATGTTGATTCCCGACAAACTGGATGCTTACATTGCGCCTACGTCGCAGCAGGGCGTATTCCTGGCAACGCTGGTCGCGTTCTTTGTGGCCGAAATGGGCGACAAAACGCAGGTCGCCACGGTCGCTTTGGCGGCGCAATACCAAGCCTTGTTTGCGGTGGTCGCCGGGACGACGCTCGGCATGATGATCGCCAATGTGCCCGCAGTCTTGTTAGGCGATCGCATCGCCACGCGCATGCCAACAGCGCTCGTTCACGCGATTGCTGCGGCGATCTTCGCGGCCTTGGGCATCGCCACGCTGTTTGGCGCGGCCGAGGCGCTGATGTAGGGCGCGGCAAACGCGTCGCCCGTTACACCAAACTCTGCTGCGCTCGATCTGCAAGCTGTGACAGGTGCGGCAGCGTATTCAGGCTGGTCAGCTTGAGCCCACTGCGCGTCAGCAGGTATTCGCACACGCAGGTATTCATCAAAGTCAAATTGACGTCAATGGCCGTCGCGTCGCTAAAACCCAGTACCCGCTGCGCGATTTGGCTCATGACGCCGCCGGAGCTGACCGCCAGCACCGGGCCGTGTCGCAGGCGTTCGCTGATCAATGCGAGCGCGGCGCCGGTGCGCGCCTGAAAGTGCGCATAACTCTCGGGTAGCTGTGCCAATTCGTCGCGGCTCCAGGCGGCCAGCGTGGTGCGCAACAGCGCAATCCAACCGCGTTTATCGGTCGGCCGCTCGCGCATGGCGGCCAGTTCCGGGTGCTGCGGATATTGCACCGCAAAAGCGCGCACCATTTCTGCAAAACGATATTCATCCAAACCGGGCAAGACCTCTGCGCTTGGCAAGGGGCGCCCGGCACTCGCGTAGACATCGATGATTGCTTCCAGCGTTTCGCGCTGCCGGCGCATTTGACCGACCAGCAAACTGCTAAACCCGCGCTCATGGTCTAACAACCATTGCCCGAGTTTGCGCGCCTGTAGCTGACCAAGCTTGGACAGCTCGTCGTAACTTTCCGGCGTGGGACCCGCTTGGCCATGGCGGACGAGAAAAAGCTCGGTCATTGGATTGCACACGCTGTCAGTGGGTGGTGATTAGGGGTCAACACAAGCTCGTCCTCACAACAGGCATCCACCTAAGGGCTCGTTCGTCAATAACTTGAACTTTTTGCTCGCCGGATTGGCCGCGCTGCCTCGTTGCGACTCGCTTGTGTGGCGCGCCACACCGCGCTCATCGCGCCTCGCATCGCATCCCAATCCGACGGCCAAAAGTCCAAGTTATTTCCTTACGAGCCCTAAGCAAACTAAAGGTGCTTTTCGACCGGCAACATGCGCGCCAAAAACGCCACGATGCGGCGACTCCAGCTGGACGTCGGTTCTCGATACTGAAGGCGCAGCTGGCCGTTGTGGGTATCGGTCCAGACTAGACGAAAGCCTTCCAAAGACAAGGCGTAGCTAAACTCCGGGGCCAAACTGCGTTCAAAATTATCGCGCACTTGAGCGGCAAACTTTCGGTCGTCAATCAAAGCACCCATTTCAGTATTCAACCAAGTAGATCGTGGGTCCAAATTAAACGAGCCGATAAAGGCGAGGTGTCCGTCCACGACCACCGCCTTAGTGTGCAAGCTGGCGCGTGAAGAGCCGCGGAAAGCAGATTCGAAGCGTACGCGCGCGGAGTTTTTTAACTCGTGAATCTCAATGCCGGCACGCAGCAAACGGTGCCGATAACGCGCATAACCACCATGCACTGCGGCCACATCGGTCGCATTCAAAGAATTGGTCAGAACGCGCACCCGCACACCGCGTGCTTTCAGTTGGCCGAGCCAGCGCAGGCCCTTTGCGCCAGGGATAAAATACGGCGACACTAGAATCACCTCGTGTTGCGCGCCGTCGATTGCCCGACTAAGGTCTGCCGCGACACCTAACAAGCCATCCGCGTGCACGCGCTGCCACTTGTCCGGCGGATCGCTGAGCACGCGCACAGCGGTGCCGATGAAGCCAGCTTCGACACGGTTGATTTCCGTGGTTTTGGTTCGGTTAGCCAGTATTTTTGTCAACTCTGGCGTGGCCAACAATAGCTCTCGATCGCGCTCCAGCGCTTGTTGAGCGAAATCCAATGTGGGGCCGCCGGGCTTCTTAGGAATTGCGGCCAGCGCGATGACGATGTTGGAGTTCCAATACTCATCGAAGGCGCCACTGGCGTCTTGCACCGCGCGGCCGCTGAGCACGACGCCCAGATCGCGAAAATTGAAACCCTCATGCAGCCCAAAGTACTCGTCGCCAATATTGCGGCCACCGACGATGGCGATTTGCCCGTCGACGATCCACGCTTTGTTGTGCATCCGGTGGTTGGGTCGCATGCCGCTGAACACAAACTCAAAGATATTGCCAATCACTGAACCGCGCGTTCGGTAAGGGTTATAGATGCGAACTTCCAGATTCGGGTGAGCGTCCAGCGCGCCGAGCTCCTGGTCGAGCTTGCGCGTATTGGCATCGTCAATCAGCACACGCACACGCACACCGCGATCTGCCGCGCGCAGCAGCTCGCTGGCCAAGAGGCGACCGCTGTCGTCGTTTAGCCACATGTAGTACTGCAAATCCAAGCTGCGCGTTGCCAGGGTTGCGCTGTGCAAGCGCAACGCCAGGGCCTCGTCATTGGAGTAGGTCAGGCGATAGCTAGATTGCTGCGGTTCCAGCTGCAGGGCCAATACGCTGGCGGCGATCGGTCCTTCGCTGCTGGCTGGCAGTGAGTCCTGATGAGGCGATCGCACCTGGAACGGACTGCAGGCAGCCAGGACCAGCACCAGCACAAAAATGCTGAAGACCCGACGAATCGTCGCGTTTTTTTTTCGGGGAGCGGTAAGCACAGATGGCATCAACGAATGAGGAACTCCCTGCTAAGCGAAGCGTGGTCCGTGTGCGGCGCAAAGAGCGCTTTGGCCCGAGTGTACGCACTTGACCGTCAGTGTTCCGGGCGGTGCCTAACGAAACCATTAAGCTGAAGGTGCCAGACGTTGCAACTTGGCGGGCGACGGCGCGCCACAAGGCGGCTATCCTGCACGGCCCTGGCGCGCGGGCGGCGCGCTGGTTAAATTCATCCGATCCGGATCATGCACAAGGCTTGGAAACGGGCGCTCGATCGCCTTAGCACGGAACTCTTGGCCGAAGATGTGCAGACTTGGTTAAAGCCTTTGCAGGCTAGGTCGCACGCTGGCAGCTTGCTGTTGCTCGCCCCGAATCGTTTTGTTGGCGACAAGGTGGCTAAGTTGTATCTGCCGCGCATTCGCGAGTTGGTGGCCGCGCTGGATCCTAGCGTGACCGAGGTGCGCATTGAGTTGGGTACCGAGGAGCAGGCGGCCACGGCGCCCGTCGAGCGTGGCGCCGCTGCGGTGCCGGTCGAGCGTGGTGCCGCTGCGGTGCCGAATACTGCCCGCGCGTTGGGTTTTGACGGCAAACTCGACGATCGCTACGGCTTCGATAACTTTGTCGAAGGCAAATCGAATCAACTGGCGCGCGCCACCGCTTTGCAGATCGCGTTGAAACCCGGTCAGGCCTACAACCCATTTTTGCTCTACGGCGGCACCGGCTTGGGCAAAACGCATTTGCTGCACGCGGCCGGCAATCTGATTGTCCGCAACAATCCGCGCGCGCGGGTGCTGTATGTGCGCTCGGAGGAGTTCATCCGCGCGATGATTCAGTCGCTGCAACAAAATAGGATGGACGATTTCAAACGAAGTTATCGCTCGGTCGACGCGCTGCTGATCGACGATATTCAGTTCTTGGCCGGCAAAGACCGCACCCAAGAGGAGTTTTTTCACCTCTTCAACGCGCTTTACGATGCCAAGCAACAGATCATCATGACCTGCGATCGGTATCCGAAAGAAGTCGATAAGCTGGAGCCGCGATTGAAGTCGCGTTTTGGTTGGGGCATCAGCGTGGCGGTTGAACCGCCCGATTTTGAAACGCGCGTCGCTATTTTGATGCAAAAAGCCGAGGTGGCAGGCATGGACTTGGACGAAGAAGTGGCTGCGTACATTGGCAGGCGCATGCGTTCCAATGTACGAGAACTGGAAGGCGCTCTGAACACCTTGCACGCGCATGCCAACTTGCTTGGCAAATCGGTAGTCGACCTTGCTTTTGCGCAATCGACTTTGCGAGATGTGTTACGTCCACATGAGCAACAGATTTCGCTGTCGAATATTCAAAAAACCGTGTCTGACTATCACCGCATGCCGCTCAGCGATTTGCTCGGGAAAAAGCGCACGCGCGCTTTAGTGCGACCGCGGCAGATGGCGATGGCGCTGGCCAAAGATTTGACTGCGCACAGTCTGCCGGAAATTGGCCACGCTTTTGGCGGTCGTGATCACACCACGGTGCTGCATGCCTGCAAGGTGATGCGCGAACTCATCGAAACCGATTCACGTTCGCGGGATGACTGGGAGAAATTGGTGCGTCTGTTGAGCGTATAAACGGGGCTGCAAAGCGTGCTGATAAGCTGTGGATAAGCCTGGGAGTGGGTGGGATAAATAAGTTATCCACAATTCATACACTAGTCCCAGGGGCTTCGATACACAGGGCAATGCAAAGTTAATATAATAAGAATCAAACGGATAGACGATATCCACAGGCTGTGCGGCTGATCATCATCAACATCATCTGTACTACTTTAAAAGAATTAAGAGCTTAGAGGAGCGGTTGCATCATGCGTTTTAGCGCCCAACGAGAAGCTTTGTTGCGTCCGCTGCAGCAAGTGGTCGGTGTAGTAGAGCGTCGGCAGACCTTGCCGGTGTTGGCCAACGTGTTAGTGCGAGTGGAAGCAGGTAGCGCTTCATTCACGACCACCGATTTGGAAGTGGAGCTTTCAGCGCGCATGTTGGTCGATGCGGCGGAGGACGGCGAAATCACGGTGCCTGCAAAAAAATTGTACGACATCGTGCGAGCCTTACCTGATGGTTCAAAAATTGACGTCAAGCTCGACGGTGAGCGGATCAAATTGAGTTCCGGGCGCTCGCGTTACACGCTCGCGACGTTGTCTGCGAGTGAGTTTCCGGCGACTGAATCGGGTGACATTCAAGATCGCTTCGAAATAGATCAGGGCACCTTCAAGAAATTGTTGGAGCGCAGCGCTTTCGCCATGGCGGTGCAAGACGTGCGGTATTACTTGAACGGATTGTTGGTGGAAGTCCGATCAAATGGAATCCGCACTGTTGCGACCGATGGGCATCGTTTGGCGCTAGCGGAGACCAAAGGTGTGGCGGATGGCGAAATTCGGCGTGTTGCAATCGTGCCACGCAAAGGTGTCTTGGAACTGCAGCGTTTGTTGACCGGTGGCGAGGCAACGCTGGAGCTGGCGTTTTCGAAGAACCATATCCGCGCCAAACTGTCCGATAGTGTGGTGGTGTCCAAGTTGATCGACGGTCGTTTTCCAGATTACGAGGCGGTGATACCTATTGCCGCGGACAAGATTATCTTGGTTGATCGTGACGCGGTTCGCCAAGCACTCTCTCGCGCCGCAATTCTGTCGAACGAAAAGTACCGGGGCGTGAAAATCGAAGTGTCGCCTGGCGTGCTGCGCGTCATTGCGCACAACCCAGAGCAAGAGGAAGCCACTGAAGAAGTCGAAGCGGAGACCACGGTGGACAACTTGAACGTCGGCTTTAACGTCAACTATTTGTTGGATGCGTTGGCGGCGATAGAAGGTGCTCAGGTGCGGATTCGTTTGCGAGACGGGGGCAGTAGTGCACTGGTGGAATCACCGATCGATGACACCACCCGGCATGTCGTGATGCCACTGCGTCTTTAGTGCGTGGTTTTGGCGCCAGGGTAGGAAGGTTGTGCTCGGGCCGCGGAAGCGGCCCTTTTCGTTGTTGAGCTAGCCCGCATGTTTGTTGAGTTCGCGCGATGATCGCGCAGGATATGGGTTGTACCAGGGATTTTCCGAAGGAACCTCATATTGCGCTACACGGCCGACTGAGGAAAATTCCTTGTGTGAGCTAGAGGCTAGCGAGGCCGCTTGCAGTTTATGAAACGTGCGGGCTAAGGGTATATGCGAATTACTCGGCTAAAGGTTGAGGGTCTGCGCTGTTTGGCTGGGACGGACTTTCAACCAAATCAGGGTTTGAACGTTTTCGTTGGGCCCAACGGCGCAGGCAAGACCAGTGTGCTGGAAGCAGCGTACGCGCTGGGATCGGGTAAGAGTTTTCGGTTTGGTGGTGCAGATGCGCTGATCGAACGCAGCAGAGCCGCGCTGCAGGTCTATGCAGAAGTTGAAATAGCCGGGCGTAGCGAGCGTTTGGGTTTCGAACGCAGTCGACAGGGTTGGCGCGCGCAGCGTGCGGGTGAACGGGTGGCTGAACTTGCAGAACTGGCGACCCTGGTTCCCATGGTGTGTTTTAGTCCGGAGTCTCATGAGCTCATTGCGGGCGGCTCTGAAGTGCGAAGGCGCTTTTACGATTGGATCGTGTTCCACGTGGAACCTGGTTTCGTTGAGGCGCATCGTCGCTACGGGCGGACCTTACGCCAGCGCAACGCGCTGTTGAAACGATCTCCTAGCAAAGCCGAATTGGATGTGTGGACAACAGATTTGGCTCATTCTGGGGAAGCACTCGCCGCGCTGCGGGAAAGGTCTTTCGGGGCGTTTTCCACCGGCATGACTGAACTGCTCTTGCAACTGCTTTCCGAATTGGGAACAGCGCAAATTACCCACAAACGTGGCTGGCGCGAAGGCATGTCACTCCACGAGCGACTGTGCATGCTTGAAGCTCGGGAACGTGAAGTGGGCTACACACTCGCTGGCCCGCACCGGGCGGATTGGTCGGTGAGCTTCGCAGAGCGATCCATTCGTGAGCACGGCTCCCGCGGGCAGCAGAAACTCGTGGCGATGGCTACGGTACTCATTGCGGCAGGCATGTATAGACAGGCGCGCAAGGAAGCGCCGTTGGTCGGCTTGGATGACTTGGCGTCTGAGTTAGACCTAGAACATCAGCGCCGCGCTGTGCTGGCGTGCGCGGCGCTTGGAGCGCAAACCTGGGTGACTGGTACCTACGCAAGTCCAGCATTGGATGCTTGGAACGGCGACGTCGGGCAGTTCCACGTGGAACATGGTCAAGTTTTTGCGGCTGTGGGTTGAACCTAGGAAATTCCAGTTGAGGGGAGAACCGACATGGGCAACGTAACAATTCATCGGTCGGGCTTTCAGCGCTCAAGCGGTATCCCCCATGACCTGGGGGCGCAACCCCACGTCAACAGGCGGAGCATCCGAGAGCTGATAGCCCGACCCAACGCCAAGGCTGACGATACGACCCGCAACCCTCGTTGCGCTACTGACGAAGACCGAAGGCCGGTGGCTGCTATACTGCCGCTCTTGTGTCCGCGCGGAAACGCGCGCCCGCCCGTAGTCAGACTTGCTGGACCATGAGCGAAGAAATCAACGAAACGCCGGGCAACGAAGTGCCCGATGGCAAAGCCTACGACGCCGACTCCATCAAGGTCCTCAAGGGCCTGGACGCTGTTCGTAAACGCCCTGGAATGTACATCGGTGATACCGATGACGGCACCGGCTTGCATCACATGGTGTTTGAGGTGGTCGACAATTCAGTCGACGAAGCCCTGGCCGGGTACTGCAATCTAGTCACGGTCTCCATCAACGCCGATGGCTCAGTGACGGTTAGCGATAACGGTCGAGGTATACCGGTCGCCATGCACCCCGAAGGCAAGTCGAGCGCCGAAGTAGTGATGACGGTGCTGCATGCGGGCGGTAAGTTCGACGACAACAGCTACAAGGTCTCCGGCGGTTTGCACGGTGTCGGTATATCTGTGGTCAACGCCTTGTCAGAGAAGCTGGATCTGCGCATTGAGCGCGAAGGCTTTCTGTGGGAGCAAGAATACGTACTCGGTGATCCGCAGTATCCGCTGCGCCAGGTGCGGCCTTCGACCGGTCGCGGCACGACGGTGCGTTTCAAGCCCAGCACGGTCATTTTCACCGATGTTGAGTACCACTATGACATCCTGGCCAAACGACTGCGCGAGTTAGCTTTCCTCAATTCCGGTTTGCGTATCGAACTGAAAGATGAACGCAGCGATCGCGCCGATACTTTCGCCTACGAGGGCGGTATTCGCTCCTTCGTGCAGCATTTGGCGCAACTGAAGACGGCATTGCACCCGCATGTGATCAGCATCGAGGGTGGCTTCAATGACATCACCGTCGATCTGGCGATGCAGTGGACTGATGCCTATCAGGAAAACGTTTACTGCTTCACTAACAATATCCCGCAAAAAGATGGCGGTACCCATCTTGCCGGTTTCCGCGCCGCGTTGACGCGCACCATCAACCAGTACATCGAACATTCCGGCGTGCTGAAGAAGGACAAAATCGAACTGTCCGGCGATGACAGCCGTGAAGGTTTGATCGCGGTGCTGTCGGTCAAGGTGCCAGATCCAAAATTCTCGTCGCAAACCAAAGACAAACTGGTGTCGTCGGAGGTCAAGACCGCCGTCGAAAGCATCGTCTCGCAAAAAGTAGCCGAATTTTTGGCTGAACACCCAAGCGACGCACGCGCGATTACCAGCAAGGTCATCGAAGCCGCGCGCGCCCGTGAAGCGGCACGTAAAGCCCGTGAACTAACGCGCCGTAAAGGCGCATTGGACATTGCCGGCCTACCCGGCAAGTTGGCTGACTGCCAGGAACGTGATCCAGCGAAGTCCGAGCTGTTCATCGTCGAGGGTGATTCCGCCGGTGGCTCGGCCAAACAGGGCCGTAACCGCAAATTCCAAGCGATCTTGCCGCTTAAGGGCAAGATTCTCAATGTCGAAAAAGCACGCTTCGACAAGATGCTGCAATCAGCCGAGATTGGCACGCTGATCACGGCACTGGGCTGTGGCATTGGCCGCGATGAATACAACCCGGACAAAGTGCGTTATCACCGCATCATTTTGATGACCGACGCCGACGTCGACGGCTCGCACATCCGCACCTTGTTGCTGACATTTTTGTACAGACAAATGCCCGAGTTGATCGAACGCGGTTACATCTACATTGGTCTACCGCCGCTCTACAAAGTCACGCAAGGCAAACAGATCACCTATTTAAAGGATGACGCCGCGCTGGCCGGTTTCTTGTTGTCCAGTGCGGTAGATGGCGCAGCGTTGACACCGGCTGAAGGCGTGCCGCCGATCACTGGCGTCGGCCTTGAACATTTAATGCAACGCTATTCTGGCGTTCTTAGTCACCTAAAGCGGCTCAAACATCGCTTTGACAGCGCATTGCTGGAGGCCTTGACGGAAATGCCGCCGGTGTTGAGCCCGGTGCTTGATCAGCGCGATGCTTTGGAAGACCTCGCCGTGGCCCTGGCACAGCGTTTGTCCGGTACGGCGTTGGATTCCCCACGCTATCAGGTGCGGGTGATTGACGATCCCCTGCCGGGCGCCGTGGACAGCGACCTACCCGTTGCACCGCGTTATTCCTTGAGTATCGAGCGGCAGCACCATGGACTCAGCAGTCACACGTTGCTGACTCGAAACTTCTTCGAGGGCAGCGATTACACGCCGCTGGCCGAACTGGCGCTGCTGTTAGCTGATTTGCTGGGCGCCGGCGCCAGTGTGTCGCGTGGCGGTCGCTCCAAGCCGGTGAAGAAGTTCCGTGAAGCCTACGAATGGCTGATGGAGCAGGCCAAGCGCAACCGCGAAATCGGCCGCTTCAAAGGCTTGGGCGAAATGAATCCAGACCAGCTGTGGGACACCACGGTGAACCCCGAGACGCGCCGTATGCTGAAAGTGGGCATCGAAGACGCGGTCGCCGCTGATCAAATGTTCACCATGCTGATGGGCGAAGCCGTCGAACCACGCCGCGATTTCATCGAAGCCAACGCGCTGCGCGTGGCGAATCTGGACGTGTGAACGACTGAGATGGGTTGTCGGTGTGGGTTGCTGTAACCCATATCCGCAGCAACAATCGCTAGAAGACGGCGTTCAAGCCAACATCCGCCCTAGCAGCCTGTCGGGCTTTCCTCGCGAGGAAAGCCCGACAGGTTTCTAGTCACTCACCAGTTCAGTCTTGACAAATTATACGAAGAACTGCGTTTTGTGTGTTTGGTTTCGGCTCGACCGGCTTAGTTAGGTTTATTCGTCTTTGTGATTCACGATGCGCCAAAAACGCTTCCGGCCCTTCGGGTTGAGCGTCTGAACGGCGTCTGCGCTGCGATCATTGCCAATGGAAGAGCCAATGGCTGCGCGCCGCGCCTTGCATCCGCTTAAGCCACCCAAGGCATCTCACGCGCGAAGTCCGACATGCTGCTATGCCGCCACCGCCTCTGTCTCAATCGTCGGCAAGCGCAATAGTTCGAAGGGTCCGCGGCCGCTGGCCGCGGTCACCAGTCCTAACACGCGGGTTGTTTCTCGGCCCAGCATGTCCCAGGTGAAACGCCAGGTCCAATTGTGCGGGCCGATGGTACCGGGGGTGTTCATGCGATGCCGCCAGTCCAGTCCCAGTGCATCCTGCAATTGGCAAACCGCAATGTTGGCGACTGAGTTGCAGCAGGCACGGATCATTGCCCAGTGGATGTCGCGTTCGCCGGTTACCAGATAGCTGGACGCAAACGTGCGCTGCCGCTCGTCGGCTTTTTGCCACCAGCCGCGCACGGTGTCGTTATCGTGAGTGCCGGTGTAGGCGACAAAATGGCGATTCCAGTTATGCGGCAAAAACTCGTCTTTGGCATCGGTAGCAAAGCCAAACTGCAGGATCTTCATGCCGGGAAACCCGCAGCCATCGCGCAGTTCCACTACATCTTCAGTGATCAAGCCCAAGTCCTCGGCAATAATCGGTAACTCGCCGAGTTCTGCAGTGATGGCGTCGAAAAGCGCTTTGCCCGGACCGGGAATCCATATGCCTTCTTCGGCGGTGGGGCTGCTCGCTGGGATCTCGTAATAAGCCGCAAAGCCGCGAAAATGATCGATGCGAAATAGATCGGCTTGGTGCAAAGCCCGCTGCAGCCGTGCTGTCCACCAAGTGTAGTTTTCCTCCGCCATCTTATCCCAGCGATACAAAGGATTGCCCCAACGTTGACCGCTGGGCGCCATCGCATCCGGCGGGCAGCCGGCTACCACGGTGGGTTGAAAATGCTCGTCCAAATAGTACAGATCCGGCCTCGCCCAACAGTCGGCGCTATGGTGCGCAATAAAAATGGGTAAATCGCCCATCAGGCCTACGCCGCGACGATTGGCATAAGTCTTCAGCGCCATTGCTTGGCGGTCAAAACACCATTGCACAAACTGCCAAAAGCGCACTTCGTTAACGTATTGGAGCCGCGCCGCCGCCAGGGCTGGCGGATTGCGATCGCGCACTGACGCGTGCCAGTGCCACCAGGCGGCACCATCGTGCGCGGCTTCCAGCGCCATAAACAAACAATAGTCGTCCAACCAGCTTGCTTGTGCCTCACACCAAGCGTCGAATTCGGCATGCTCTAGTGCGTCGGCGCGGCTAAAAAAGCCATTTGCGGCGCTGCGCAGTTGTGCAAGGCGCCATGGCACCACCTGCGCAAAGTCCACTTGATTGGCGTCAAAACCGCCGCTCGGCAGGCTCGGCGGGCTCAGCCAGCCAACGCTGATCAGCGGCTCCAAGGCCACCATCAATGGACTGCCGGCGAAGGCGCTGACGCTCTGGTACGGCGAATTGCCCGGACCGATCGGGTTGATCGGCAGCCATTGCCAAATCCGCTGTCCGGCGCTGACCAACCAGTCGACAAACTGGTACGCAGAGGGCCCAAAATCGCCAACGCCATAAGGACCCGGCAAGGAGGTGAGGTGCAATAAAACGCCAGCGCTGCGTTGGTGGAGGTCAATCATCCTAGAAACCTCAGTTGGACGGGGTAGCGTGTGCGGTTATGGGGTGAAAGCCGGCAAGCTTGCGCGGCATGCCGCGTGCCTGCCTGAACGTCTGGCGGCTGCGCCGCCAGACCGGCGGAATGGTTGTTCCATTCCAACAAGTTGCAACGCAACCATGTGCAGCCACAACCATGCAATCTGCCCGCTAGCGTATTCACCCAATGGGTGAACGAGCGAAATTGCTGAAAAGCCAACAGAATCATGGTGCTATGCACATCGAGAAGCGGTCAACTGAGGTTTCTAGGATCATGTGGATGTCTCGGGGGCGTGCGGTCTGACGAGCACAAGCAAGGATCGTGCGGGAACGGAAAGGTGGGTGACGGGTCTGGAATCGACCAGAATCGGGATTGCTGCAGCGCCAAAGGCGAGGTACTCGGCACTGCTGTCTAAACTCAGTGCCCAATCGGTTTCGCCGAGCACAAATGAACAGGGCGAAGCTTCCGGGTTAAATAGCAGACGCACTTGCGGCTGCGTGGCGCCAGCGGCAATCAGTTCGCAGGCGAAAGCGCTGCGTTCGTGATCGTGCCAGTCGTGGATCTGCATCGGCGTGCCATTGGGAGTGCGCCACAGCACTCGGGCAGAGCCGCCGTGGCCGGCCGCATCGGTAAACCAGCTCGCATGGCGCAATAGCGGTTGATTGGCGCGCAAGCGCAGCGCAGCGCCAATCAAATCTTGGGTAGCGCGGCGGTCGGCAGCCCATTCCAACCAGCCGATCGAATTGTCTTGGCAATAGGCATTGTTATTGCCCTGCTGACTGTTGCCGGTTTCGTCGCCGGCCAACAACATCGGCGTGCCTTGCGCCAGCAATAACGTGGATAACAGCGCATGGCGTACGCGCCGACGGGTTTCATAGACTTCCGGGTCTGCACTTGCGCCTTCCACGCCGAAATTGTCGGAAGGTTCGTTATCGCGTCCGTCGCGGTTGTGTTCGCCGTTGGGCTCGTTGTGCTTGCGCGAATAACTCACCAAGTCAGCCAGTGAAAAACCATCGTGCGCGGTGATGAAGTTGACACTGGCATTGGGTAGGCGTTGCCCATGATGAAATAAATCGCTTGACGCAAAAAAGCGGCGGGCGAATTCGCCACGGGTGACGCCGCGGCGCAGCCAATAACCGCGCACCGCATCGCGAAAGCGGTCGTTCCATTCGATAAATCGACCTGGAAAGCGACCGACTTGGTAGCCGTGCGCAGCGCAATCCCAAGGCTCGGCGATCAGATGGACGTTGGCGAGCAGCGGGTCTTGCCGCAGCGCGACAAAAAATGCGGCGTTCGGATCAAAACCCAGCAAAGTGCGACCAAGTACGCTGGCTAGATCAAAGCGAAAGCCATCAATGCCGAGGTACTCAACCCAATAGCGCAAGCTGTCCATCACAAACTGGCAAACCCGCGGATGGGCCACGTTGAGGCTGTTGCCGCAGCCGCTGAAGTTCTCGAAGCGGCTGCGATCATCGGGCATTAGCCGATACCATCCGGCATTGTCCAGGCCACGAAAGCTCAAAGTGGGCCCTAACTCATTGCCCTCGGCGCTGTGGTTGTAAACCACGTCGAGTACCACTTCCAGCCCGGCAGCGTGTAAATCGCAGACCATTTGCCGAAACTCAGCGAGCAATGCGCTGCTGTCGTGGCGCTTGGCTCCAAAACGTGGATCGGGACTAAAAAAACCGATGGTGTTGTAGCCCCAGTAGTTGCTCAAACCAGCGCGTGCCAGCGGCGCTTCGCTGAGCGCGTATTGGACCGGCATCAGCGCCAAGGTGGTGATGCCCAAGGCTTTGAAGTGAGCGATCGCGGCCGGGTGGGCCATGGCGCTGTAGCTGCCGCGCAGGGCATCAGGGATGCCCGGCATCTGCATCGAAAAACCTTTGACGTGCACCTCGTACAGCACCACTTCACTGACCGGCAAACGTCGACCTGCTGGCAATGGCGACAGCGGCTGCGCCACGCGCGCCTTCAACGCGCCAAGCGCGTTATCGCGCAGATCAAAAGAACGCGCGCCGTCGGGGTGGCCGAGCGCGTATCCGTGGTGCGCATCTTCCCAATGAAAGCGGCCGACAATTTCTCGGGCGTACGGATCAAGCAGTAATTTGTGCGCGTTAAAACGATGGCCGCGTTCCGGCTGATATGGGCCGTGCGCTCGGTAGCCGTAGACCAAGCCCGCATCAAGGCCGGGCAACAAACCACACCAAACACCATGTTCGGGCCCGTGCAGGTCGTAGCGGCGCAGCTCGCGGGCGCCGTCCAGGTCAAAAATACACAGTTCAACGCGTGTGGCGTGGTCCGACCAAACGGCAAAGTTCACCCCGCCTTCCACCACATGCGCGCCAAACGGCGCCGCCTCACCGGGCAGTAGCGTCAAAGGCAGGCGCACGCTCATGCCGGCTCCAAGAACACCGTCGCCAGCGGCGGCAGGGTCAGGTACAGCGCCGGTGCTCGGCCCGTTTTACTGCCACGTTCGGCGCGCAGCACTCGACCGGCATTGCCGACGTTGCCACCGCCATAGTGCTCGGAATCGGTGTTGAGCGCTTCGCGCCAGGTGCGCAAGCCAGCCGGCAACGGCAAGCGGAAGCGCTCGCGTATCTGCGTGGCGAAATTACTGACGACAATCACTGCGCCGCCGCTGCCGTCATACCGCACCCAGGCAAACACCGAGTTCTCGCGGTCATCGCCAATCAACCACTTGAACCCGTCGCTGTCCCAATCCAGCCGGTGCAGGGCGGTGTGTTTGCGATACAACTGGTTGAGATCGCTAATCAGCCGTTGTACACCCAGGTGACGGGAGTCGTCGAGTTGCTGCCAGGGCAAGCTTTCTTCATCGTTCCATTCGGTGCTTTGGCCAAACTCCTGGCCCATGAACAACAGCTTCTTGCCCGGATGGCCCCACATGAAGCCGTAATAGGCGCGCAAATTGGCGAAACGCTGCCATTCGTCACCGGGCATTTTGCCCAGCATGGAGCCCTTGCCGTGCACCACTTCATCGTGGGAGATTGGCAGCACATAGTTTTCGCTGAACGCGTAAACCAAGCCAAAACTCATCAAATCATGATGCCAGCGCCGATGAATGGGCAGCTGCGCCATGTAACGCAGCGTGTCGTTCATCCAACCCATATTCCATTTGTAATGGAAGCCTAAGCCGCCCGCGTAGGTAGGCGCGGAAACGCGTGCAAAGGTGGTCGATTCCTCGGCGATGGTAATGGTGCCGGGCAATTCCATGCCGATCTGCTCGTGCAAATGGCGAAATAGCGAAATAGCTTCTAAGTTTTCGCGACCACCCAGCGCATTGGGCAGCCACTCGCCCGCATTGCGCGAATAGTCGCGATACAACATTGAAGCAACCGCGTCGACGCGCAAACCATCAACGGCAAAGCGCTCTAGCCAATAGCGCGCGCTACCACATAAAAAGCTGCGCACTTCGGTGCGCCGATAGTTGTAGATCAACGTGCTCCAATCGCGGTGAAAACCCTCGCGCGGATCGCCGTATTCGTACAACGGGGTGCCATCAAATTGCGCCAAGCCGTGTGCGTCAGACGGAAAATGAGCGGGAACCCAATCAAGTAACACGCCCACGCCATGCGCGTGACAACGCTCCACGAAGTAGGCAAATTCGTCCGCCGAGCCAAAACGCGCGGTCGGTGCATATAGGCCTAAAGGCTGGTAGCCCCAGGAACCATCGAAGGGGTGCTCGGTAATCGGCAACAGTTCGACGTGGGTAAATCCCAGACCCGCTGCATAAGCGGGTAGCTGTTCAGCCAGCTCTCGCCAGTTGGGGAAACCAGTCGCGCGGCAATGCCGCCAAGAGCCCACATGCACTTCATAAATGCTGATCGGCGCATGGCGCTGGTTGGCCAACCCACGATCCGCCGGCAGCGCGCGCAGTGCGGTTAAACCCGCCACGCGACTGGCTTCGTCGGGGCGCATTTGCGCAGCGAAAGCATAGGGATCAGCTTTCAGCGGCAACACCACGCCGTTGCTCGCCGCAATCTCAAACTTGTAGAGATCGCCGAGCGCCACGTGTGGCACGAAGGTCTCCCACACGCCGCTTGGGTGACGCAAACGCAGCGGATGCCGACGCCCGTCCCAATGGTTGAAGTTGCCAACCACGCTGACCCGGCCGGCGTTTGGCGCCCACACTGCAAAGCGCACGCCGCTGACCGCCGGTGTACCCAGATTGCCGCCCAAAACCTGCGGATGCGCCCCCAGCATTTCATAGGGCCGGCCGTGCCGACCTTCGTGGAAGGCCAGCAATTCTGCGTCGCTGATCAGCGCCCCGTACGCAAACGCATCGGCGTAGGTTTCCTCCGAACCGTTTTGCCAACGCACGCGCAAACGGTAATCGAAGCGTTTGCGGCGGCGCGCGATCGGTCCCTCAAAAAAACCGTCGGGATGCCTACGGCTTAGCTCAACCAGTTGCTGACCTGAGCCGGCGTCCAACACGGTTACCCGCTCAGCGCCGGGTAGCAGCGCGCGCACGCACAGCTGACCGCTGTCATCGGCGTGCATACCCAGCACCGCAAAGGGATCTGCGTGACGGGCTTCCAATAGTGATTGCACCACGCCAGTGTCAAGCATGACGGCCGCCGCCTAGGTGGCTAGCCGCCAGCGCCTGCGGTGACCAGACTTTATCCCAGTATTCGCGCACGCTGCGATCCACCGAAAAGTGCCCCATGCCGGCGATATTGCGCAGCGCACACGCCGCCCAAGCCTGTGGTTGTTTGTACAGTTGATCAACGCGCGCCTGCGCGGCGACGTAATCACTGTAATCGGCCAACAGGAAGTAGCGATCGCGGTGCAATAAGCTATCGATCAAATCGCGATAACGCGCCGGCTCGCCAGGCGAAAACGCGCCGCTGGAAATCGCTTCCAACACCTGACGCAAGCCCAAATCTTGCTCCGCATAGAGGCGCGGATCGTAGCCTGCTGCGCGCATGCCGGCGATGTCTTCCACGCGGCGACCAAACACAAATACATCGTCTGTTCCGATCATTTCTGCCATCTCAATATTGGCGCCATCCCAGGTGCCAATAGTAAGCGCGCCGTTCATCGCGAACTTCATATTTCCGGTACCCGATGCTTCGGTACCCGCGGTGGAAATTTGTTCGGACAAATCCGCAGCTGGAATGATCACTTCCGCCAAACTCACGCCATAGTTGGGTATGAACACCAACTTCAGGCGGTCGCACACGCGTGAATCGCTGTTGATCATCCGCGCTACATCGTGCGCCAAATGTACGATTTGTTTGGCCACCTTGTACGCCGAGGCCGCTTTACCGGCCAAAATAACCGTACGTGGTATCCAGCCTTGCCCATCGGGTCCGTCTGGATTGGCCAACATCGCGTGATAACGGCCAACCACGTGCAGCAAATTCAGCAACTGCCGTTTGTATTCGTGAATGCGCTTGATTTGCACATCAAACAGACTGCTCGGATCCACACTAAGACCCAATTCGCGCCGAATCAGCGTCGCCAGGCGCACCTTATTGGCCAGTTTGACCGCCATAGCCTCGTGCTGCAGCGTGCTGTCTTGGGCCTGCTCGCGCAGCAGCGACAATTGTTCGAGATCCTTGCGCCAAGCCGTGCCGATGCGGCGATCCAACAGTGTAGTTAGCTTCGGATTGGCTTGCTGTATCCAACGCCGCGGTGTCACGCCATTGGTCACATTGAAAAAGCGCGTGGGATACAAACGCGCGTAGTCGGCAAAAATCGTTTCGACCATCAGACGCGAATGCAGCGCCGCCACGCCATTGATTTTGTGCGACGCAACGATGGCCAAACCCGCCATGCGCACGAATCGACCGTGTGATTCATCGATTAACGAGACACCTTGCACGAAGGCTTCATCGCCCGGAAAACGCGCGCGCACACCGGCCAGAAAACGATCATTGATGCCGTAAATCAATTCCAGATGACGCGGCAACAAACGTTCGATCAACGCTACCGGCCAGGTTTCCAGCGCTTCGGGCAGCAGGGTGTGATTGGTGTAGGACAGCGCTTGGCGGGTAATACGCCACGCGTTGCCGAGCTCCAGCCCATGTTCGTCCATCAACAAACGCAACAATTCGGCGGGCGCCAAGGCCGGATGCGTATCGTTCAAATGGATGGCATTGCGGCGACCCAAATCCTCAATCAAACCGCCTTCTTGCAGATGCCGCGCAAGCAAATCTTGCAGCGCGGCGGATACCAAAAAGTACTCTTGTTTCAGGCGCAGCTCGCGTCCGGCATCGGTGCTGTCGTCTGGATAGAGCACCCAGTTCAGCGTATCGGCGGCAATGCGTTGTTGCGATGCGCCCGCGTAATCACCGCGGCAGAAGGCTTGAAAGTCGATGCTATCGCTGGCCTGCGCGTGCCACTGGCGCAGCGTCACGACGTGTTCGCTGTGATGCGCCGGTATGATCAAATCAAAAGCGCAGGCGTTGATTTCCAGGCTGGGCAACCATTGTCGACCATGGCCGTCGCTATGCACGCGCCCACCAAAGCCCACCGCAAAGCGCAATTCTGGCCGCGGTACTTCCCACGCATTGCCGTTACGCAGCCAATCGTCGGGAATTTCGACCTGCCGACCATCCTGAATGCACTGCGCAAACATGCCAAATTCATAGCGCAAACCGTAGCCAAAAGCCGGCAAACCGTTCTCGGCAAAGGCATCCAAAAAACACGCCGCCAGACGACCCAATCCGCCGTTGCCCAATGCAGCATCGGGTTCGCGATCCAGCACGCTGGGCAAATCCAGCGCGCACTCGTCGAGCAAGCTTTGCAAACCGCTACCACCGAGCGCCGCCAACGCGTTGCTGAGCGCTCGGCCAATCAGGAATTCCATCGACAAATAGTGCACACGGCGCGCACGCCCTTCACTCACCGCTCGCGCATCCGCGGCCTGCGTGCGTGCCCAGCGCTGCTGCAAACGGCCGCGACAGACCACCGCCAAAGCGTGCAGCAAAGCGCTGCGACGCTCGTCTACACTCGCGCCTTTAGCCAAAGCCTGCAGCGCCAACTGCGCACGCACCGCATCGGCCAAACTAAACGTGGGCGCGGATTGGGTTAGCAGACTCTCGCTCATGCTGCACTCACCATCAAAATGGGTTATCGCACTTGCGCAGCGTGGTCGCCGCCAATAACGATGCCGCAGGAGCTTAATCGCGAGCGCCGTTAACGCGTCGGGGGTGCAAACGTATTCATGCTTAGTTGCTGGCGGGTGTCGGTTGTTACTTGCAGGTTGCTGGTTGGCGGTGGCTGTGGGTTGGCGACCAAAGTGTAGGGTCGCTTGCTCTTCGTAGAGAGGAGCGCGTTCCCGTCGGCGGCATCAAACCGGATGGCGCCTTGCTCTCCGATGGGCAGCACAAAAGCACTCAGCCGCGCGGCCGCTTTTCGTGGGTTTGGACTTGTCCAAACGCTTCCGCACCGGCTTTTACTGCGTTCTAGCGTGCCGGGGGAGCGCCGGGCAAACCCCGGCGCTCTGCTGGGGCTCGCGCAAGGAGCCGCGAGCGCCTGCGCGAACGGCCTTTTCGTCCAATGCAAGCTCACGCGCGCGCCCGGCTCCGCGCTACGTTCGCCGCATCGTGTTGTGGGGAACCAATAACTTAGAGTGAGTTCACTGGGCGCAGCGAATGCCAGAAAAATGGCTTGCGGCGTGACGTAACCGAGTAGTTCCTTAACCCTAGAAACCGCAGTTGGACGGGGTAGGGTGTGCGGTTATGGGGTGAAAGCCGGCAAGCTTGCGCGGCATGCCGCGCGCCGGCTTGAACGCATGCAAGCTTTGCTTGCAGGCCGGACCAGGGCATAAGCGCAATGAGGGTGAAAGCCGGCAAGCTTGCGCCGCGCCTGCTTGAACGACTGCAAGCTGTGCTTGCAGGCCGGGGTGAATGGTTGTTCCATTCCAACGAGTTGCAACGCAGCCATGCGCAGCCAGAACCGTGCAATCTGCCCCGTAGCGTACTCACACTATGGGTGAACTGATCAAAGTGCTGAAAAGTAAAAAAACTCATCGCGTTATGGGTGATGGGAAGCGGTCAACTGCGGTTTCTAGGTTAACTCAATGGCAGTGCGCAAGGCAGTGGGAATCTGATCCCAATGCCCTGGGGGACTACTTCTCCGGTCGCAGTTGCATCCAGCCAGTGCCGCTGATCAATGCGCGCCAGGCTAGTTTGATCCAGCCGATCAGCGCCCAGGCCAGCCACAGTGCAAAGGCTAGCATCAGGGCTTTGTAGGCCCACATCGGCAGGCTGATCGCGCTGGCGGTGGGTAAAACGCCGCTGCTGCGGTCCGCCAGCCATGCGTATTCGCCGTAGCTGGCGCTGCCGGCGATGTGCATTTCCGGCGCTCCCAGCAAGCCGGCGGGAATCGCGGCGACCAACGCGGCGAAGGCGAACACGCTAAGCACCACCAGCAGCAGTTGCGCGAAGTCAAAACGCCACTTACCCCAGGCACCAGGCAAATAGCGCTGCCGCGCATCCAGCGCGATGAAGGCCACCGCGACGATCAACAAAGGCACATAACTGAGCGTCGAAAATCCCAGCACCAGTAACATCCACGCGCCAATCGGCAACAGCGCGCGCCCACTGCGGCCCAAGCCGTAGCCCAGCAGCAACAGCACGATCAAACCCGACCAATAGAGCACCGCCGGACCTACCGCTGGCCCGGCCAGACGCAATAGCCAGCGATCGTTAGGCAGCGCCAGTTTGAGCGAGATATTGGCGGCGTCCAGCCCTAAATCCAGCGCCGGGCTGCGGGTGATTAGGCCTATGCCCTGATCCTCGCGCCAGCTGAGCAGCACTTGCTGGCTGCCCGGTTTGATCGGCAAGGTCAGTACGCCGGCTTCTGGCTTCGAATTCAACGTGCGTCCGTCAATGCTGAGGTTGAGCAATTCCGCGTCAGCCGGTAATTGCAGCGCATGGCTGCCACCCTGAGTGGCGCGTAAGGCCAAACCCAGCGTGTGGGTGCGGCTGCGCGCGCCGATGCTGCTGTGCAGTTCAACGCTATCGGCGACCAGCGTCGCGCCGGGCACCGCCGCAGGCCGCGTGATAGTCAGCGTGAGTGTCTCGCCCGGTAGGGGATGGAATTCGTGCGTCCACACGGCGTTGTCATCGATTCCACCTGCGGTCTCGCTCATCGGCACCCCGCTGGTCTGCAACGACAGGCTAGGGCCTACGACCACGCTCCAGACCTCGGCACGATCCGAAAGCGCCGGCGCGGTCAGGGTGATGCTCTCGCTGCGAGCCAGTCGCGATTCAAATACGCTGTCCGAACTGCCCGGTTGCAAGGTGATCTCGGCGCTGCCACCGTCAATGCGCAAGCCGGGGTCGAGTGGCTGTTCGCCAGTCAACAATGGCACCCGCACGCTGAAACCACCGCTGCTCGGCGCGACGCGTTCTACGCGGGTGGTGACCGTCCAATCTAAGTCCAGCACGATTTCGCGGATCACGCGCACGAAGGGTTGCACCGGCACGCGCGCCGGTGCGCTCGCATCGGCGGCTAGTGTGGGTGCTTCACGCACCAATTCCAGGCGCTCGGCCAGCAAACGCCCGTCACGCAAGCCGGCGGCCGTCCAACCAGGCGCAGCGACGTCCACGCGCGCCGGCGCCAGCAAAAAGTCCAGCGCGATGCGGTCGCCGCGCACCCGCGCACTGAGCGTGGCGCGATGCACACCGCGCTCCACGGCGATCCAGTTTCCAGCCGTATTGTTCATGCCGGTGACCGGAGCCGCAGCGCCGTCTAGCGTGATCGAGATATCGGTCAGCGCGCTTTCGTCGATTGGCAAGGGCACCAATACGCGTTCGGCGGCATGCACATCGACACTTAGACTCAAACGTTCGCCGTCGATGGATAACTCCACCGCGGCCAGACGCGCGCAGCGTGGCGCACACACGGGAAGCTCGGTCAAACGCTGTTTGAGCTGCGCCAGCATTTCATCATTGGGTATCTCGGTGGCGCCCACCGGACTGCCCACCAGGGCGAGCAACAGCGCCGCGGCGAGCGGCACGCTGCGCAAACTGCCGCGCAAACGGCGCACCAAAAGCCCGGCGATCAGGGCCAGCGCCAACACCAAACTTAAGCGCCACAGCGCCGTGAGCCACGGTGGCGACAACCACAAACGCAAGGTCTGCGCTTGATCGACCGGGCCATCAAAGCCCAGGTCGATCTGCATCCAGCGCCACGTTGGCCGGCCCACGCCGACCTGCACAATGGCGTCTTTGGCGTAGCGCTCCAAATTCTCAACGCGTTTGACCCGTGTCCCAGTCACCACCACCTGCTCTAAAGTTTGCTTGCGTGACATATTGGAGGAGTCCATAAGCACCGGCGGTGGCGATGCGGGCGACGCCATCACCGCCCTGTTCTGTTGCATTTGCAGGTCCGTTTGCGGCGCCTTGTTGGCCGCGAAGCCACCGAACACATTGTCATCCACCCAGTTGCTGGCGCGCGCGCCTTCGGCGAGCTGCGGGTGCAGCGCGTAACGCGCTTGTGCGATGGCAAAGGGCAGCGCGCTCCACGCAAATACCAGGGCGGCGACGATGGTACAGGCGCCCAGGAAGTGCCGCAGTCGTCCGGCGCTGAGCGCCAACCAGCCCAGCATCAGCAATAACACGGCGATCAAACTGTGCAGCGGCGCACCCGGCTCATGGGCACCGAATACCGCCAATAGCGCAACCGCGCCGGCCAGTGGCAAACCACCCAATCGCCACGCCAACACCACGGTAAACGCCGCAATGAACACCGCGTAAATATCCCAGCGCTCAAACCAAGCAGCGGGCGCGCGATCAGCCCCGGCGGCGTACAACAAACGATAGCCCGGTGGCAGATGCAAGGAGGTGCTCAGCGAGTCTAAGCGTTCACTCCAACCATGCGCGGGCAAACTGGTGGTCCATGGCAGGCGCGCGGTCGCTTCCACTTGCAGCGCCGGATAACGCACCTCCACACCACGCGCGCCGTTCTTCGTCGCGGTCACCAACAGCGCTTCGCCGCGCTCGCTGGCCGACAACAAGGTGTAAGGCTGGGCCAAATCCAAGCGAAAACCTTGCCGCATCCGACCGGAAATCTGATCTTCGATGGTGTAACCCGCGCCGTCAAAATCCAGCCACAGTTCGCGACGCAAGCTTAAGCGATTGGCGTCATCACCTAAACCACGACTGCGCTCGGTCAAGGTCAGCTGATCATTGGAAACCATCGCGAAAGTCGGATAATCGCGCCAACTTTGCGGCACATCCGCTTGTGCAGGATCAATGGGCGTGCCGCCACTGATGTCGACCACACGCAGTTGGTGGTCCGCGGCAAAACTCCAGATTTCCTGATCCGGCCAATCGCTGGTCGGAAACGCAAAACTCAGCTGATCGCTGCGTTGCAAAGCACGCGCGCTAATCGTCACTACAAACGTGCCGGCCGTAGCCTGCATCCGCAGCATTCGTCCTGCCTCAACCACCACCGGCAGATCAGCATCCACGCGGGTCAGTTCGTATTCTTCCGGCCACGCCGGCCCCAGGCGAATCTCGCGCGCCTTGCCAGCAACGTGCAAAGTCAGTCGCGTTTGCAGTTGCTGCGGAATGTCGTCGCGCCAAACGCGGTGCACGGTGACTTCCAGCGCGTCACTTTCGGTGGTGGTTTGCGCGCGCTGCAACCACAGCTCATCGCCCTGGCGGTTGAGCGGGAAAATGGCGCGGCCGTCGATATTCAAGTTCACCAGACGCAAGGCTTGCGGCACTTTCAGCGATTCCGGTTTGCCGGCCAGATCTAACTCGTAGCGTAGTTGGTGGCTGCCGGGCTCCAACCACACGCGCGCCTGATTTTGGTCGCCCTGCAAAATGCCCGGCTGGCCGTCGATGCGCAGGGCTTCCGGTACCGCCCTGTCAGCATGCACCAAGCCGACGTAGCCCGCCGCGTACACGCGGTAGTCAACGCTGACCTGCGCCTTGCCCGCGGTGATACTGATCGTCGCCGGAGCGGCCAAAACGCAGGCATAGGCCTGTGACCCGTCCGGCGCCATATGCCAAAAAAACGGACACTGGCGAAAGGCCTGATCCTGCAAAACCCAAGATTCCCAGCCGCGCAACGGCTCCGGCACAGGCGTGGCAGCCAAGACCGGTAGACACATCAGCAGCAAAGACCAAGCCCACAACGCGCGTCCAGCCATGTGCAGTCTCCGTGACGAAGTGGGCCGACTATAGACCGCAGCAAAGCCGTACTGAGCAAGCTTCGAGTGTTAAGCGCAGGCGCAGAATTCACTCTTGGGTCTCCCACCCATGGATTGCGCGACTGCGCGCAACAACCATGGATGTAGGCACGAATCTGTAGTTGTGTATCTGCTGGCTACACACTGAAGCCAACCACAACTGGAGTTGTTATGCGTGACGCTGCCATCAACTTGCGGGCGCTGCCGGAGCAGCGCGAGCTGATCGACCACGCGGCGAGCCTGCTGGGCTTGAACCGCTCGGACTTCATGCTTGAAGCCGCCTGCGAGCGCGCGCGTTCGGTCGTGCTCGATCAAGTTTTCTTCCAACTCGACCCTGCCCGATTCCAGCAATTCACCGATTGGCTCGACCAACCGGCAAGTCCCCCGTCCAACTGAGGTTTCTCGGAATACTAGGGGCAACGCCCCGGAGCCATACCAGCCTGGGGCAACGCCCCGGAGCCATACCAGCCTGGGGCAACGCCCCAGGTTTCAGGACAACAAAAGCCAAGGGCCCAAAGCCCGCTCCATCGGTTAATCCCAGACATAGCGCTCATCGAAAGCCACGGCATATTTTCTCAGAAACCGACGGCATTCATCTTCGAATGTCCGCGTCTGATGATGCTCATCTTGCTTGTCAATGTAAGCCAGCAGCGCGGCTTGCGCGGCATGCGGCGCGCCGCCTTGAACGACTGCAAGCTGTGCTTGCAGGCCGGCGTGAATAGTTATTCTATTCCAACGACTTGCAACGCAGCCATGTCCCGGCCCCCGGCCCGCCGGCCCGCAAGCTGTGCTTGCGTGCGTTCGAACCGGCGCAAGCCGCCGGTTCTCACCCGCCAGAACCGTGCAATCTGCCCCGTAGCGGACTCACACTATAGGTGAACTGGTAAAAGTTCTGAAAAGTCAAAAGAATCATCGCGTTACCTTGGGGAAAGCGGGCACGCTCGCGCGCCATAGCGCGCAAGCTAACCGAACGCCCGGCGGCTACGCCGACGGGCCGGGAGGAGACCCATTCTTATCGCTAATCACTCTCACCAAACATACCGCAAGCAAATGATTTTAATGCATTTTTTTCAGGGTTGATGCGTAGGTCACGTTGGC
>Ga0163154_10000488_pt1 | contig 61046 bp, 62 predicted proteins | sample OliLakLV19MP9P1_FD_148649 | JGI IMG/M metagenome (GOLD analysis project Ga0163154, IMG submission 148649) | Freshwater microbial mat bacterial communities from Lake Vanda, McMurdo Dry Valleys, Antarctica - Oligotrophic Lake LV.19.MP9.P1 | ecosystem: Environmental > Aquatic > Freshwater > Lake >...
CTCCAAGTATTGGAGAGGGGCCGGGGGGTGAGGTAAGCGAAAGTCCTGTTAAATAGTATAGCCTAGTTTGCAGCTTAAATGCAAAATAGATCAAGCCTTTTTTGGCCTTAAGATGCTGTGCCGCCGCGTCCGTTATAGACCAACGCCCCACTCGCCGCGAAGTCTTTAAAGACATCAATCGCCTGCGCGTTATGCACACCTTCGATAAGGTCAACGCCGCGTTTTTTTAATTCCACATCCCATTCAGGATGAATCGGCCCCTCATCAAATCCGGTGATGGTTTCGAGTTCTGCGCCGCTGCCCGCAATAGCGAGTGAGCGTATACCCGACCACAATACTGCCCCGTAGCACATGGCGCAGGGTCGCCAATTGACCACCAATTGATATTCCGGCATTCCTAGCCCACCCAGATCAAATGTCCCCAAGATTTTTTGGGCTAAGGAAAGCGCCATCACTTCTGCATGAGCCGACGAACAATTGGAAGCAACGACGCGGTTAACCCCAATCACGATCAGCTTGCCGCTGTCACGCTCGAAAACGCCTGCCGCAAAGGGGCCGCCTGTATTGTGTTCAAAATTCAAACGTGAGAAGCGAATGACCGCCGCCATGCGTTCTTCCAGCGACGGAATCGCGTCGGGCTGATGCTTGTGTTCTTCAATCGCCCAGTCCGGCAGCGTAAGCAGAATATCGGGAATCATGGAATGATCTTTCTTTGCAAGCAAGCTCATCTAGGTCTGGAACGCTATTATAACCTTAACGTCTCGGTTTGAGCATACAAAAAGGGTTTTTAAATCTTTGAATACCGTCATGCAGGAGATTCCTCTTTCGCCAACTGCTTGACGATGGCTAACGCGGCCTGAGCGTGTCCCAGCATATCAACCCGCGACGAGAAAATATGGCGTATGATTCCCTGCTTATCAATCACAAAAGTCATCCGATCTGGTACAAGTCCTAGAAATTTGGTCAATCCAAATTGTTTTTCCACACTTCCATCGGCATCACTTAACAGCGTGAACGTCAGCCGATTCTTCATTGCGAATCCTTGTTTGGCTTTGGTTGAGCCACCGCTAATGCCGATCACTTCCGCGCCAGCTTCTTGAAATACTTCATAACTATCGCGGAAGGCGCACGCTTCTATGGTGCAGCCAGGCGAATCATCTTTAGGGTAAAAAAACAGGACGATCACCTGCTTGCCGATTTTATCCTGCAAACGGATCGACTCGCCTTTTTGATTGGGGAGCGTAAAATCCGGCGCTTGATCGCCGACTTGCAACTTAGGACTCATTACGTTGTTCCTTACATTTTCGATCAATAGACGACGGTGAACAAGACCAGTTGATTAGATCATAGAAGTCTCATAGGAAGATGAGGGAAGGTTAAACAAAAGGAGACACGGCGCACGCCTGTATCTCCTTTGTCTCGTGCTATTAAACCTTTAGGCTTGCTGTTTTGCTGCTAAGGCTTGGCGTTTTACTTCGCGGACTTGCTCATAATGACCGAGTTCGTGCATTAATCCAAACAGGAACGAGGCTGGCGCATTCAAGTTCCCGAACCGCTCGATAAAACGCTCTGAAAGGATACGATAAACATCCAGATGCGGCGCATCAGGCCACGTTTCCAGATAGGCTAACCGGATACGACGGCTTTCTTCCAAGCGCTGCACACATTTGGCTTTGCTAACGATCTCTTTCCAAGGCAACTCATAGCGTAGACGCGGTTCAATTTCGATACCCCGCGCCAAAATAGAGCTAAAGGCCGCACCTTCTTCGCTGCTGGCGGTCATGTGGGCAATCAAATGCCCAATGTGCCAACCGATTCTTTCTTCGCCCTCTACGGCATAAGGATCATCCGCAGTAGGGTCAAGCGGGTCGAAAACAATATCGGCATCATCCAAATCAGAAATAATTTCTAAAAGGGTATCAATGCTGGTGTTGGTGGCGGCGCGGAGGTCATCAAGCGTAAACTGCTGGCTGAATTCCAGCATTTTGATTTCTTTATTGTCGATAGGGGAAAAATCGATTTGCACGGGTCAGGTCTCCATGAGGTGATTATGTAAGTTCATCTCTCAGAGAACTCCACACCTGCGAATCTTTCATGAGTTTATTGTTAATTTCTGGCACAACAAGCCTACAAGATTTGCAGAAGGAAAACTTTTTCGCCTTTTTCTCTCTCAAATGGTAAACTGACGGGGTAAGTAAGCATGGTTAAAGGGTTAAAGTACAATGTTTGATCGGATTACTATCAAACCGGAGCAAATGAATGGCGTACCTTGCATTCGCGGTCTGCGTATCCCCGTAGCAACTGTTGTGTCAATGGTCGCAGAAGGGATGTCTACGCAGGAAATTCTGGACGCGTTTCCTGATCTTCAGGCGCAAGATATAAGCCAAGCGCTCTATTATGCAGCGGAAGCCTTGCGTGAGCGTGAAATTCCCTTGGTAACGGGTCAATGAAGTTTCTCGTTGATAATGCGTTATCGCCTATGGTTGCTGAACAGCTCCGCCAAGCAGGTTATGATGCAATCCATGTCCAAGATTATGCAATGGCCTCCGCCGACGACCTTACCATTCTTGAACGAGCCGAAAAAGAGGATCGTATTGTTGTTTCAGCCGACACAGATTTCGGAACTTTGTTAGCGCTTCGCAATCAGCAAAAACCCTCTGTAAGTCTTTTTAGAAAAGACACCAGCCGCCGCCCACAAATTCAAGTGATGTTACTACTCAATAATTTACCAGCGATGAGCGATGCAGTAGAGCAGGGAAGCATCGTCGTTTTTGAACCAAAACGCATTCGGATACGCACTTTACCTATTGGCAAAATATAATTTTTGGAGTCTTACATCTTATGCTTACACCTGTTGAACAAATGCTTTTTATCTTGCTGGCGCTGTTTGCTATTGGCGCGACGTATGAAGGCTTCCGCGAGATGTACTTAATCGTCAATCGCGGGACGGGCCAACTGTATTTAGATCGCCTGCCGCAGCGGGCATGGCAAGCGTTAACAGTCTATATGACGCAGCGCACGACTCTCAAAACGCGCACCATTTCCAGCCTATTTCATCTCGGAATCGTGTGGGGTTTTACATTTTATTTTCTGGTGAATGCCGTTGATCTGTTAATCGGCTTTATCCCCGGCTTCGATGAACGTCTGCACGATTTGGGCGTGATTTATAATGTGTACCGCTTGTTAGGCGATGTGTTGAGTATCGCCGTGCTGGTAGGCGTAGTTTATTTTATCCTGCGGCGGTTTGTACTGCCGAATAAGACCGAACTCGACTATCACGACAATATCCTGCTTCATCCGAAAGTTAAAGCAGGCGCAATCAAACAGGATTCGCTGATTGTCGCTATTTTTATCCTGATTCATGTGGGATCGCGTTTTCTCGGTGAAGCATTCATCGTGGCACGGGCAGGGGAAGCCGATGTCTGGATGCCGTTTGCGTCACTCCTCGCGCCTTTATTTAGCGGCATGAGTGCAGACGGCTTACTTGTGATGCGCCATCTGGCATGGTGGTTCGCTTTAGGCGGCATTTTATTGTTTACGCCGTACTTCCCATATACCAAACACGCCCATCTGTTTATGGCTCCGTTGAACTTCCTCACCCGTCCCCATCGCACTTCATTAGGCGAGATGGAAAAAGTCGATTTCGAGAATGAGGCGATTGAGCAGTTCGGCGCGGAACGGCTGGAACATCTGCCGATGACGAATATCCTAGACAGCTTCGCCTGTATCATGTGCAATCGCTGTCAGGATGTCTGCCCGGCCTATACGACAGGTAAAGAACTTTCGCCATCCGCGCTGGAAATTAATAAGCGCTACATGATTAAAGACCAGATGTTTGATCTTTCCGCAGGCGAAGTGAGCATCAATCCGTTGATGGGTTTTGCCATCAGCGAAAGCGCGGTGTGGGCGTGTACATCTTGCGGCGCATGTATCGACATTTGTCCGGTGGGTAATGAGCCGATGCTGGATATTCTGGAAATCCGGCGCGATGCGGTGCTGATGCGCGGTGAGTTCCCTGCCGAACTGCAAAATGCCTTTAAAGGCATGGAGCGTCAAGGCAATCCCTGGCAGGTGGCGGAAAGCCGTTTCCGGTGGGCAAATGGGCTGGATTTCCCTGTGCCGACGGTGGAAGAAAATCCCAATTTCGATATCCTGTATTGGGTGGGCTGCGCCGCCAGTTACGATCCCCGCGCCCAATTGACCGCCCGTGCGCTGGTAAAAGTGCTGTATACCGCAGGTGTAAACTTTGCAGTTTTGGGCGAACAAGAAAACTGCACGGGAGACTCTGCCCGCCGCGCCGGAAAAGAAGACCTTTATCAAGAACTGGCGATGGGCAATGTCGAAACGCTCAACGCGGTTAATCCCCCGCGCATCGTCGTGACCTGCCCCCACTGCTTCCATAACATCGGCAAGGAATACCATCAATTCGGCGGCAATTACGAAGTCGTCCATCATACGGAGTTGATTGAAGAACTGATTTCCGCTGGACGGGTGCCGATGAATGCTCATCCCGGTAAGCAGCCGAATGTGACGTTCCATGATCCCTGCTATCTGGGGCGGCATAATGATGTGATTGACGCGCCCCGCAACGTGCTGGAAAAATCACTCGGTGCTGCTTCAATCGAAATGCCACGTAACAAGAAAAACTCCTTCTGCTGCGGCGCAGGTGGCGCACAGTTCTGGAAGGAAGAGGAACATGGCACAAAGTCCGTCAGCGTAGAGCGCTACGAAGAAGCCAAGCACACAGGCGCGGAAGTCGTCGCTGTCGGATGCCCCTTCTGTATGCAGATGTTCACCTCAGCGCAGTCCGAAGTGGCGGATGGCCCCATCGTCAAGGACATCGCGGAACTCGTCGCGGAAAGGCTAACCCCCGGCGCGATGTATACGCCTATAGCAGCAGTTTCTTCTAGCGGACATTCCCACTAAAATTTCCCCTACAGCGGCAAAACGCCCTCTCTCACACGTGAGGGCGTTTTGTTATAGGCTTAAGGCTATTTTGCAAACCTCAATTTAGTTGTCACTATAATATTCACGAAATATGGAGTAAAATGAAGCCTTGATCTTAAGGTGGTAAACCATGAACGAGAAACTCCGTACGGAAGAAATCATCAACCCGCCTATTAGCGGGCCGTTCCCACATCAAATTGATCCTTGGGCAGAAATCCCGCGCTATTTTAATCAACTTCACACCAGCATAATGCAGCACTTCCTAATGCAAATTCAGGATATGCTCTGGAGTATGGGTTATGTGGCGAGTTTGGAGCCGAGTGTGCAATTTGGCGATAACCCCCTAGAAATCGCGCTCTCGTCGGCTCAGAATTCGGCGTATCAAGGCATTCGCATTTTTTCCAACGAACCCTACAGCCTAGTGACGATTATTGAACTCGTTTTACCAGAGCGCAAAGCTAATCTGGAAACAAGAACCGCCTGGCAAGATCGGCGCAAGCACATCAGCGAAACGCAAAAAGTCAATGTAGTCGAGATTGATCTAACCCGCTCAACCCATCATTTCACCCAGCAGAATTTTGCAGCGGCCTTTGCCCGTCATGTCGTAGTCTATCTACCGGGGCGCTCATTTCGCCTGATTGGAATGCACTATACCGATTCGCTCAAGCGCGTCATCCTCCCGCTACGACAAGAGGTCATCACATTAGAGTTGCAGGCAGCCTACGCGAGCGCTTATCAACAGCATCAAATCGAGTCCCAAATTCAACAGGACAATAGTTATACTGAAGCGGCACTTCCTTTCCCTTCACTTTTGACTGAGCCACAGAAAAAAGCCGCCTTGACCGCCGTCACCGCTTGGCAAGCACAACTCGCGCAGCACTCCTAAAACCAAACTTTCTCCAAAGATTTAAGAATCAAACGTAACCTTCAGCTTCTCCACACGGTATAAAGCATAGAATAACTTGTAGGGGTTGATACATCACCCCTATATTACCGATATGGAGTGATATGAAATCTTCTGCGTTTATAGTGATTCTGGCGCTGTTATTAGCAGGATGCAGCGGCGGAACTGATGACAATACGGCTGTCCCCACACGAATTGCTCTTGAATCAACTGCTGAGGCAGCAATGGATGCAACGGCGGAAGCACTCTCCGATGAGACCACACCTCCCCCGACAGCCGAGACAACCGTTGAAGCTGTAACCCTCACATCGCGCCCGTCTACTATGACCGCCACTGCCACACTCGAACCCACTGCTACTTTTGAGCCACCTGCGACATCAACAACCGTCGCAACAGCAGACAACGCCGGTTCATCGGCTGCATCGGCAACCGCCGCCATAGTCGAAGCACCACGCTTTTCCACCCTCACGCCGCTGCCTTCTGGCGCAGTCGCCCCCACCGGAGCGCCACAGGTTGCAGCGGATGTGCTGATTACGGAGCCGCAGTTCCAAGAAGAACTCGACCTCGCCATCAATGACAATCCGGCGATTGATTCGGCTTTCGCCACCTTTGAATCCGGCGAAAATCCGGGTATTCGTGTCAATTTAGTCGCTTACGGAGGTGAAGCCCTCACTAATGGCAGCGTCTTTGTGGCCTTCCAGCTTTCTGGGGAATTCGTCGCCATTCGTGTAACTGATATTTCCGTTGGCAGCGGCGAACCGCCTCAGCGCTATATTGATGTCGTCAACGATATCCTTTATCCCGCTATCATTAATGCGTTTGATCGCATTTTGACGCAGCGACTAGGCGAAACTCACGATCTACAATCGCTCACGATAACGGAAAGCGGGATGGAAATTATGCTGCTCGTGCCACGCTAATCAACATTAAATTTACGTCGAGATCATATTGGGATGACAAACATCATGCACACTTCAAACACAAGTCACATCCGCACGACTGGAGATTACCTATGAGCTATCGCATTTTATTCTTCTTCGCAGGGTTACTGCTTCTGCCTTTATTAAATAGTCAACAGATTGCCCATGCCCAATCTGAGACCAGCGGAAATTGTCCGGCACTGGTCGAGGCAGCGTTAGCAGCCATTGATGAAGTCTGTGCGGATACCCAGCGCAACCAAGCCTGTTACGCCAGTGTCGCCATGCAAGCAGAGGCGCAACCGGATGCTGAAGATTTCCGGTTTGAGCAAGTTGGCGATATTGTGAATGTCAACGACATTGCCCGCTTAGAACTCAGCCCAATGAACACGTTTGAAGGTCGTTGGGGTGTCGCCATGATGCGGCTGCAAACCAGCCTGCCGGATACGTTGCCGGGGCAAAATGTGACGTTTATCCTATTCGGTGATGTTGAACTGACCAACGCTACCGACCCACAGACAATCGCCGATGGTGAAACTACACCCATGCAAGCCTTTTACCTGACGACAGGCGTGAGCGAATCGACTTGTGCCGAAGCACCCGACAGCGGCCTACTCGTACAAACCCCCGAAGGTGTAGGCGAAATCACGTTTACCATCAATGACATTCAAGTCGAAATGGGTTCGACGGTGCTTTTCCAAGCGCAGCCCCAAGGCGAGATGATCGTCTCCACAATTGAAGGCGCAGCCGTGATGAATATTAACGGGACGTTTCATCCGGTGATCGCTGGAACGCGAGTTCGGGTAGCATTAGACAGTTTGCTGCGTCCAGATGGTGAAGTCAGCGAGCCTGAAGCCTACGACGAAGAAATCATCGGACGGCTACCCATCAGAGCCTTAGAACGCCCAATCGAAGCGCAAACGCCCCTTACACCACCTGAGCTACAGCGCTTAAACGAGCGGATTCAAAATGGCGAAGCGCCCTGCGGTGTTGACCCATTTCCTTCGTGCGATCATCTCCCGATCTCCGTTGGTGGAGAGGCGTGTGTTTTCCAACGGCCAGAAGGAACGCCAACTAGCAATCAAGCGCCCCTGTGTCCTGCGCTGCCCGTGCAACCTAATCAACCGCCGGGAAATAACGGTGGAACCGCCGGTCAGCCGCAAGGTCCCGGACAGGCTCAGCCGCCTAATCCCAATCCAAATCCAAATGGTACTCATCCTTTAACGCCATCGGGCTTACCCAATCCCACTAGATTAACGCCCATGCCTCCTCAGCCACAAGGGTCGATGCCAGCGCCTTCAGTTCGTCCACCGACATCGATACCACAGATTAGGCCACCGACGACCCAACCGCCGCCCGGTGGGCAGCTACCCGGAGGCCAACCGCCACCGCTCCCACCGCCTCCCGGCGGATGACACGCCGCTACACCACGTCTTGATAATCTCATCGGGTTGGGGACGAAACCTTCTTCGTCCCCATGAGGTACATCCCTAAAATTGCAGTTAATGGTTTAAGGAGTCCAGCGGTAAAGGATAATCTTGGCATAGGCATCCTCCTCAGCAAAGATCAGATATTCACCATTCGCTCGTTGGAAAGCAGAAATGGCATACGGCAAATCGAGCCAACCACTTATCGAACCAACCGTCTCATCTGGCCTAAGCGTTCCGACAGAATCGCCACTATGCCGATTAAAAATCTCGATACGCGCATCAAGCAAGTAGCCGACGAAAATGTAATCCCCGGCAATTGCCATCGCTTTAGGTAAATTATCTTCGCCGTAAGGTAGAATAATCGTTTGTGTGGGATCAGAGTTTCCTACCGTCCAATCCTCATAGACATAAATCACGCTGCCCACTTGCCCCCAGTCATCATTTTCATTGGGATAGTCAGCCGTATAACCGGACAGCACCATCGTGTCTTCATCAGGGAAATAAATCAGCCGATTAATGTCCCCCTGATAACCAGCTTCTTCGTTAAAAGGTGGCGGGTTCGGCATCTCAATGGATGACTCTACCGTGTAAATCGGGTTGCCAAAGTCATCAAAGCCTTGCAGCGGAAAAGCGCGGATACCTTCCTCACGGTTGGCACGCCACACTGTCCCCGCATCATCAACCCACCAGCCCCACACGTAAGGATTGTCCTCATAAGTTGTGCTGTATTCCCCCACATCAAACCCGCCACTGCCGTTAGCATCGCGCCAGATGTAACCGCCACTTGTTGGCTGTCCCGCCGGAATCCAGTCACCCTCAATTGGTTCACTTGTAAACAAAGCTGATGGGATCGCAATTTCACCATCGCTCACTGGATTAAAACGATAGACTTGCAGTTCCTTGCTATACATGCCGATGACGAACATCAAAGGTCGTCCCTCAATCCGGCGGAAAAACACCGAGGCTGAGTCTAGGTGAAGGCGAAGATCATCAGGATACCGGAACGGATTGAGGGTAAATCCCGCATAAACGGCCTGTTCACCCGCAGGTAAATCATAATCCATAACAAAATGCTCGTGCTTGGTATACACATCCACGCCATCGCTGGCAGGATCAACCGCCGGACTACCGATAAATTCAAGGCCGAGTAAACGCCAATTCCGTTCACCAGCGGCGGTATAACTTTCTAGTTCTGTACCAGAAGCATATCCACCCATGCCCACATAAATATTGCCTGCCGCATCGACCCCAACGCCTTGCAAATCATGAAACTTCAGCGGCGCGACTTGCCCCGGAATCCCAGAGAAAACCCCTCCCGTAACGCCAAAAGTATCGACAAGCGTCGGTTCGCTATCAAGATTACCGTAAATCTTGATATGCTGGTCAACACCGTTATCTGCGACGAGCAAGCGTCCGGCATTATCAAAAGCCAGTGCAGTTGGAATAGTCGTGTTGTCCAAAGGAATTTGCTGCGGTTGTAAGTCGCCATTGATCGAATAACGGGCGATCCGCGACAGTTGTCCCGATTCTTTTGGAAGCCAAGTCGCTCTACGCTGGATCACCCATAAATAAGCATTATCATCAAAAGCAAGTTCATCGGGCGATTGAACCGCAAACTCACGTAGAAATTCCAGCGTTTGGGTGGAATAGACTTTAATGGTGTCCGTCAAGGGACTGCTTACGAATAACTCGCTGTCCTGCGTCGCCAAGCCTGATAGGGGAAAATCATCGCTCTCCGATGAATCAATATCGACAACCAACAGCGACTCATCGTAACCGTAGCCTGCATCAAAAGAAACAACGTCTAGCGACTCGCGATCATAACGCCGGACGGCATACCAGACGGGGCCGTTGCCTTCCGCATCACATTCTGGGTAAGCGCGTAATCCATTTTCGTTTAAGCTGTCATCGCCACCATCACACCCCGATTGCACCATCGTCACATACAAATAACGATCATCCACTGTTACTGCATGACCGCCGCCCCGTCCCCATCCATGTAAATCAGCGTTAAACGCTGCAACATCCCCATCTCGATAGATGCCGACCTCGCGTCCACTTTCGTCCCAATCGCTGTTGGTGTAAACCGTACCATCGGGAGTAACGAACATGCCATCAACAAAATTCTGTACCCAACCCCCATCACTCCCACTGAAGGAATTGCCGATCCATGAGGTTGTGTAATTCAAATCTTGCGCCTCTGTCGGCGAAAAAATCAGCAGTGCCATCAAACCAACAAGCACTAAACCCATCTGTAGACGATTATTTGGTAAATTCCGATTCACGCAGAATGCCTCCTTTTAACAGCAGTAACCTCCTCACAGTATATTGCGACCTACGCGCGGAGATGTGACAAATGCGTCATAAGTTCGTGCCGATTCGGTCAATTTTTCTATTGGTATACTATCAAGGCTCAACTAACTGCTACCGTGTTAATTCGCCTCACTTTTCGCTACAATCGGGTAAAACACTACCAGGCAATCGCGTCTGAGGAGTACAGGTGATTTGTTTACCTTTTCGCTAATTGCTAAAAGCTCACCGCTAACGGCTGATAGCTTATCTCAGGAGTCTAACTTCAATGGCACAAGAATATGATGTCGTCGTATTGGGCGCGGGGCCGGGTGGCTATGTCGCCGCTATTCGCGCCGCACAACTTGGCTTTAAAACCGCCATCGTCGAGAAAAAATATTGGGGCGGCGTGTGTTTAAACGTGGGCTGCATCCCCTCCAAAGCGCTGCTGCGTAATGCCGAACTCGGTCACATCTTTACACATCAAGCTGAAGAATTTGGCATTATAGTCACTGGCACGGTTGAACTCGATTACACTTCGGCCTTTAAGCGCAGCCGCAAAGTCGCGGACGGGCGCGTAAAAGGTGTGAAGTTCCTGATGAAGAAGAACAAAATCGACTCTTACGACGGTTGGGCAACCTTCACCGATGCCAACAATCTCCAACTTGAGCTTAACGACGGCAAAAGCGAAACCCTCAAGTTCAAAAATATCATCATCGCTACCGGAGCAACCACCCGCCTGATCGCCGGGACGCAGTTGAGTGAGCGCGTCGTCACCTATGAAGAACAAATCATGGAAGACAGCCTGCCCAAGAGCATCATCATCGCGGGCGCAGGCGCAATTGGCATCGAATTCAGCTACATTATGCACAATTACGGTGTCAATGTAACGATAGTGGAATTTCTTGATCGTATCCTCCCGCTGGAAGACGAGGAAGTCTCAACTGAATTGGCGAAGGTCTATAAAAAGATGGGCGTGAAGATGCTCACCAGTACGCGGGTAGACAAAATCGAAGACACAGGCAAAAATGTTAAAGTCACCGTAACCGATACCAAAACCAACACACAGCAAACGCTGGAAGCCGATAAAGTGATGCAGGCCATCGGCTTCGTCCCGCGCACAGAAGGCTACGGACTGGAAAAAACAGGTGTAAAGCTGACGGAGCGCGGCGCGATTGAGATCGACGGTCACGGGCGCACGAATGTGCCACATATTTTCGCTGTCGGCGACGTGACGGCGAAATTGATGTTAGCGCATGTCGCGGAAGCGCAAGGGGTCATCGCGGCGGAAGCTATCGCCGGACAAAATCCGCCTGCATTGGAGTACATCATGCTCCCCCGCGCCACCTACTGCCAGCCGCAGGTCGCCAGCTTTGGCTATACCGAGAAGCAAGCGCGTGAAATGGGCTACGACATTAACGTCGCTAAATTCCCGTTTATGGCGAATGCGAAAGCGCATGGCTTGGGCGAAACAACAGGCTTTGTCAAGCTCATCAGCGATAAGAAATACGGGGAACTGCTCGGCGGGCATCTCATCGGCCCCGATGTGACCGAACTGCTGCCCGAACTCACGCTGGCGCGTTATGCTGAACTGACCGCCGAAGAAATTGGTCGCAACGTCCACGCCCACCCAACCTTGAGCGAAGCGCTGAAAGAAGTCGCGCACGGTTTGGAAGGCCACATGATTAATCTGTAGCGATCTATCCCTAACTATAACGCCGGAAGCATAACTCCGGCGTTTTATTTTTGGAGTATAATTTTGTAAGTATATGAATCACCCAGTTAAGTTCTATACAGATGTTCACGTTGATCGAAAAGCAGTAAAACAGCTTAAAAATAAAGGTGTGGATATTATTCATTGCAGCGAAGTTCGTATGGAAGAAGCAGCGGATGAAGCCCATCTCGCTTATGCAACTGAATTAGGTCGTATTATTGTCTCCTGTGATGAAGACTTTAGTGATCTTCATTTTAAATGGCAATCAGCAGACCGTGAACATGCTGGAATTGTTTGTATGAGAATGTTCGATCAATGTAAATCAATTAGCTTTATTGTAAACACGATCCTGTTTTTGAATGAAGCGGCAGTTTATAAAACTGATCTTTATAATAGGATTTGGAGGCCATAAGATGACCGAGCATATCATTATTCCAATTAACTACATTGAGCGTAAACCAAACTCGCTAAAATATCGTGTCATCAACAAAGGGGTTACAGTAGAGTTCCTCTCTACATTGATTGACGATCCCAAGTGGCCTGTTGAGCGTATTTGTGAAGGTTATAATTTAACACCGGCTGAAGTCCATGCCGCATGGGCATTTTATTATGACCACAAAGAAGAAATTGATCGACGGTTGGCAGAAGAAACCGCACAATTTGATAAATATTCTGCGGATACTGAACAGCAGAAAAAAGCCATGCTCAAACGTTACGAAGAACGCGCAGGCCACACTTATCGCCCTAGTGATGTTGATTCCTATTAACGCTAAGTCAAACGGGCATTTGTGAAATCACACTCCCCTTATGCTTCTGAGGTACCCCCCTTCACTGCGCGTTCCTCACGCGAGAAGCGCACCTTAGAAACACGCATCCCGTCCATTTCTTCCACGACAAGCCCATAATGACCAAAAGTAACTTTGTCCCCAACAAAGGGGATGCGTTCCAATCGTTCCGAGATATAGCCGCCTATCGTCGTCGAGAGTATTTCATCCTCCGGTTCGCCAAAGCGTTCCATCGCGTCGGTAATGCTGACCAACCCATCCAGCATCGTCTCTGGCAAAGTGACTAAATCTTCCGCATCGTCAAATTCATCACCCACCTTGCCGATGAGTTCTTCCAGAATGTCCTCCATCGTGGCGACACCTGCCATGCCGCCATATTCGTCCATGACGATAGCCAGATGTGTTTTGGTGCGCTGCATCTCCGCCAGCACTTTATCCAATCCGGCGGTTTCTGGCACGAAGATGGGCATCCGCAAAATCGCGGTCAAATGAAATTCCTGCGCTCCATCAGTCAAAAGCTGAGGCCGCTGCACCAGTACATCCAATAAATCTTTGGTATAAAGTACGCCGACGATTTTATCTATTGTGCCGTCAAAGATCGGATAGCGGGAGTGATGATAAGTGGTGATCTCTTGCAGCAGTTCAGAAAAAGGCGTATCCGCTGCAAATGCCGTCACATCCACACGCGGCTGCATCACTTCTTCGATATAAATATCGCTAAAGTCAAACACCCGCCGTAGCAAACGTTCTTCGCTTTCCTGCAAAAACCCAGCTTCGCGGCTTGATTGCACCAGCATTTCCAGTTCTTCCGCCGAATGCACTTGTGAATGACCGCCAGCGGGTTCAAAGCCGAGTAGACTCACAACAAAATTACCGACCCCGTTCATCACATAAATCACTGGGCGGAAAATTTGCAAGAAAAGTGTCGCCGGACGTGCCACAATTAAGGAGGTTTCTTCCGGTTTTTGTAAGGCGATGGTCTTCGGTGCTAGTTCGCCCAGCACGATATGCAGCATCGTCACCAGCGAAAACGCCACCGCAAACCCAATCGTCGGTATAAGCGTCACAGCCGCATCTTCGGGCAAAACAGCCTCTAGCAGCGGCTCAATCAGATGCGCGATCGCCGGTTCACCAATCCAACCCAAGCCCAAACTCGCCAGCGTGATACCAAGTTGGGTCGCCGCGATATAACTATCGAGATGTTCCATCGCGTTCTGGGCAGATTTGGCACCCGCCGCACCTTCTAAAACCAACTGTGCGATCCGTGTTCTCCGCGCCCCTACAAACGAAAACTCGGCGGCGACGAAAAACCCGTTCATGAAGACCAAACCAAAAACGGCCAATAGACCGAAGATATCGCTCATCTCGTTCTCCCGAAGTAATGATTGACACCCATTATAATCGTAACTATCCTGTTTACAGCCTCAAAACCCCATCTTGGCTTAACAATTTCTAAAAATAAGAGGTCATATAGACAGTTATCTATCAAGGAAGTCTGCCATGACAGAGATTAAACAGATTCTGATGCACATCGCAACCAACGCCGAAGAAAAATATGATGAACTGAAGTTTCGCTTACGTCAGCGCTTAAAACATGCCCCTTTGATGATTCTACCCTATATTGGGCATGGCACACCGGATACCTTACATCTTCATGGCCGCGTGATGGAAGATAAGCATATCGCCAGCGCTAAAGACGAAGACACGATCTGGGATAATCTGGATAATATGTACCGCCGACTCACGTCACGAGAAATCCCGTATGCCGTCGTCAAAGCGCGGTTTGCTGACATTGAGATCGAAGTCACAGCCGATGAAGAAGGTTATTTTGAAGTCCGAATTCCAGTGGATTCGCCTGAGTTAAGCGCCCTTTTGAAGGAAAAAATCACCCATGAGATTACATTACACTTGATCGACTTCCCCCAGCGCAATCATCCGCTGGAAGATGTATCCGCTAAAGGGGAGATCGTCGTCCCGCCGCCCAATGCTCAATTCGGCATTATCAGCGATCTGGACGATACCGTCATCAAAACCGACGTTCTGGAAATCATCAAATTAGCCCGTAATACCTTTTTACGAAATGCTCGCACCCGCCTACCCTTTGAAGGCGTAGCGGCATTTTATCGGGCGCTGCAAATAGGCACGAATGGCAGTTATAATCCGATCTTCTATGTGAGCAACAGCCCTTGGAATCTTTATGATCTCATTGTCGATTTTTTTGAGGTGCGTGATATTCCGATTGGCACTTTCTTTCTTAAGGACTTGGGTCTGACGGAAAATCATCTCTTCGCGGATAGTCCACAGCAGCACAAAATCGGCCTCATCCAAACCTTGCTTAATCAGCATCCAAAGTTGTCTTTTATCCTCATCGGCGACAGCGGCGAACATGACCCGGAAATTTATTATCAGATCGCGCAAGCTAACCCTTCACGTATTAAGGCTATCTACATCCGCGATGTCACCCCCAAAGCAGCCCGCGATCAGCAAATTATGACGCTCATTGAAAAGTCAAAACTTCTAGGGATCGATATGCTGCTTATACCAGATACTATTGGTGCAGCCGAACATGCCGCCCTTAACGGATTTATCTTGAAAGACTCCTTAATGACGATTCGGGTGGAACGCGCCGAAGATCAAAAACCGCCGGAACCGCTGGAAAAATTGATTGATCCCAAGGCAACAGCAGAAGATGTCGGCGGCGAGGAAGCCCCTTAAGCCAAAAATAGGCAGCGCCTAAAAAATTTCGGGTTCACAAATTACGCCTAAAAGCTATAATTCACGTTGCAGACACACAAGGACTCAAAAATGACCCAAGACACCTCTCAGGTTAGCGATACCCGCTGGACGAGCTTTGACCTGATCTTCTTCGATTGTGACAGCACCCTCTCTACGATTGAAGGCATTGACGAACTCGCCAAGCTAAAAGGCAAAGAATGGCGCGTGAGCCTGCTAACGCAAAAAGCGATGGATGGCGACCTTGATCTGCGTGAAGTCTATGGCAAGCGCCTACAAGCCATCCGCCCAACACGAGGCCAGCTTAAAGCGATTGAAGAACGCTATTGGGAGACGATTGTGCCGGATGTACAAGCCGTTTTAGGGGTGCTGCGTTTTCTGGAAAAACAGGTGTTCATCATCAGCGGCGGGTTAGCAGAGCCAGTGCGCGGTTTCGGCAAGCGATTGGGAGTCGCCCCGGAGAATATTCGCGCTGTCGAACTCGAATATAACGAGCTTTCCGGCGATTGGTGGCGTTATTACGAACCGGGTACACAAAATGGGCAAACTTATCTGGATTACAACGAAGGCCCCCTCACGGCCAGCAGCGGCAAGCCGAAAATTATTAATGAATTAGCCGGTGACAAGCATGGTCGCCGCTTGATGGTGGGAGATGGTGCTTCAGATATGGCGGCGAGAAGTGTCGTGGATTTATTTGTCGGTTTTGGCGGCGTGGTCGCACGGGAAAAAGTGCTTAAAGGCTCATCCGTTTTTATCCACAGCGACTCGATTGCGCCTATTTTGCCCATCGCGGCGGGACCGTCTGGTTATCTACACGTCCTTGGCACCCCGCATCAAGCAATTTTTGATAAGGGAATCGCCCTTGCGCTAGGTACTGCTTTGACGATCCGAGATGAAGATTTACGCCAAACCTTTCAAAAAGCCTTTACGCCCCAAAACACGACACAACCTTAAAAGGGTGCGGTATGATCCAACAGATCACCTACGGAAAAGTCACTTGGCTCAACATTATAAATGCGACTCCGGCGGATGTGGATCGCCTGAGTAAGATGTACCGCGATATTCACCCGTTAAACCTGGAAGACCTGCTTAGTCTAAGCGAGCGCCCCAAGCTGGATATTGCCGAAACCTATTTGTTTGTGGTGATGCACTTCCCAGTTTTAGACCCTAAGCAGCGTCTTACCCGTTCCCATGAGGTCGATATAATTGTTGGGAATGGCTACGTGGTGACGGCGCATGATGGCCTGCTGCCACCCCTAACTCATCTATTTAAGCAAGTTGAAGAAAGCCAATTTCACCGTGAGAAGTTATGCGGCAAAGGGGCAAACCATCTCTTTTATGTGCTTGTAGACCAGATGGTGGATTACATCCTGCCGATCCTGAGCCAGATAGATGTCAGCCTGCGTGAAGTGGAAGAAGGCATCTTTAGCGACGATGCCCGCATGATTATTCAGAAAATTACCATGATTCGTCGCAACATCATCACGCTCCGCCGAACAATCCGCCAGCAAGTCCCCATCATCGAGCAGTTGGAACGCATTGACCATCCCACCTTGGGCGAGGAACAGGAAGAATATTTTGGCGACATCGCCGACCATATCCACAATGCACGAGACATCATTGACGAAGATTCTGAAATTATCGCCAGCCTCGCGGAAACCGCCGACACACTCGCCACCCATCGCATCAATGAGATCATTCGCATTCTGACGGTTATTTCTGTAATCATCCTGCCACTAACCCTGCTTTCGAGCATTTATGGCATGAACATCAAACTGCCCTTCGATACACACCCAAATGCCTTTATAATTGTCAGTGTGATGATGTTGGCAACTGTGGTTGTTATGCTCGCCTATTTCCGTAAACGCAATTGGTTGTGATAAATTTTTATGACGATTCTGCCGTTTGCATCGGCAATTTATATTCAGACGCAAAGTGAACTTTCGGTCTTAGCAGAAACACTTGCGGATGAACCACTGCTGGCGATTGATACCGAATCCAACAGCCTCCATGCTTATCGTGAACGGGTTTGTTTGATTCAAATTTCGACCAGTGAAGCCGACATTATTATTGACCCGCTTCAACTCAGCGATATGTCGCCGCTTGCTCCGCTAATGGCCTCGCCCGACATCGAAAAGGTCTTCCATGCGGCTGAATATGATATTCTGTGTCTCAAGCGGGACTTCGGCTATATATTCCACAATGTCTTCGATACTATGGTAGCGGCACGCGTTATCGGCTATCGTTCGATTGGATTGAGCAACCTGCTGGAAGAATATATGGGCGTTATTCTGGATAAAGTCCATCAGCGCGACGATTGGGGCGTGCGTCCGCTGCCAGAAGACAGCCTCCACTATGCCCAGATGGATACCCACTTTCTGCCCCAGCTTCGGGATATTCTCGATGCAAACCTACGCGAGGCCAACCAGTGGGAAGAGGCCACTGAGCTATTCGAGGAGTTATGTCATCTATCCCCGGCACAGCAGCGTGAATTCGACCATGACGGGTACTGGAAGCTCGGCCTCCCACACTTCCTTAAGCGCCATCAAATGGCAATTTTGCGCGAACTTTACGTCATGCGCGAAAAGTTTGCCCAAGAGCGCGACTGCCCACCGTTTAAAGTAATGGGCAACCGTACCTTGCTGGATTTAGCGACGAAACCGCCCAATTATTTGGGTGATCTCACCCATGTCGAGGGGCTTTCCGGTGGCTTCATTCGGCGCTTTGGGCATGATATTCTGCAAGCCGTAGAACGCGGACGGGCGACTCAAGATCAACTGGGGTCGCCCCCCCGCCACAATCCGCCACATCCGGTGGTAACAGATCGCTATGCCGCGCTTCATGCTTGGCGTAGAGATCGTGCCAACCAACGCGGGGTTGAATCGGACGTGATTCTTTCTAAGCAGACGCTTTGGGATTTAGCCCATAAAGCGCCCAAAACATACGAGGAACTCATCACGATTCAAGGCTTAGGTCCATGGCGGCGAGAGAAGTACGGCACAGAAATTTTAACCATTATCGAACAAAGCCGCATCACGGAATGATTTTCCTCCATAGCTGTTCTGTTCTATAATGTACACAATTCATCACCAATAGTAAGCATTTAAAGGGTGAGTGCAATGTCTGTTTTTTCCGATGCGTGGCGGGATTGCTTACGCGAGCATTATAAATCCGTTATTCGCAATAACGATAAAGTGACGCTCAGAAGTCTGCTTGGGGTGATGAATGAGGTCGGCTTTGGCGAAGACGAACTCCGCGCCCTCGAACTAGAAGCGACGATGCGCGTGGAAGATGTGGCCGAAGATTTTGTCCCTAACCTGAATATTTTGCAGCCGGAGGAAGAAATCTTCCAACCGCATCCATTGGAATGCCAATGTCCGGCTTGTGTAGAGATCAACCTTCAGCCCCACGATGAAGAGGGTCAGCCCGCCGAAATTGACCCCGAAGAAATCATTTACCAGCAGAAAAAAGCTAACTCGCCACAACAATTAACGCTCTTTTAGCTCCATTCAGTGGTAAACTCATCATGTACCTTGTTTAAAGGAGTCATGATGACACTAGTTCGTCGCTTGGTTCTGCTCGCCTCTCTGGCGGCGGCAGTTTTTTGTTTTGTCTCATTAATGAATGTTACTGCATCTAATCCCACGGGAAGACGTTATTCCAGCGAAGTGGTCTTACGAACTGGTCAAGGCAGTAGTCAACAACTTGGTAATGATGGAGAACGCGTGTTAGCTACCGATTTAGGCGTTCCGTTCAATGATGTTGATGGACAACGCCAATGTGTTTGTAGTTTAACATACGCAAATGCCGTGCCAGCAGGTAGCCGATGCAATGTTTGTATTGGATATAGCGATTTAGTATCCAATTATCGCGTTCCCGATTTTGTGACTCCAAATTTTATGGCAGATTCTAAAAATGCGCAGTCACTTTCTGCTCATAGTGGCAATAGTCTACCAACAAGAGACTTCGAGCAAATCACTGAGATTGCCGCAGTTGCGCGTGAATTAAATATCCCTCTCTGGATCTATACGCGAGTTGATACTGTTGTAGACCCTGTTTTTTATGAACTTACCCAATCGACTGGTGGCAACGTAGTACGTTATTTTATCTATCCTGGTTATATTGACCCGATATATCGTGTCGCAGTTACAGGATTTTATGTTTCAGTTAGCGCAATCGCCTTGATTGTTTTATGGGGAATATTTCTCCCTCGCACTGTTGAAAATGCGGCAAAGCCCATTCGAAGACCGGAAAAACAGCGCTCCATTTACCAACCTTTAAAAGAGGCGGAGGCGCTTAAAGAACGCATGAAAAGCCGTCTGGATAAAGTGAAGGCAGAAGAAGAACTACATTGATGTCCAGCGATGAATTCTTTATGCGCTTGGCGCTAGAAGAAGCCGCCAACGCACTGCCGTATGGCGATATCCCTATCGGCGCAGTCGCGGTATTCAACGGGGAAGTGATCGGTAGAGGCCACAACCGCCGCGAGGCCGATCATGACCCGACAGCACACGCCGAGATGATCGCGCTGCGGGAAGCGGCGCAAAGGGTAGGAAGTTGGCGATTGGATGGTGTGACGCTTTATTGCACCTTAGAGCCGTGTTGCATGTGTGCTGGCGCGATGGTGTTGGCACGGCTGCCTCGGCTGGTCTACGCGACGATTGACCTCAAAGCGGGATGCGCGGGCAGCATTGTTGATATTCTGCGCCACCCGCGCTTGAATCATGCAGTTGATGTGGATGTTGGGCTGTTAGCAGATGAAGCCGCCACCCTTTTGAGCAATTTCTTTAAAACGCTGCGATCAGCGAGTACGGAAAAGCACACGTCCGACAGCAATTAAGATAATCGCGCCAATAAGGGATGTGATAATCGACCCAATACCAAAGCCAATGTTGAGCGAATCATCGAAACCAAGCCATCCGACCACAATCCCTCCAACAAATGCGCCTGCTACACCCAGAATAATGTCTGTTAAAAGGGGGCGGTTTCTTGATCCCATAATCTGTCGCGCTATGCCACCTGCTATTGCGCCAACAATCAGCCAACCACAGCAGTAATACCAAGTATTACCAATAAAATCACCCATCACAATCCTCCTAGCGTAATATAGAAGTAGAGCATTTTGCGCTATCTATCATACCGTAGGAGGCGTAATTGTGCTAAAAATTTAAGGGAAGGGATACCAAAAAAATGAGGAAATGCGAGGAAGGGCAGAGCCTTCCCCGCATGAGGAATTTACATCAAGAGATTTATGCGCGGCGAGAAAAAACCTGTCCAATGGCAATCAGGATAATCGCACCAATGGTGGCAACCACAAAGCTGACCAAAACGCGCTCAATCCCACCGATATCATCACCAGGGCTAAAGCCGAGCAAACCGACGATAAAACCACCGACAATCGCGCCGATGATACCCAGAATAACGTCCACAAAGAATGGTTGGTCGCGCCGACCCATAACAGAACGCGCTAAGCCACCGGCCAATGCGCCGACGATGATCCAACCTAAACAGATAAAGGGCGAGGCAAGCACCGCGCCGATAAAATCACCGATTGAGTCCATGTTTGTTTCTCCTGTTTTTGTGATGTTTAAAGCCAATATACGTTTATAGTAGCGTTTAACCCCAAAATTTTATCCAAATGAGACCTAAATTATTCCTCAAAGAATGGCTTAACTAAGTGCTGGATACAGCTAAAATCAGGGGTTTAAGAGAGATCAAGTTTAAGCTACAATGATACGTTATGGAGAGGTGCCTGAGCGGTTGAAAGGGCCCGTCTCGAAAACGGGTATAGATGAAAGTCTATCGCGGGTTCGAATCCCGCCCTCTCCGATCAATCGACCTAATGACCCGCCACCTGCGCGGGTTTTTTGTTGAGCTTTTAGCTAAGAAAAGGGGATCCCATGAAAACCATTGCCGTTTACGGAAGCTCTGCCACCTTACCCGGTGAAAAAGATTATGAGGATTCATTAGCCGTCGGCGCGGCTTTAGCACAGGCTGGCTATGCAGTGATGACCGGAGGCTACGCTGGCGTAATGGAAGCCGCCAGCCGGGGCGCACATGAAGCAGGTGGACACGTGATCGGCGTGACGACGGAAACCATCGAAAATTTTCGCGGCGGCAATTTGAAGAGGAATCAATGGGTGGTGGATGAGGTTCGTCATCCCAACCTGCGTGAGCGATTGATGCACCTGATCTTGAGCGCCGACGCTTATGTAATTATGCCGGGCGGATTAGGAACGCTCAACGAACTCGTTTCCGTATGGGAACTCATGCGCGTCAACGAAATCCCGCAGCGTGCGATTATTTGCTACGGCGATTATTGGCGTACTATGCTGGCCTTGATGCAAGACAGTCGTTACATCCATGAGGATTCATGGTCGATGCTGCAATTCGTCGATACGCCTGCCCAGATGATCAAAGCCTTGAGTAAAACATCGTAAGTAAAGCCATCTTGCCACGTCTAAAGACTAATCGTTAACTGCCAATTGCCAAAGGCTGGTTTTATGTCGCGTGAACAAATCGAGCAACTCCGGCGCGAAAAAGATTCGTTCTTCCGTGCCGATCCTAATTCCCCGCTGCTGCCTTCTCAGCAGGAAACCTTTACCCATCTGGTCTATTACGATTACACGCCCGATCTGGATTTGACCGTCACAGTGCAGCCCTTCACCACACAAAATACCGTCCCCGTCCAGACGACGACTGGTGATGTGCGCCATTACAAGCGCTACGGCGAATTTACATTTACTGTCGATGGACAAGAGGCGCGGCTGACCGTTTATGCAACACCACACGGCTTTTTTCTGCCGTTTGTGGATTCTGGCGCGGGAACAGAAACCTATCCTGCTGGACGCTATTTAGAGCCGGAATTCGTCGCTGGTGATCGCTTACATGTCGATTTTAATCAAGCCTATAACCCGTTTTGCGCCTACAGTGAGGACTTTTCCTGTCCCATTACGCCCGCCGAAAACTGCCTCTCAGTCGCCATCCGCGCTGGAGAGAAAATCCCCGCTGATCATTGAAAATGATAGAATAGAGGCAAGTTAAGTACGGAGAAACTTTTGGCGTTACGTGAAATTGAAAAACTGTATACCGTCGAAGAATTTCTTGAAATTGCGGCGCTGCCCGAAAATGAGGACAAGCGGCTGGAAGTAGAAGATGGAGTCATCGTTGAAATGCCCGCATCAAAACCCATCAATACTGTGACATACTCCCCATGCCTGAAGGCAGGGGCTTCTGCCGTGAACGCCGGATGCCGTGCTTTTCGCAGGGACTTCCACCGACTGAGACAGTATGAGATGATGCCCCATCTCAAAACACAGACCTTGTTGGTTGAATATTTTACGTGGCAACCTATTTGCCACAACCGCCTATATTCCGTTGTTAAAGTGCCTCGATTGGCTCAATTACCGGGCTTTACGCCTCGTGCAATGCGCCAATTGAATGAATGGAAGTATAGCGCCAATGGTTTCAAGCTTCAAGATTTTCTACGCCTTATATCCCCCTATCTAAAGCTAGGGGCTTTACGGCGTTTTTCGGTAACAGCGCTGCGAACCGGCTACTTTGTCAATACCTTTGTTATCCCGCGTGATCTTAGTTATGTTACTGGGGCAAATGGTGGGTTCAAATTAGCTCCAAAAAGGGCGCGTCAACCGGATGTGGGTTTTATCTCTAAAGTGTCGCCAGCCGGAACTGCCGAGCGAATTCAAAATCGCGCTTGATTTAGCGATAGAAGTGTTTCCGATAACGAAGATAATTTTTATAAAACTAATGAATATCTCCGCGCAGGTATGCGCCTTGTTTGGGCGGTTTATTGTGACGAAAAACCGGTCTATGTCATTCATTTAAATGACGATTAAATGACGATGGCGGACTAACCATCAACCCTTTTGGAATCAATGCGACGCTCGCTGGCGAAAACATACTGCCCGGATTTACCCTTTCAATCCGTGATATTTTCCCGTGATGAATCCTTAACTTCCCTCTGTTTGCTCAATAACTTCCTGCACCGCTTCCTCCGCACTGGCTTCACCACTTAAAACGGCGATCAGCGCATTTTGCATGGCGCGGGTGACGATACCGCCCAAGTTATCCGGCGGAATAGGGATGGCATGGGTCAGCAAGTCATCCATCAAGTGTGTATCAACCAGTGAGCGATTTAATCCTAAAAGCGCTGTTTCTTGAGAAGGCAGGACGTAAATTGCGCCTGCGTAATTACGCTGCCGGTCTGAGTCCATCATCCAATCAATAAAGCGGGCGGCTAACGCCTGACGATCTGCTGTCTCGGCAGTGATGACCCACATCCAGCCGTTGACAGTCGTCACAGTATCTCCGTTAGAGGTTGGAACTGAAGCGACTCGCAGTGAATTATCGGCTGTATGCAGCTTAAGATATTGGCTGGAGGTCATGACAGCAAGATACGAGCTACCATTAACGATTTCGGATAAATAATCGGCTGAGGATTGAGCGTCGAGGGTAGGGGGGGCGATTAAACCCATGTTTTGGGCTTGTTCATAAAAACTCAGGGTTGCTTCGAGAGCATCGAGATTTAATGTCATGATGCCGCTGATATCGGGCAATGTGCCGCCTGCCGACACATATTGCAGTAAAAATAAATTGCTGATGCCATTAGGACGAACTGCCGGAAAGAGAAGCGTCGAGTCTTGCGCGAGGATATCCTCAAAATTCCAAGTTGTTTCGCTTAATATCGCGGTTTCGCTCGGATGGTAAGCCAACACAAGGGCATCCAACATATAGGGCAGACCATATATCTCGCCATTAACACGCCCCAATTCCAACCCAACCCCGTAAAGATCGTCAATAACGGCGGGTGATATGAAATCTTCCAACGGATGTACGAGTCCGAGTTGCACAGCCGTGAGCAAGTCTTCGCGTCGTAGTAGGGTAACGTCTGGAACAGAACCCGGCGCAACTGCAACCGCTGTTCGCAAGGTAGACATAATTCCACCTGTATCGGTGGGCTGCTTGCGCCGGAAGTCTACTTCAACGCTAACCCCTTCCGCTAAATCAAAGGTGTTAATCTGCTCATAAAGTACCCCGCCCTCTTCGGAGAGTTCAGGGTGATCTACTGGAGCAAGGGGTTCGGGCCACCAGATGATAAGCGTAGTTGGCATCATAGCGGTGGGCAGTGGTGTCGCAATCGGCGTGATCTGCGCGATGTTTAAGGCAGTAACTAATGGGAGCGGTGACGCTTCCATTGCAATAGAGTCACTGTTTATCTGTGTACCAGAACAACCCATCAAAGCAGGCGTAATCATGACTGCCACAAAGCTACAAATTTGGGCGCGATCAATTGTCTTGTTCAGAAACAGCATAAGTCTGCTCCATAATAGATGGATTAAGGTGAATCAGGCTTCATCCTCATAGAGCATTATAGCGTTTTGATAAGTGTGCGTGTAGCGCCGTCTAATCTACAACCATCCCTGACGGCGGAAGAACCATGCCATAGCGATGGCAGAACCGACGGTAAGGCTGATAATCGTCACCAATACAATCAAACCCGATGCCGGGATAACCAATACTGGACTGGTGGTAATGAAGTTGATTCCAAACAATCCCACGATAAATGTCAGCGGCAAAAACATCATCGAAAATATGGTTAGGCGATTGACGGCGTTGCCTAATTTTGAGGCTTCTTGACTGTCGATTAGGTCAAGCACATTGCTGGAAAGATCGCGCTGCGAATCGATGACATCGTACACGCGCAGCAAGCGCTCATACACATGCCGGAACAAATCACGATCTTCATTGGAGCGAGACAAGCGGGCTTCCCCGATAACGCTGGAAAGCACCTCACGCTGCGGAGCGACCATCCCGCGCAGATAAATCAACTGCTGTTTAACACGATAGACATCTTGCTGCGCGATTTTGCCACCATTGAGCATGGCTCTTTCTTCCAGATGATTCAATTGGTTGCTAATGCGATCCAACATGGGATAATAGGCATCGACCACAAATTGAATAGTTGTATAGAGCAGATAAGCCACACCACGCCGCCAATATTCGCTACTTTGCGCGGCACGCTCGTAAGCGATATCCACCGTATTTGCGCCGACCTTACGGATAGTCACGAAAAAACGTTCCCCAATCAGGCAGTGAATTTCTTCACTGGTGAGTTTGTTGACTTTGAAGTGAGGTTGGAAAAGTGAAAGAAACAAATATTCGGGATAGATGAGCAGTGTTGGACGGCGATCTTCGCGCTTTATATCGCTCACGACTGCGGGATGAAGATTCAATACTTTTTCAAGCCAGAGGATTTCTTTTTCATCAGGGTCGATAATGTCCATCCACATAATATCCCCTGCCGCCATTGCCGTCTCTAAAGACTCAGTGGTTAGGTTTCGCCGCAAAATAAACTCTTCGCCGTCCGTCACATTCCCCGGCGCGACCAATGAGCGCAGCATAATTTGGTTTTCCTCTTTGGGTAGTGGATTAATTATCATGGCGATATTTTGCGCGGTATAGCTAAACGATTGATTACAGCCAAATAGTGTTATGATGAGAAAGTAATTTTTCTATTTAGGAGACCTAATGCGTTTTGCTCAGATTCGCGGCTTTAAGCGTCCAGTCCAACTGTTCTGCGCTGCTCTTCTTATCTTTTTTGTGATTCGTTACTTGAATTCACAATGGGAGCAGGTTAGACAAACTCCTGTTGTCATCGACTGGGGATTACTGGCTGTCGCGCAGTTTGGGATGACGTTAGGCTTAGGAATGCTGCCTTGGGGATCGTGGTTGGCGCTGAAATACTTAGGCCATGTCCGGCCTGCGGCAGAAGTTTGGCGTATTTTCTTCATCAGTAATCTTGCCAAATATCTTCCGGGGAGCGTTTGGGCGCTGCCGGGACGGGCGTTTTTGTATCAACGGTCAGGTGTGCCAGCAGGCAAAAGTATAGCCGCCGTCTTTTGGGAAGTACTGCTCATGATAATGACGACATCTGCACTCGCGCTGTTGAGCATTCCGCTCATCGCGCATTATGTGGATGCACGTGTACTTGCTGTTGGAATTTTACTTGGCGTGATAGGTACGATAGGCGGCGGGTTTCTTTTGCACTCGCCCGCGTTTCGTCGTTGGTTGCCAGCCGCGATCCAAGTGCGTTTTTTTCGACCAGATATCGGACAAATGGCGCTTTCTGTATCACAAATTGCCAAGATGATTCTCGCTTATCTTCTAAGTTGGAGCGTGATCGGCTTATCGTTTGCTGCGATGATGGCTTCTCTCAGTCCAAATTTAAGTGTACTGCGCTGGGCTGAACTTGCTGGCCTCTATTGTGGAACATGGCTCATTGGCTTTCTAGCTTTCTTTGCACCAGGCGGCATTGGTGTCCGTGATGTATTAATCGCTTTAGGTTTGAGCGTTTTTCTAGGCGATCCGCTACCCCTTGTCGCAGCAGTAATCGCACGGATCATGTGGACACTTGCTGAAATTTCAGGTGTGATCTTAACTCTGAGCTACAAACATTTATTTTCACCACCTCAGAAAGCCCCTATACTAAGTTAACACATCCTGGTGTTGCAAAAATAGAGGCGGACTACAGTTTTATGGTCAAATTGATTATTCAAATTCCGTGCTTAAACGAAGAAACGACTCTTCCAGGTACATTGGCTGATCTACCAAGGCAAATTGACGGTGTGGACGAGATTGAATGGTTGATTATTGATGATGGCAGCACCGATCATACAGCCTCTATTGCTCGTGAACATGGGGTTCAGCATGTCGTCCATCATCATATTAATAAAGGTTTGGCGGCGGCATTTCAATCTGGCCTCAATGCGGCTCTGCAACAAGGGGCAGACATCATCGTGAATACCGATGCGGATAATCAATATCCAGGGCGGTATATCCCTGACCTCATTCGCCCGATTCTGGAAGGCAGAGCCGATATGGTGATCGGGAATCGGCAGACGAACACGATCAAACATTTTTCACCTAGTAAAAAGCTCCTGCAAAATTTGGGAAGTCTGATGGTACGCTATGCCTCGGCCACAGATGTACCGGATGCACCAAGCGGCTTCCGTGCGCTTACACGTGAAGCGGCTTTGCGGTTGAACATCGTCACTGATTACACCTATACTTTGGAGACGATTATTCAGGCTGGACATAAAAATTTAACCGTCACCCATATTCCCATTACGACCAATCCTAAAACCCGCGATTCACGCTTGATCCGCAGTACAGGTCGCTATGTGCTGCGTTCTGCGGCGACGATTATGCGTTTATTTTTGCTTTATAAGCCGCTGCGGACATTTACTTATTTCTCGCTGCCGTTTACGCTTGCAGGCGCATTGCTCTGGTTGCGCTTTTTTGTGTTGGCAGTAATGGGGCAGTCTGCACGGGGCAGCCATGTGCAGTCGGTGATTGTCGGCGCAGCGCTGTTGGTGATTGGGCTGCTTATTTTCTTAATCGGCTTGTTGGGCGATTTAATCGCCATCAATCGCCGCTTGCACGAAGAAACGCTGTATTATCTTAAGCGCTCCATCCTGAGTAAAGAAAATGCACCTTCTATTCGGGAAAATTTGGAATACAGCGACAACTATCGATGAAGTTTATGGATGAAGCTTATGAATGATGTCAAAGACTCAATTCCCGAATCCGATAAACGTATATCCAGCGCCAACATGGGGCTGCTGCAAGCTAAATATGCTGCTGATGCGGGACGATTAACGCGCTTCGCTTTAACGCGCTTTTATGCTGCCTTAGATCGAATGCTTGATCAGGTGACGGCGACCACTGCCTTAGATGCTGGCTGCGGCGAAGGTCATATCCTGACACCATTTCTGGTCAGGCGCTACCCAGAGGTTTATGGGATTGATCTGGATATAGAGCGCCTCCGATATGCCAAAAGACACCAAGAGACTTTGAGGCTGCTGCAAGGTAATTTACAGGCTGTGCCGTTTCCTACAAACACAGCGGATATTGTGTTGGCTTTAGAAGTTTTAGAGCATGTTGGGCAACCTGAGAAGGCATTAGCGGAAATTCATCGTGTGACACGGCGCTATGCAATCTTAAGCGTGCCTAACGAACCTTTTTGGCGTATCGGCAATATGGCGCGGGGCGCATATTGGGGACAGCTAGGCAATACCCCTGAACATATTAATCACTGGTCGGTATGGGGATTTAAGCGCTTTGTGAGCCGCCACTTTAAGGTGCTTGATGTCGCCACGCCCGTCACTTGGACGTTTATCCTCGCTGAAAAGAAGTGACTATGACCCAATCTCGCCCTTTATCTTCTGCTCGGCTTGTCATTCTGCTGCTTATTGCTTGGGGATTGCTGACCTTCCGTCTCAGTGCGCCTTGGTATGGAGTTCAAGATTCGTTTCGTGTTTGGGTGGCTTCTGCGGTTCGGAATTATGATTTGTATGGCGTGGATACCACCGGATTGATGGTGACTCGTAATAGTGAGCCTGTCGCCAGCCGGGGTGAATTGACTTTCTACAGCCATCACCCCCCCTTGATCGCGTGGCTGCCGTATGTGACGACACGCTTTTTAGGGAACAATGAATTTGGTGTGCGCTACGGTTTTGCTTGCGTAACGCTCATCAGTATGGTGGCGCTGTATGTGCTGGCACGGCGATTGTATGGGGAAAAAGTAGCCTTCTGGTCAGCAGCATTCTATGGTTTGCCACCGATGATCGCGTATTTCGGACGTGTCCCCGGACACGATCAAATTGGTATGATGGCGAGTCTTCTCTTTGGCACGGTACTCATCAACTGGCTTAGAAGGCCAAATCGCGCCCGTTTGCTGGCCTTAATAGGACTAACTTGGTTGGCCGTATGGTCAGCGTGGCCTGCGGTATTCTTTATCGCCGTTTTAGGCATGACAGCGATGATATTCGGGAATAGGTCACAAAAGATCGCCGTTGTTGGCTTGGGTTTCGTCAGCATTATCGCGTTTGTCGTCATGATGGCTTATTACCAGCTTGTCTGGTCAGGTTCAATCAACAGTCTGTTAGATTCATTCGTTTGGCGCAGCAGCAGTGATACATATCGTCCTGGCAGTGCAGACTTTACCTTACCGCAATTTTTTACGCTAATGACAGCACATCTGATGTTTTATGCCACACCCGGCTTATTGGGCATGGGCATTATCGGACTATGGGCGTTACGAAGACACGGAATGCGCTTTGCGAATGGGATAGTGTTCGCCCTGTTTGCTGCAAGCCTCCTTTATCAACTCACATTCCGCAACGCCAGCTATATTCATGATTTCTACAAGATGTTTTTTATGCCATCATTAGGAATAGCCGCTGCGATGGCATGGGTTTATACGCGCAATAATCGCCGAGTCCGCCGGATTTCCCGTCCTATTTTGGATGGGATGCTGCTTTCAAGTTTGTTGGCCGGGGCCTTTGTGTGGGGGATATTGCATTATTCGGGACGGCAACCTTTGCTTCATGCGGTGATTACTGGCATCAATACGTATACAGAACCAGATGATACTGTAATCATCTATTTTGATTATATAGGGTATGAGCCAACGACAGGCTATGATCGCGTTGTGATGTTTTATACCTCGCGCAAAATTCTATGGGGCATTCCCCTAGAAGAAGTTCTGGCGATGCAAACCGCAGGCCGTAAGGATTTCGTCTATTGTGCAAAGGAAGCCGGCAACTTCCCGTCAGCGTTATTTGAGTACGACTATCAGCCGATTTATGGTGGCAACTGTACGTTGTTTTTCATTGGCGAGTAAAAAGCGCGGAGCCTCCTCTTGTACTCCCCGCTTAGCCCTGTTGGAGACGCACTGTCTTCATTGAAAAGGCTGCCCTCTTATTTTGGTAATTAAGCCTTAATTTGACGGGTGACTCTTCAGGTTAACTCCACCCCTTTTTCATAGAATCGATACGTCCGATGAATTTCTGTGCCGAACCCCTTTAGTGTACCTACCATGTTATGATTGCTTTCCAGAATCCATCCACAATCCATGTATTGATAGGGTAAATTTTGCATCGTGTGGTAAAAGTAAGACATCATCAATATATCCAGCCCTTTATTACGATACTCCTCGCGCACCCCCATTAACGGAATACGCATCCAATCGATCTTCGGACGCAACTTCCAATGCCACACCGCCTTTGCCAGCGTAATCGGTTCTGGCTCACCGGGGCGCGGATGGGCAAGCTGCAACACCTGATTAAAATCTGGCACTCCCAACATAAACCCTACGACTTTCTCGTCCACTTCCACAAAACAGGCCAAACGTGGGTCAAAAAACGCGCTCAGGCTTTCGATCAGCGCGTCCAATTCCTTGTCCGTCATAGGCGTAAAGCCCCAGTTTTTCTCCCACGCATCATTATAAATTTCTTTAAACAGCACGAAGTCGGCCTTCAAATTTTTGCGATTGATCTGCCGTACCGTCGCATTTGTATTCCGCACAATGCGCTTGGTCAGCTTATCGACGCGGCTTTCGGTATGTCTCGCCTCAGCCATCTTCCAATTGTAGTAATAACTGTGGGCATCGATTACTTTATGGAATCCCAAATCCTCGACCAGTTTTTGATAATACGGCGGATTATAGGGCATCAGCATAATCGGGCGCGTAAATCCGTCAATCAATAGGCCACACTCATCATGCGTCGTAAAGTTCTGGGGGCCACGCAGGGCATCATATCCGTGTGCTTTCACCCAATCCATCGCCGTTTTAAACAAAGCCGCCGCCGCTTCAGCATCATTATCACATTCAAAAAAGCCAAACCAAGCGATATTTTCTTGATGAAATTCGTTATGCCGATGATTGACGAAAGCCGCAATCGTCCCCACCACCTTCTCGCCACGCAAGGCCAGATAATAATCGCCTTCCATGTACTCCCAAGCGGGGTTTTTCTTTTTATTCAAAATGTCGCGCCGAATCGAAAGCAGCGGCGGCACCCAATTAGAGTCATCTTTATAAACCGACCAAGGAAACTCAAAAAAGGATTTGTGATCGGCAGCGGATTCGACTTTTCTGACGATGACGGCGCTTGACATAAGAACTTACCTCATTTTGGAAAGGGGAACCTTTATAATCTTACCTCGCCTTAAATTTCCCGCAAACGATCTTGACATCTGCCCGTCCCTTTGCTAGTATGTTAACCATATTCCGCAGTAGCTCAGCGGCAGAGCAATCGGCTGTTAACCGATGGGTCCCTGGTTCGAATCCAGGCTGCGGAGCATTCAAAACGACCTCACATAGGTCGTTTTTGATTCATGACAAATACGCTATATTTGCTCAAGTGATTTCCACGCGATTCTCGTGTGTTAATAATATCCATAGGAATAAAAAATGATCTTAGAATCTGGTCACTTACACGTCGTCCCCGGCAAAGAAACGGAATTTGAAACTGCATTCAGAGAGGGTTCATTTATCATTCGTCGTGCGAAGGGGTATATCTCGCATCAACTCCAGCGCTGCATCGAAGTCCCCGGCAAATATTTACTGCTCGTCGAATGGGAAACGCTGGAAGATCATACGGTGGGCTTTCGCGGCTCAGACGATTATCAAGAATGGCGGACGCGGTTGCATCATTTTTATGACCCGCGCCCGACCATTGAGCATTTTAACGAGGTGGATTTAGGGGCGTAAGCTATCTGCGTTTACACCCCTTCCAGCGAAATACGCCTAAGAGGTGATTCAGTCTTAAATGGCGGTGATGTGCTGCCCGGCTTTGAAATCACCCTTGCCGCCTTGTTTGAATAGAATCACTCATTTCAAAATTATTCGCCCGTTTTGCGGCTGGCGATTGGCTTCATAAATAACGCGCAGACCATCAAGCGTCAGTTCCGGCGCGATTTCATCAAAGACTATCGTATGCTCGTTCATCAGTGACGCGAGTCCCCCAGTAGCAATCACGCGAATCGGCTTGCCATCGGTACCACGCACTTCAAGCGAAGTTTTAATCCGCCCCACTAACCCTTCCACCAGCGCCACATATCCCCAGAAGATACCCGACTGCATGGCATGAATGGTATTCGCGCCAATCGCATCCGGCGGTGGGATCAGATCAATCTTATGAAGACGAGCAGCACGACTCACCAGCGCATCATGCGCCACACCGATTCCAGGCGCAATCGCCCCGCCAATATATTCATTCTTAGAGGAAACCACATCGAAATTGGTCGCCGTACCAAAATCGACCACAATCGCTGGGCCGCCCCCATGAAAAGCGACTACTGCCGCCGCGTTTGCGATACGATCTGCGCCAGCTTGTTCGGGTTGGTCGATATTAATGGGAATGCCTGCATTGGCGGCACTTACGACGACAGGGTCTAAATTAAAATAGCGCTGTACCAATTCCACAAATCCGCGTGTCAGCGGCGGCACAACACTCGCAATCACCACCCCATGAATGGCTTTGTAGCCCACATCAGCGCTGTTCAAAAAATTCCTTACAAGTACAGCATACTCATCTGGCATTTTGTCCTGAACTGTCCGCGCCCGCCAATTTAACGCCCAACTATCATTAGCCCATAACCCAAGATGAATATTTGTATTACCAATATCAAATGCTAATATCATAATTAACCTTCAAATTTAAATTGGTTAATAGGGCATGTGGCTATTTTAAAGGCTTATAAAGGTCTTGTAAATTAACCTGTGACAACCGCCGCCAAAGGTAATTTTAAGATAAAGCAAGTACCCCTGCCGAGGGCACTCTTTACTTCAATGTGTCCATGATGGGCATTGATAATCTTTTTAACAATAGCAAGCCCAACACCACTGCCCCCTGTTGAGATGGAGCGTGCCTTATCTGCCCGATAGAAATGTTCAAAAATATGCGGCACATCTTTCTCGTCAATGCCGACTCCATTATCTTTAATCGTAATGACGACTTGTGCCTCTTCAAGCGTAAGATTGACTTGGATAACGCCACCCTCTGGCGTAAAATTGATCGAATTTTCGATCAATTTGCTGAAGGCGGTTTTGAGTTCCAGATAATCCGCCAAAATTGGCGGTAGGTCTGCTTCTGCTGCGAATGTCAGATTTTGATTTTTAACAGTTATCTTCGGCTGATATTTTTGCAGCACTTTCGAAACCAGAGTCTCAACATGTGTAGGGTGCAAATAGAGTTGATAATTAGCTTCATCAAGCCGCGCCAGTTCAACCAATGCATCCAACACTTTTGTCAAGTGGAGTCCTTGCTCTTCAATAAGATCAATGCGCTGCTGCTGGCGGTCAAAGTCAGTGGTCTTACGTAGCAGGTAAGCACTGCTGTTGATGACGGAAAGCGGGGTACGAATGTCATGCGACATATCAGTGATAAACTGCTTCAGGATATTCATACGTTCTCGCTCTGCCGCGAGTTCTAAAGTTTGCTGCTCTACCTGCTTACGCTCTGTAATATCGCGGCTGATTCCGACTAAGCCTGTAGGCGTACCATCACGATCAAATAAAGGAATTTTGGTCGTTAGAACAGTACGTGGGTTCCCCGCGCTGTCAATCGTCGCCCGCTCAATATTGATGAGAGGTTTACCCGATGCAATAATCGCTTGGTCATCTTGTTCAAACTGCGCCGCAAGCTCCGCCGGAAACAAATCAAAGGCCGTCTTACCAATCAGCTCATTACCATAAGCCGCTGCTTTGTTGTGGGCATCGTTACTAATAACAAAACGCCCATTTGCATCCTTGATAAAAATATAATCAGGCGTGCTGTCAATCAAAGTCCGAAGCATATCGCGTTCCTGAGCAAGTGACTGTGCGTTCTGCTTTCGTTCTGTAATATCAGAGAAAGTCACGACCACCCCTTCCGGGATACCTGTTTCTTTCCTAAGCAAGGGTTGAGAATTAATGGCGATCCAAGTAAGTGAATCATTCGGTTGGTGTACACCCATCGTCACATTAGACTGGGACTGCCCGGTCTTGAGTGTAAACATCGCGGGATGCAAATCGCCAGGGAAAAGAGATCCGTCCTCATGAATGGTTCGCCATTGCGGATCAATCGGTGTGAGTCCCATCAATTGATCGGCTGTTAATCCCAAAATTCGCTCGGCACTGGCATTACAAGTGACAATCGCACCGCGCTCATCATGAACCACCACCCCCTCGCTCATTGCCGAAATAACCGCACGGTAGCTTCCTTCGCTTTTCCGCAGTGCTTCTTCTAAAAGCGAATGACGCTTTTCACCTAACAAAGAAAGCCCAAGCACCACTGTGCCTATCGGGTACAACATGAAAGTAGGCAGCGCCGTAGCTTCAAATACTGCCCACCCAGCGCTCCCGCCCAGCAGCACAGTCCAAAAAAGGCGCTGTAAAGCGATGACGAGTCCTAATCCAAACAGTGTCTGCGCCTTTAAAGGGATACGGCGGCGTGTATGGTACTGATACAACGCGATACCAATAGCTGCACTCGTAAAAATTGCAGCTATACCTCCATATATGCCCCCACCGCCGATTATGAGGCGACCTAAACTGACTACAATTGCAGCAATCACCCCTGGCACAGTACCACCAAAGACCCCAGCAATGGTGACAATCAAGGTACGTCCATCAATAAGAAATCCGGGCGTAACTTCGGTTGAAGTGAGCAAATTAACCACACCAAACAGGCCGAATATGCCGCCCTGTACCAAGCCCCATTTCCACCAAGTACGCTCCCCAAAATAGCGTATTGCCAGTCTATACACGGATAGGAATGCGATTAGAGAGATAAGGCTATTGGTAAGTGCGATAAAGAGATTTAATGAAAACACCCGAAATACACCCCAACTCATTCATCATAATGTTTTATTATTGTAAGGTCATAGAGTATCTAGGTTGCATCAAGGATTAAATATCGATATGTATTTCGCAAATTCTTCATAAATCGTTACCACGCCTGCATCTTACCACTAGCATCATAAAAACCGCCTGTTTGTGCCGGTGTGAACTTGTCAATAAAGGCCACCATCGCTCGGACGGCGGTTTTCGGAGTGAGACTTGCGCTTTCGCCGCCCATATCGGTCTGTACCCAACCGGGGTCTAAAGCGATTACCGTAATCCATGTCCGCTGCAAATCCATCGCCAATTTGTGTGAAATCATATTCAACGCGGCTTTGCTCGTGCCATAGTAATACGACCCACCGCCGCTGTCGCCGATTGATCCCATACCCGATGAAATATTGACCACACATGGATTATCGCCAGCTTTTAGCAGCACCGCCAGCGCATTTTCAAAATCCAACACGCCGAAAGTTTGCGGCGCGTCATCATCCCCCATGACAGGCTGCCCCGGCGCGGTAGGGGCATTATAAATCGCCGCGTTATTTATCAGCACATCTAACGCACTCACCTCTTGCGTGACCAGCCGATAGGACGCATCAATCGAGGCTTGATCGGCAACATCCAACGGCACAATCGTGAGCTGTCCGGCATAATTGGGTTGTAGGGTATAAAGTTCGCTGGCCCGCTGCGGATCACGACATGCCGCGAACACCCGATCCCCCCGCCGCAAATACTGCCGTGTAAATTCCAGCCCAATCCCACGATTCGCGCCCGTAATGAGAATGCGTTTCATAATTTAAGCGATCCTTACGCTAAAGAGTTTTACGTAATTAAGCAGTTGGAGCAGCGAAGATTTCCGTCAGGGCAACTTCAAAACCGGGCAGCACATCCCCGCCGTTAAGGGGCATTTCGCCTGTTAGGGTCATGACACCCGTGAGCGTATGCACCCGCACTTTGCGCCGCTGCGGGTCACAAATCCAGACCACCTGCACGCCGTCCGCCAGATAAAGATCAACTTTCGCATCAATCGCACTGTAGCTGTCGTTGGGGGAAACGACTTCAATAACAAGATCAGGAATCAGCGCGATAGGCCGCCCTTCAATTTCTTGGGTTTGCTGCAAATAGGCCGTCATTTGCGCCGCCGAAATAAACAGAATATCCGGGACGCGAGACCCTTTCACCCAGTCGGAGGCGTCGCTATTAGGTAAAATAAATGTGGCCTCTTGGAAGACCTCACCAAGTTGATGCGCCTGTGCATAGTGATCTAACAGGCGAAAAAGCAACCGAATCATCATGATATGGCTAAAAACCCCCGGCATTTTGATAATCCTTTCTCCGTTGATAAGTTCAAACGGCTGCTGCTCATATTCAGCGATGAACTCTGCCAGCGGCATCCCCACTCGTTCCTGTACTTGCGTCGTCTCCATTCTGTCACCCTCAAAACTACTGCTGTCCTTGCGAATAAGCTAACTGCTACAAGCTATTTTACTTCCACCTGATGCGCGTGGCGGATAAAGTCCTGAGCGCGGAGTTCGTCTAAAATGGCCTCATCAATCGCTTCATCTAAGGTCAATACCGTCAGCGTATTCCCGCCCGGCTGTGACCGCCCCGTTTGCCAACTGGCGATATTAACGTTGTTCTGCGCCATCATCGTCCCTACCCGCCCGATCACGCCCGGCTGATCGTAACTCCCCATAATCAGCAGATTGCCATGCGGGACGAAGTTCATGCGATATTCGTTGACCTGTACAATATGCGGCTCTTTATGATCGAGCAGCGTACCCGCCATGATAATTTCTTCGCCGTCTTCCAACGTCACTTGCGCCGAAACAAGGTTGGCATAATCGCCAGTTTTAAGCCCTTTCGTCTGGGTGATCTGCATCCCACGCTCACTGGCTAAAATCGGCGCGTTGATATAACTCACGGAATCGCCCAAAATTGGTGCAAGCAAGCCTTTTAATAAGGCCACCGTCAGCGGCTTGACCAAGCCAGATACCTCATCGCCCCGGAATTCCACCGCCACGCGCTTAACCGGATTCCGTGCCAGCACATGCAGCATCGTCCCGATATGCTCCGCTAACGATAAATACGGGCGGATCGTCTCGAAATCCACACCCGGCATAAAGGGCATATTGATGACATTGCGATAATCCACACCGCGCAGCGCATCCAAAACCTGCCGCGCAATCTGAATCGATAAATCCTGCGCCGCCTCAACAGTATTATCGCCAATATGCGGCGTATGAATTACACCATCTAATCCAATCAATGGGCTGTTATACGGGGGTTCTTCATGATAGACATCCACCGCCACGCCGCCTAACTGCCCATCTTTGAGCGCTTGTACGACAGCATCTTCATCAAGGATGCTGCCGTGCGCGGTATTAATTAGCCGTGCGCCCGTTTTCATTTGGGCGATTCGCTCGGCATCAATCAGCTTGCGCGTTTCGTTGGTGGCAGGGACGTGAATGCTGACAAAATCACTTCGATTGAGCAGTTCGCGCAGCCCCACCAGAATCACGCGCTCATCGCTGACGGTATCTTCGCTTAAATAAGGGTCATAGGCCAAAACCATCATGCCGAAAGCTAACGCCCGATGCGCCACCACCCGCCCTACGCGCCCTAATCCGATCAAACCCAGTGTCTTGCCTTGGAGCTGCGTCCCCGCCTGCCGCTTGCGATCCATCAACCAGTAGCCTTCTTTCATGCTGTTATGAGCAGAAATCAAGCGGCGGCTGAGCGCCAACATCAGCGTAAAGGTGTGTTCTCCGGCGGCAACCGCGCTCACCCCCGGTGTATTCATCACCATAATGCCCCGTCCGGTGGCAGTTTCTAAGTCAATCCCACTTAAGCCAGCGGCAGGTCGCCCAATAACCTTGAGATGAGGCGCATGTTCTAGCAGTCCGGCATCAATCTGTACATCGTCGCGGGCGATGAGGGCGTGCGCGGATTTTAACCCCTCACGGACGGCTGTTAAAGAGGGCGTGATCGTCTGCACCTGCGTATCATCCGCGCCACGCAGCAGCGCCATGCTTTCTTCCGTTAAATCCGTAGCAATGAGAATAGTGAATTTGTCCAAGGCTGCACTCTTTTTTTAGGCTTCACGCCACGCATTTTAGCGCAGCAAACCCAAACAAGAAACGCCGTATCATACAACTTTGGAACTTAGGTTTCAGAAATACGAATTTCGCTTATAATCTACAGAAAATGGATTAATGTTTTTGGGAGATACCAATCGATGGCTTATAAAACGTGGTGGGCAATAGAAAAACGCGTCATACATCAAGTATGTTCGGGAGAACTGACGCTTGAAGAGTTGGGTCGTGCAAACGTAGAAGTCGTTGCAGCGATTCATGAAGGCACACCGCTTGTCCATATCATCGTCGATTTAACCGATGTTACCCGCTTTCCGACCAATCTTAAGGAACTGGCTGGCGTATTTAAACGGGATGATGCCACAACTGAACGCACGGGTTGGCTTTGTGTGGTCGGGGTTAACGCAATTATCCGTTTTTTTGCCAGCATTATTTCGCAGCTTTGGAACAAATCGCGTTTTCGCATGTTTGCGAGTGTCGATGAAGCCTATTCGTTTCTGGGGAAGTTCGATCCCTCACTTGATGTCACCCAAGCAAAACGCCAACTCCTGACGAATGAAGCAGCCTCCAACCCGAAGCAGCAATAACGATTTTTGGAGTGTATCCATGGCAATAAAATTACAAACCAAACCAGACCTCCCCGGACAATCCCCGATGCCAATCGTTGGCTGGCGTGGCAATGCTCTACAATTTTATACCGACCCGCTTGATTACATGCAAAAGGCTAAAGCAGCCTATGGCAATATTGCCCGGTTTGTACAAGGCGGCAATAGCAGTTTACTCTATGCGGAACATCGTTCCCCCGGAACAATTTTCGTTTTTGGACCAGATTATAACCGTCAGATTCTCAGTGACATTGCCGCCTTTGAAGTCCGCCCGGCAGGGGGACCAAATTCGCCCGCTTTCCAACGTCTGATGAACAGCGTTGTTTTCGTGAATGGCTCAACCCACAAATATTATCGTCAGTTGATGATGCCCGCATTTCACAAAAAACGCATCGAAACCTATCGTGATGATATGGTCGCCATTACGCAAAAAGTACTGGATGAATGGCAGCCAGGCGAGCAGCGCAACATCTTAAAAGATATGCAGCGCCTTACCTTAATGATTGCAAACAAAACGCTGTTTGGGGTAGATGCCAGCGATGAAGCAGACAGCTTAGGCAAGGTGATTCAGGAGTGGTTCAGCCTGCTGACTTCACCTGCCGCCATCATCAAAATTGATGCACCGGGACTCCCCTTCCGCCGTCTGCGCGAACTTTCGGATATCGTGGACAACACCATGCGATCAATGATTGAGCAAAAACGGGCGCATAATGTCGATGATGGCGATGTCCTCTCGATGTTGATTCAAGCCCGCGACGAAAACGGGAATGGTTTCACCGATGATGAGATCATCGGCAACGCCAATACCTTATTCATCGCTGGACATGAAACAACCGCAAACACCCTCTCGTGGACGTTGTACTTATTGGCACAACACCCAGACGTATTGCGCGATCTTTATGATGAATTGAGCGGCATACTTCAAGGCAGCGCCCCTTCCGTCGAGCAGCTTAATCAGCTTCCACTGCTTGAGGCCGTCATTAAGGAAAGTATGCGTGTACTGCCTTCCGGCGCACTCAGCATTCGTATTGCTTCCACCGATTTGGAACTTGGCGGCTACCCGATTCCGCAGTATACCGAAGTCATCTTCAATCGTTTTGATGTACATCACTCGCCTGAAATTTATACCGACTCTAATCGTTTTATTCCGCAGCGCTGGTTTGAGATAAACCCCTCGCCGTATGAATATCTCCCCTTCAACGCAGGCGCACGGATGTGCATCGGGGCGACCTTCGCAATGTTTGAACTTAAAATTGTGCTGGCGATGCTGTTGCAACGGTTTCGGCTGCAAGTCGTCCCCGGCGCGACGATCAACCGTAAAATCGGCTTTACCATGAGTCCAGCACCCGGAATGCCGATGCTGATTCACGCCCAAGATCAGGCTTTTGATGGCAATCGTGTAGAAGTTAAGGGTCGCGTGCGTGAGATGGTGGAATTACCGAGTTAGGTCGGTAGACAGACATTTTTGTAGGGACAAAGGCATAACGCTTTGTCCCAAAGACCGCACAAAGTACTAAATCAGCTCATTGAACAGGTGAGAAAGCCCAATCTGGAGGCAAGGCAGCACATCTGCACTCCTAGCGATATTCTATTGCCAGTGTACATCTTTCACGTTTGCTCGGAAAAACCTTTATTTCTAGGATATGGCTAATTTGCGGTGTCGTTGTCTAAGGTATCCCCGTTATTTTAGCCACTCCCCTTGTCTACACTTTAGACCCTGAGCAAAGCAAGCACTTCGTACAAATTCCCAAAGACATGCGGCGTGATCTCTGCAAAAGCCGCCGGACTGCTGTGCGATTGATCGGGAACCGCATAGCACGTCATCCCGGCAGCGACGGCTGCTCGTGCGCCCGTTGGGCTATCTTCGAGCGTTAAGCAATCTGATGGGGCAAAACCGAGCCGACGGGCTGCCGCCAGATATACATCCGGCGCGGGTTTACCTGCCGCTTCATCATCCGCCGTGCAGCGAGTCGTAAAAATATCGCCCCAGCCCATTGCCTCAACCGTCGCGTTGATGATGCTTAAAGGCGAACTGGATGCAATCGCACGCGGGATATTCTGCTCGACCACATAATCTATCAATTCCGCCGCGCCGGGCTGCGGTTTGACCATCTGTGGGATCAGGTCTAGCATACGCTCCCTCAATTCGTGCGCCAATGCTAATGGGCTTTCCTCAAATTGGAGGATGCCGTGCAGCTTAACAAACATCTCATCCAGACGCATTCCGATTATTTGGGCGCGTACCTCATCGTTATAGGCATAGCCATGTGCCTCGAACAAATCAACCTCTGCCACATGCCAGATCACTTCCGAGTCCACCAAAAGTCCATCCATATCAAAAATGATCGCTTTGTGATTCATATTCCCCACTTTGCAGTTAGATTAGAAAAAGTTAAAGAGGCCTTATTTCGGCGCATAACGTGAACTTAATTTTGACACTCTACCTCGATTGTGATATATTTTACATACTCATTGTGACCGCACAAAATAGGTGTTTGTAAGTTTCAGATTATTTGCGCTATAGTAGGCGCAGGAAACAAACAATTCCTAAACCTAGCTTAGGAGGGAACGCATGGCAACAGCCGCAAGCGCTGTCGTAGAGAGAGCGCAAAAGAAACAAGTTGTAGTGGAAGTCGCGGCACCAAGCCGCCGCGAATTCTTATATTATATCTGGGGTGCCTCCATTGTGCTGCTGTTGGGCGAGGCCACTGCGGGGTTAATTTGGTTTGCACTTCCCCGCTTTAAAGAGGGTGAATTCGGCGGAACATTCCGTTTTACAGGCGAGGATATCCCGGCTGCGGGCGATCCACCCCTCGCTATCCCGGCTGGGCGCTTTCATGTGGCGCATCTGGAAGATGATCGTCTCGTGACACTTTACGGCGTGTGTACCCATCTGGGCTGCTTGCCAAAATGGGATGAAGGCACCATCCGCTTCCGCTGCCCCTGTCATGGGTCGCAGTTCAATGGTGATGGAACGTGGATTACCGGCCCCGCGCCGCGTGGTCTGGATCGCTTCCGTATGACGATCACCTTTACAGACGGTGAGGTCATTACGCAGGAAACCGGTGCCCCTGTAGCGTTAAATGGGCGTGAAATTGCCTCTCTCGCGATAGACTCTAGTGATAAGGTCATAGGGCCAGGACAAGGCGTTACGTTATAAGGGTTGTTGTTGTAATAATTAGTTAGTTGAGGAGCGATGTTAGTATGTCCATTCTTCCGTTCCCGTCTTTCCTTGATGACATCAAGGACAAAGGTTTTAAAAAGGCTATCTTTGAAGGCATAAATGAGGTTGTTGAGCGTTCAACCGCAGGCATGAATATTCAGGATATTCGTGAGGCGCTGCGTGGTGAGGCCCCCACCCGCCGCCCGAATCCTCGTTTGCAACCTCATGCCGACGGCTTCTGGCTGCACATGCGTCCCAGTTATTTCCATAAGGATATGACCGGGTTATATCCCGAATTCCGCTTAGGCTGGCTTTCGACCTATTTTGTCTTCTTTGAGACCATTACCGGTCTACTGCTGATGGTGTGGTATACGCCTTCTCCAACTGTGGCTTATGGCGACATGCTCAACATCCTAGGCAACGTTCCACTTGGGCAGTTGATGCGCGACTTGCATCGCTTGGGCGCAGAATTTATGGTCTTGATCGTCTGTCTGCACATGATACGCACCTTCATGACGGCAAGTTATAAAAAGCCGCGTCAGTTTACATGGGCGACCGGCGTTATCTTGCTTTTGTTTACGCTTTTGCTTAGTTTTACTGGTTATCTGCTGCCCTGGGATCAGTTAGCACTTTGGGCTGTGACCATCGGCGCATCCATGATCGAAGCCGCTCCTCCCGCAATTGTAGGCGAAAATTTGAACCTGCTGGTGCGTGGCGGCCCCGATATTGGCGCGAATGGTTTGCTGCGCTTTTATCTAGCGCATGTCCTTTTGCTGCCAGCCTTTCTGTTCATCTTCACGGGTGTTCACTATTATAAAGTGATCGTCCATGCTCACAGCTTACCACCACAGAAAGAAAATATCGGTGAAGACACTGCCAAGCGCGTCCCGCTGGACAAGCGTGTGTACTTTATCCCTGATGTGCTGACCAGCGAAATGATGTGGATTGCCGTAACCACTTTCTTATTGATTGTGTTGTGCGTCTGGTTCTATCATGCCCCGCTAGAAAATCATGCTGACCCACAAATCACCCCGCTTGGCACCACCGCCCCCTGGTACTTCCTCTGGGTTCAAGGCGCATTAAAGTTGGGCGATAAAGTGCTGTGGGGCATTATTTTCCCGACGGTCTTATTGGTCTTCTTCTTGGTCTATCCTTATCTGGATACTTCTGCCAGCCGACGTTACGCGGATCGTCGCTTTGGCATGAGCCTGTGTTTCGCACTTGTCTCGATGATTACCTTCATGAGCTACATGGGGCTGCCGGAATACGGTGTCTCTACAGCACCCAGTACCGAAATCATCTATCGCATGAGGCATGAACCTACACATGGGGCAATGGGTATTCTGCTCCCTGTGCCGTTTGACCAACTCGCTCCGGGCGTATATACCACCCGTCAATTTGAAGGCACCGAAGAAGAAGCCGATGAAATTGTTGCCGCGCTCAACGCCGAGTTAGACAGCTTTAGCTTCCAAACCTTAGACGCAGATAGGAACCCACAAACTACACCGCTGCGTGATTTTATCAGCGGACAGCTTGGCCTTACCCATAGTCCAGTCGTCGGAAGTTCGCTGCGCTTTAGCACTGTCCCAGCCGCATCGCCAGAACTTATCGCTGTGATGGAAGAATTCGAACATGAATTGGAAGCCGAAGGTGAAGCCCTTCATAATGCCATCGGCATTATCGCGATTAGTGATGTACAAGGCACTCTGCGCCGCGCTGATGTGCTTATTGTCTGGCAAGAAGTCGAGTTAGAAGGCAGCAAACCCGTACTTGATGAAAACGGCGAACCCAACCCATTGTTTAACGAGGATGGTTCACCTATGATGCGTATTGAAGAAGGCCACACCTTCATCCATCGCGACTCATCGTACTATATGAAGTAACTAATACCGATTTGTCGTTGGGGTGTACATTTTGTATGCCCCATTCTTAACGACATAATGATTTAACACCCAACACCCACGACTCAGGGGGAGATAAATGCTCGCTCGTATGCTTGTTGAAAAAATAGAAAATCGCATCCTCGTCGGTGTGACCATGTTCGTCGGGATTATGCTCGTCATCGGATGGGCCGCCATTAATGAGAATGCGCGTATGGCTTCCTTTACGCGGCAGTATGAAGCCCGCTCTGCCGAGCGCGGCGCGATGCTGTTTGCGGCGAACTGCGCTACCTGTCATGGTACGGACGGCAGAGGCATTCTCGCCCGCGCACCCGGCCTAAACAGCCCACACTTCTTTGGTTATGATTATTTTGCAGAAAATGCCCGTCAGATTAACGCACTGCAAGCGGAGCAATCCGTGCTTAATCAGGAGCGCACTGATCTCGCTACCGAAATAACTAACGCAGCCACAACTGCGGAACGTGCCGCCGAAATTGATGTCCGGCTGACAGAAATCGGGGAAAGGCTGAATGGTGAAGCTGGAATTACAGCAGAACTCGCGCCTTTGATCGAAGAACGGGACGCACTCGTCATCCAACTTCAAACGGCTGTCGATAACGGCTACCCGTTGGAGATCGTCAACGGTGATAATGGCAGCGTGTTGGACTATGAACCAAGCCGCCTTGGGCAAGTAGAATGGGCGGGTACGCGCGAATCTTACATCGTCACAACCTTGATTCATGGTCGTCCGACGAGCATCGGCTATTGGCCTGCCGCAATGGTATCTTGGTCAAAACAAACAGGTGGCTCGTTACGTGACGATGAATTGGATGATCTGGCCTCCTTTATTCAAAACTGGGATAAAGGTGCGGATTGGACGATTGAAGACGCGCTGGCGGTGAACCAATACGGCATCATCCCCGGACTTCCCGGCGCTGGTGGCGAAGCTGGCACCCCCATCGGTGTAGATGCAGCGACAATCGTCCCGCAGCTTGCGAGTGTCGTCGGCGACCCAGTACGCGGAGATGCCATCTATAATGGTCGGGACCGCACCGGAATGCTACAGCGACTCGGTTGCGCGGGCTGCCACGCCAATGAAGCCGTTGCTCCGCTTACTGAACAGAAATGGGATACCGCCATCAACGTCCGGCTGCAACTGCCACAGTTCGCTGGCTATACTGTTGAACAATATTTAACCGAAAGCATCGTAAATCCCGGTGCCTATACCGTACCGCCCTATGCTTCTGGCGCGATGCCTGCTAACTACGGCGAACAACTGACTATTCAGGATATGGCTGATATTCTGGCTTATATCCATACTTTTAGCACGGTTGATCCTTATGTCGCACCGCCCCCCGGAGCAGAAGCAACAGGCGAAGCACCGATGGGTGAAGCAACTGCGGAAGCAACTGCCGCCGCTGGTAGCTAATTACCGAAACAAACATCTATCTCCAAAGCCTCCGGCAGATCATTCGCCGGAGGCTTTGTTGTGTAAAGGCCAAACCATGAAATTCCCAAAATTTTCCCCAAGAATCAGTACAATCAGCCTTATAAGTTTTATCCTGTCCATAACTGCCGCCAGCGTACTCCTAGCGCAGACCACCCCACCGGAAGCCACGCCCGAAGCGACAGCCGAAGCCACAGCAGAACCCACTGATTGCACGCCCCAAGGCTTAATCGCGGCGCAAGCAGCATTACAAGCGCAACTCGACGATTTCGCCGCCCAAATTGTGGATGAAGAAAATGCTTCTTCCGCGTTAGAGGCGCTCTATCAGGTGGGTACGGCCTATGAACAGATTGCGATCGACTGCGGGTACATCCCTGCCGATATTGGCGAACGATTCGTCGGCACAGATATCGAAAATATTCTCGCGGCCTTAGAAGAACTTTCTGGCGATCCGATTCGCGGACAGTTACTCTATAACAATGAAGAACCTGCCGCTGACGGCAGTGTGCTGGCTTGCGCCGGTTGTCATGAAGGCGGCGCAGTTGGCCCCACAACGGCAGGCACATGGACACGCTGGGACGAAGTCCGCCGCCTTGACCCCGCCCTTGCAAACAATACCTTCGAGCATTTTATGACAGAAAGCATCCTGCTCCCCAATGCGTATGTTCCGCCCGAATATTCAGCGAATATGATGCCGCAAAATTATGGAGATCGCCTTAGCTACCAAGACTTGGCTGATCTCATCATCTATTTGGAAAGTCAGGATCAATTTTTAGATCAATAAGCTAAAATCCATGCCATCGTCCGCAAAATCAAAATTTGAAAAGAATCTATTTGTAGGGACAAGGCGTGCCTTGTCCGATTTTTACACAAGTGATTATTTTGCATGACCAAACGCTAACAGATCGGCGCGATTTAAGGTACAATCATGCCGTTTTTAGCGACGAACACACGCGAGGAGCTACCCCATAATGCGAAATAAAATGCGGCTGATGACGCTTATCCTGTTGATGGCCTTGACCGTTGGTCTGTTGGTCAACCCCAATCGAAGCACCCTAGCACAAGACTCTACACCCGAAGCGACACCTACTACCGAAGCGACAGCCGAAGCCACACCTAACGCCGATGCGACAGCCGAAGCGACAACCGATGTTGAAGTGATCGAAGCGACGGCTGAGACAACTGAGGAAGCCACCGCTGAAGCAACTACCGAAAATGCAGGCGGTGAAACACCCACCGAGACCGATGCCGAGCCGGAACAAGCAGAGGAAGAGTCGCCACGCGGTATCAGCCTGTTCATTTTGATGATCGGATTGGGTGGTGTGGCGTTGGTCGGTTTCGGCAACATCTTGCGCCAAAACTTCCGCGCTGATGACAACGTCGAATGATTCCACCTAGTGATTTTTATCACAAATACGCTATAATAGAGGCAAATTACAATTAGGGATGAGGTCAATCGAATGGCACAAGCAGTAAGCACCCAACCTTGGGAAAAACCTGTTTCTGCTGAGTCCGAGCGCCAGAAACTCGCAGTGAAGGGGCGCGGACGCTGGAAATTTTTAGTTGGTGGATTATTGATCCTCGCCGCTGTCGGCTATTTGGTCATTTCCGGCACGTTAAGCGGCGCACGTTTTTTTATCACAGTCGATGAACTGCTGGCGGATCCGGCTTATGTCGGTCAGACGGTACGGATCGCTGGAGCCGTCATCGGGGATACCATCGCCCAAGACGGTGATTCGATTACTTTTACCATCGCCCATATCCCCAAAAATACCAACAATCTGGGGGAATCGCTGCACCTTGCCGCCAATGATACAAGCGCCACCCGCCTCGTCGTGACATATGAAGGAGCAAAGCCCGATCTGCTCCAGCATGAGGCGCAAGCCATCCTCAGCGGGACGCTGGACGAAAATGGCGTTTTCCATGCCAACGAACTTTTGCTCAAATGCCCCAGTCGCTTCCAAGAAGGCAGTTCTGACGCGTCACTTGGCGCAGCAGAACCTCCACAATCGTAACTGCCGCCTTTGGTAAGAACGCAGCAGCTTGTGTCCTTGCCAAAGATCATTTTTAAATAGGTTCATCGTTATGCTTGCCGAAATTGGCTTTGTAAGTGTTTTTCTGGCTTTTGTCGCGGCGCTTTATGCAGTGGCAGCAGCAACCTACAGCGGACGCATCCATTCTGAACGCCTCCTCCTCAGCGCCCGTAATGCCGCTTTAGCCACCTTTCCCCTGCTGCTCATCGCCGCCTTAGCGTTATGGATTGCGTTGATACGCGGCGATTATCAAATCAACTATGTGCGCTCCGTCACCGACCCGCAGACACCCCTCTTTTATCGCATCACCGCCTTATGGGGTTCGCAACGCGGCTCGATTTTGTTCTGGGCGCTGCTGATGAGCGTGTTCGCGTTTGCCGCGCTCCTTTCCACCTGGAAAAGTGACCGCCGTTTGATGCCGGGTGTAATCGCCTATACGATGGCGGTGCTGGCCTTCTTCTTGTTTTTGATTATCTTTCTCGAAAATCCGTTTGAGCGCGTTTGGGTGCGCGATTTGCCATCCGGCGAAATTGGCATTGTCGATTCGGTGCTGATTCCGCCCGATGTCCGCGCTCCGCCAGAACAACGCTTGGTGGAAAATTCGCAGGGGCTAAACCCGCTGCTGCGTCACTTCGGGATGGTCGTTCATCCGCCGATGTTGTATCTCGGTTTCGTCGGGTTTACGATTCCGTTTGCCTTTGCGATGGCGGCACTCGCTTCCGGCGATCTTTCCACCAATTGGATTAAGGCGACACGCCGCTGGACGTTAATCGCATGGCTGTTCTTGAGCTTAGGACTGCTGCTCGGCGGACGATGGGCATATGATGTCCTCGGCTGGGGCGGCTATTGGGGCTGGGACCCGGTGGAAAACGCCGCGTTTTTGCCCTGGTTGCTCGGTACGGCCTTTCTGCACAGCGTCATGATCCAGGAAAAGCGCGGGATGCTCAAAGTCTGGAATATGTTCCTGATTATCGGTACATTTTCTGCTGTGATCTTCGCCACTTTTGCCACGCGCAGCGGCTTGGTCGATAGTGTTCACAGCTTTGCTCGCAGTTCAATCGGGATGCCGATGTTTTTGTTTTGGGCAGGGATTACGCTGATCTCGGTGGCGCTCATCCTCTGGCGGCGCTCACGCGGCGAACTGCGGGACGAGCATCATAACACCGGCCTCTTAAGCCGCGAGACGATGTTCGTCCTCAATAATGTGATTTTTGTCGCACTGACGGCGGCCATCTTCTGGGGCAGCTTTGGCGCACCGATTTTCTCCGAACTTTTCCTCGATTCCGAAATTACGCTCGGTCAGGAATATTTTCTACAGGTCACGCCGCCCCTATTCTTAGCGCTGTTTATCCTCATGGGTGTCGCTCCCGTGACGGCATGGGGCGCGACTTCATTGGCACGTTTAGGCCGGACGCTGCTCATTCCCCTCGTGTTGACCGTCGCTTTTGTGATTTTACTGATCGTCACTGGCACATCGAACTTAGTTGCGCTGATCGGTTATGGCTTCGTCAGCATGGCAGGTTTCGTCGCCTTGTATGAAATTTGGCGCGGCGCGGCGGCAAGAATACGCACACATCACGAAAATCCACTGCAAGCCACTGCATCGCTTTTCACACGTAATCGGCGGCGCTACGGTGGTTATATTGTCCATTTGGGCATTACGATTCTCGGCATCGGTGTGATCGGCAGCACGATCTTCCAGACCGAACGCCAAGTCACGATTCAGCGTGGCGAAACGATAGCCGTAAACGACACGTATCAGATGCGTTACGACAACTTCACCGAAGCCATCGCGGAAGATGGCCGTTTAATGGAAATTTCCCAAATCACGGTCTTCAAAAATGGTAACGAAGTCGCCCAACTGCGTCCGCGCATTGATAACTTCCCTGATATGCCTATGACGATTGCCGGCGCACACAGCACCTTAGAAAACGACTTTTATGTGCTGCTCATCGGTTGGGAAGAGGTCAACTATTCCGCCGCGACCTTCCGCGTGTATATCAATCCCTTGATCAACCTCGTCTGGTTAGGTGGTCTGATCTTGATGTTAGGGACAATCATCTCGGCATGGCCTAACGAAATCGTCCCGGCACGAGTGACGAAATCCATCCCTGCGGGGATAGGAGCAACCGCGTGAAACTACCAAAAGATTTAACGCAAAGGCGCAACGATGCAAAGTTACGCAAAGTGATACGCCCTTTTTTCTTTGCGTTGCTTGGCGTTCTCTGCGTCTTTGCGTCTAGCTTTGGCTTTTCTGTTAGGGCGCAGGAAGCCACCCCCGAACAACGCCCCGTCACGGATGATGAAGTCAACGCCATCGCCGGACGGATGTACTGTCCGGTGTGTGAGTTCGTCCCGCTGGATACCTGTGGCGAACCCGCCTGCATCGTCTGGCGCAGCGAAATTCGGGCGCAACTTGCCACTGGACGCACCGAAGATCAAATCATCGCGGACTTTGTGGCACGTTATGGGGATCGTGTGGTCGGCGTACCACAAAATAGCGTACTGCGGGCTTTATCGCTGGTTGCGCCTTTTGCACTCACAATAATAGCGCTGGGAATTGGATTTTTCACCTTTGCACGCTGGCGCAGGCCGAATGCACCTACCGGACACATAGAGTCACGCCAAGAAGCACCCCCTGGCGAAACTTTAGAAGCAGATTATTATCGCTCACGACTGGACGAGGATTTACGGAAATAAACAATGGCTGCACCCGAAATCGAAGTACTCGACCTCTTAAATGAACCCGCGCCGTCCAAATCACCCCAATTGGGACTTGGCTCAATTGTCCTGATTTTGGGGCTGGTCATGGTGGTTGCCGTCGTCGGCGTGGCATTGACGCGGCAAAATCAAGTCCAGCCTGCCAGCGGCCCCGCGCCAACGTTCAGCCTGACCACTTTTGAAGGGCAGCTTTTTGATCTGGAAGCACAGCGCGGCAAAATTGTCGTCCTGAATTTTTGGGGCTATTGGTGCGAGCCGTGCCGGGCGGAAGCCCCCCTTCTGCAAAGCATCTATGACCAATATAAAGAACGCGGCGTGGAGGTCATTGGCGTGACATACATCGCGCCCGAACTTGACCGGACGATGGCATTTCTTGAGGAATTTGGTATCACCTACCCCAACGGTGACGATTTGCAATCTAAAATGGCTGAAGACTATCACATCACCGGCGCACCAGAAACCTTTATCATCGACCAAAACGGCGACATCGCCAATGTCTTTATCGGGCAGATCACCGAAAATATTCAGGGCAGTATGCTCACCGTTGAAGACCTAACCGGAACACTCGATTGTCTTTTAGCGTCAAATGGCGAGGCGGCAAAAACCTGTATCGAAAGTTTTAGGCTGCAATGAGCATCACCGGACTCATCATCGCGCTGATAATCGCGTCGGCTTTTGCCTTGTGGGTAGCCGCGCCGCTTTTTCAGCGAAACACAACCCAATATACCCAGGAATCTGATGTGATCGCCCACCAACGAGAACGCCTCATGGCGTATTATGGGAGGGTGCTGCGGAACATTCATGATCTGGATGAAGATTACGCCACAGGAAAACTCGATGCCGCCGATTATGATCGTGATCGCGCTTTATGGGTTGAACGCGGCATCCGTGCCTTAAAAGCAGTTGATGATTTACAATCGCAGTTGATCGCACCAGTCACCACCGACGATGCCGCGCTTGACGCAGCCATTGACCGTGCGATTGAAGATGCAGTGCGGGAAGTCCGCAGTAGTTAAATTTTAATGGTTGGCATCTTAATAAAGAAACTCATGACTCATTCTTGGCGATTTCCTGATTCAAAATTTGTCAGCTTATGTAGTCTGTTCTTGTTAGGAATCGGGCTAGTTTCCGGCTGCTCCGGATTAGGCGGCGAACCTGCCATTATAGAAACACTCGCCCCCCCTATCGCTACCGAAGAAGCGCAGGCACCCGCACCTGTTGCGACGGAAGAGGCATTCGCGCTAGAAGCGACGGAAGAACCGTCCGTAATCGGGCGCGTCACCGGACATCTCATCAATGGCACAGCAGGAGGACAAATTCCCTCGTCGCTCCCCGTGACGTTGAGCAGCATCACCGACAGTCTCGATCTGCAAACGGTACAAACTTTCCAGACAACCACCGACGCTGACGGCAGTTTCGTCTTTGACGGCGTAGAAATCGCCGCGAACCGCCTCTATATCGCCGCATCAACCTATCGTGAGCGCAACTTTGGCAGCGAATCGGCAGTCGGAGACCCATTAGCGGGAACACTTGACCTCCCGATTACGATTTATGAACTGACTGAAGATCGCGCCGTCTTGAGCATCGCGGAAACCAGCCTTCAGATTCACTCAGTGGGCGATAATCTGGATATTCTGGAAAGCGTCCGCATGAGAAACGAGTCGGATCGCGTATTCAGCAGCAGCACCGCCGCTGGTACAGGGCGCTTCGCCACCGTCGCCGTCAATCTGCCAGTTGGTGCGGTCATTACGGGGTTTGATAATCAAGAGCGCTATGTCCCTCTGCCGGAACAGTTCGCCATTATTGATACACTGCCCGTTCTTCCAGGGGAAGATCATACCCTGCGGCTGTCTTATCTCCTCGCGTATAATGGCGGCGCGATTATTGAATATCAAGTTGCATATGCCTATGAAGGCCAACTGCGCCTGTTAGTTGATTCCGACGCGCTAACCCTCAACAGTGATCAAGTGCAATACACAGGCACAGAAACCATCGACCAGACGACTTATCAGGTTTACGAAGGGGATTTAACATTGATGGCGGGGGATGTCGTCCGTTTTGAAATCAGCGGCATACCCGACCTCGGCACATCAGCCGATCAATCGGTGGTGACTTCCAACAATCTACTGCCGATTTTTGCGGGAATTGCCTTGATCTTGCTTGTCTTAGTCAGCGCTTTATTTCTCCTACAAAGTCGCGGACGGGTGATACCAGTCAATACCGATCAGGTGATTAACGGCTTAGTGAAGCAAATCGCTGAACTCGACTCGCAGCATGAGCAGGGACAAATCAATCATGACCTGTATCAACGGCGGCGGTCAGCGCTAAAAGCACGTTTGGCACAGTTGATGGATAACTAAAATCGTGATTGAGCGTCCCATTATCGAAGCACAAAGCATCGTCAAAGCGTATGGCCTTCTGCCCGTCCTGCGCGGGCTTGATTTACAAGTTGTTCGTGGGCAGTTCGTCGCGCTGCTGGGACCCAATGGCAGCGGAAAATCGACTTTTCTACGCTTGCTCGCCGGACTCAGCCGCGCCGAAGCAGGCAGCTTATTCGTCGGCGGTTGGCAGCTTCCCCAAGAAGCATCCGCCGTCCGCGCCCAAATTGGTCTGGTGGCGCATAAGCCTCTGCTCTATGAAAACCTAACGGCACGAGAAAATCTCGCTTTCTTCGGGCGGCTTTATCATCTTCCCACCGAATCGCTCGATTCTCAGATTATGCAATCGCTAAAGCATGTCGGCTTAGAGCGCCGTGCCGATGATCTGGCGCGGACATTTTCGCGTGGGATGCAGCAGCGGTTGAGTCTCGCTCGTGCGTTGCTCCACGAACCGCATATCCTCCTTTTAGATGAACCTTACACGGGCTTAGATCAAGCCGCTTGTGCAATATTGGATTCACTCTTAAAAGAAGCTCATGCCGCTGGACATACGATTGTGATGACGACGCATGAACTTGACCGCGCTGCATCTCTGGCAGACCGCATCATCATCCTTTCACGGGGGAAAATCAATTATGATGTGCCGACAGCCGATCTCAGCCCAACTCAACTTTCGGCGGACTATGCCGCGATTACAGGATAGCGATGCGTTGTAAAGATCACAAAGTAGGGGCGACGCGGCGCGGCGCCTACCAACATATACCTGCACTTACATTTGTAGCGCAACCATGAAAACACCTTTTTTTAAAGCCGTTTTAACGATCATCCGCAAGGATTTGTTGACCGAACTCCGCAGCCGCGAACTCCTCAGCGCCATGCTGCTGTTCGCACTGTTGAGCGTCCTCATCTTCAGCTTCGCGCTGGAACTCAATCGCACAGCACGGCAAGAAGTCGTCAGCGGCGCATTGTGGGTAACATTGATTTTTGCCAGCATCCTCGGCTTAAATCGCAGCTTGGCGATGGAGCGCGATCAAGGCAACCTGGATGCGCTTTTCCTCGCGCCAGTAGACCGCAGCGCCATCTTTTTCGGCAAAATGCTTGGCAATTTCTTGTTTACATTGGCGGTTGGCCTCATGCTGCTGCCCTTAATGACAATCCTGTTTAACATCACCTTAATTCAGCCTGCCCTATTTCTTACTTTAACGTTAGGAACGCTTGGTTTAGCCTCCGTCGGAACGCTGCTCTCTGCGATGACTGTGCAAACTCGCGCCCGTGAAACACTGCTCCCCATCGTCCTCCTACCTGTCGCGCTGCCTGTATTACTTACCGTAATCCGTGCTTCATCCGGCATCATCACTCATTCACAAACCGCGAATTGGCTGCCTTGGATGCAACTACTCGCTGTCATTGACCTCATCTATATCGCGCTGTGTACGCTGCTGTTTGATTACGTCGTCGAAGATTAAGAATAGTTTATAGAAAAAAATTAACGTGTTTTTAAAATTTCTTTGTCATTTAACATGATAGAATTACGGGCTTAACAATAAACTAAAGGACATCATCATGGCAGTTGTGGACTACTTTAAAAACGCAAAAGATTTCACTGTATACGAGGCAGGCCAAGTGATTTTTGACGAAGGTCAATCCGGCGATAAAATGTACGCGGTTAAAGAAGGCATCGTTGATGTTGTTCATAATAATCGTGTATTGGAAAGCATCGAAGCTGGTGCATTTTTTGGTGAGATGGCGCTTGTGGATTCCGCGCCGCGCAGTGCCAAAGCCGTTGCCCAAACGGACTGCAAAATCGTCGTGGTCGATAAAGCCCATTTCTTGTTCCTTGTGCAAGAAACCCCTACTTTCGCGCTTCAGGTAATGCACATCATGGCAAATCGTCTGCGGGTTATGAACGAACTGGTTTAAGTTAGCCCAAGTGGTTGTTGGGGCGCAGGAATCTACGCCCCATACCACAACGCCTACCAACAACGCGCTATTCCCGTTCTAAAGTCACCAAATAACCGAACATCAGCACCCGAATTGTCTGTCCATCATCCCCAATGCTGGGAAAACTCATCAACAGCGCCTCCCCTACAATCTCAGTCAGCCGCACAGGTTCTTCGCCTGATGGAGGCAGCATTACGCCAGAAACACCAGATTGTTGATTAATCGAATCAAAGTTGAACGCTAAAAAAATATCTTGGCTCGGCTGCAAAAATCCGCCAGTGCCTTTGACCAATACCGCCCCACTAGGGATATGATAGCGTGCAGGAAACTCATCGCGTGTCCTTGCTATAAAGTCTGCGACATCTTGAATACTGCTAAAATCGACAATTGGTGTAACCTCGGAAGAAGCGACATCTACGTAATAGGCCATCTCAGTGATATATGTTGGAGAAAGATCGTTGCGAAGCGTGACCACCAACCCGGTTCCACTATTTGCCCATGAAAGAGCGCTAACACGCAAAAATTCTGCCCCACTGCTATATTCAGCAGACACATACGCAGGCAACCCTATATTGGCAAAATCGCGCTCCTGGTTAATCAATTGCGTAATTTCGCCGCTTTGTAGGTCGATTACCCAGACTCCAGTTGCGGGGCTATTTTGTTCAGACGGACGCACTAACAACGCCAAATGTGTTCCATTAGGCGAGATTGCCGCCGATCCTTCTAACCCATGAAGCGGACTCGGATAGACAGGAAATGGTTCATTGAGGATTCTGCCTGTTAAGTCAAGCACAAGTTCCGGCTCAATTATTGGGAAGAACAGCGCATCGGCAGCAATCCGATAAAGCCCCGATTGACTTATGCTTCTGGAAACGCTCCGGTCATAAATGGTACGGAAAAAATAAAGATCGCCCGTTACAGGATTCCATATCGGCTCATAATCCAGCAAGGCTGCCTGATCGTCAATCGAAAGGAAGCCTCCATAAAGGCCATCGTCGGTGCGGTTGAGAAAAGATTTCCCAATCACGTTGAACAGCCAGATGTCGCTTTCTTCAGCGTTGCGGAAAGCATCTTCCGTAAACACCAACCAAGTGCTATCTGGTGACCACTCTAATTTGATGTTATTTGACAGGCGTAATTCACGCGGCAGTGAGCTGCATTCACTCGCATCGCTAGTAAATATGTAAAGACAAAAAACATCGCGGTCACTCCAAGCAATCATCTCAGCATTAGGCGAAATCACCGCTGTGCGATAATTGATCTGCCCGAATGCCTCATCCATCCGCTGCACATCAACGACGCGAAGACCAAGTTCTGCCGATTGCGCGTTCACACGAATGACACTCAGAAGCACTATAACAAGCAGAAAGAATTTCTTCATTATCGTCTCCTTATCTTCACAAAGCGCTATAAGCTAATTCTCTTCCAAAACACCCACAAGGCAAATTCACGCAATCGAGAAATTTTTCACTGGTTTGGCAAGCAGGGATGCGCTACAATGGAATCTTGTAGATTTTAGGAGATTTCTGTAGATTTTATGAGGTAAAAAACGTTATGAGCGCTGTAAAAGAAATGCCTCTCTCCGCAGCAGAAAACCCATCACAAAACCAAGATCGTGAACCCCGCGTTCTAACTCTACTTACGATTGTGACGATTCTGGCCGTCGCCTTCGGGCTGGTGATGGCGCTGTTCTATGCCGGAACCGACATCGACCAGGGCAATATCCAACGGATTTTCTACCTGCACATGCCATCATTCTTCGGCGCGTTTTCTGCATTTAGTGCGTCCGTTGTCGGCGGCGTGATGTATCTGCGAACACGCAAAGTCAAGTGGGATACACTCGCACTGGCAGGGGTAGAAGTCGGTTTGGCGCTGTCATTGGTAAATTTGATTACCGGGGCAATTTGGGCGCGTCCGATCTGGAATACGTGGTGGACGTGGGATGCGCGTTTAACCAGCGCGGCCGTCATGGTGCTGACGTATGCAGCCTATTTGATGCTGCGTAACGGCATTGAAAATGGCGAAACGCGCCGCCGCTTTGCCTCCATCTACAGCATCTTGGCGATTGCAACCGTCATCCTCACGCTGATGATTATCCGCATTGTCCCAGAAACCATTCATCCCGTCATCATTGGCCCCAGCCCACAAAACGCCGAAGGTACTTTCGAGGCAACATCCGGCGTGGTGCTGGCACTCCTTCCCAACTTACTGATTTGGTTTACGCTCGTCCCCTTTACACTCGTCTGGCATCGCATCCGCTTGCAAAATGTGGTGGAACGGGTCGAGTCGCTCAAAGCAGAATTATTGAGCCAATAAACGTAAGAAATTGAACGTAACTGCGTGTGGTTCGCATTACACAACGAGGAACGCATGACCTATTTCCGTAATATCTTGTTTTCAACCGCCCTATTGCTGCTTTTCGTGCTGCCCACATTGGCTCAGGATGACGGCGAAGACACAACGACTCCACCCGTAGTGCCATACTTCAACGCGGAAAACCCACGAACGCTCTTTAATGTACCGATCCCTTTTGGTTGGGCAGATATGAGCGAGGCGAATCAGGCGCATTTCGTCAACGGCGACCTGCAAGCCGAGATTTACACGTTGGTACTGGATGCCGCCGAGATTTCCGAAGCGACCAAACAAACGATTGATGCGCTTGCCCCCGATCAATTCGGCTTACAGGGCATCCAAACAGTGGTTGAGCAGATTGCCGCAGAAACACCCACGCTGCGCTTCTGGTCATTGGTGACGCTCTCTAACGGTGATTGGACGGAAGCCATCTATCAACTCGCGGATGGTACGGATGTCACTGCCTTCGCGCAAGTCCGTGAGCAGGCGATTTATGTGCTGGCCTATTTTAACCGGGCGCCGGGTGATTTTTTGATGCTCATCAAACAGCCGGAGAAAAACGCACAAGGCCGCTATGAACCACAAGACGGTATCGCCGCCGCGATGACGGATGTCTTTTTCGGCGAGACCCTTACGCCAGAAACTACCGATACTGTCGCGCTTTCTAATGGCGACTGGCAGTACAATCTCTACCCGCCCCTGAATGATTTACCTCTTGCCGCGATTGGACAGGCACGCGGCGATGCGGTTTATGTCGTCATCGAAAATGGCGACGAAGACCTGATTAACACCGCCAATAAAGTCTTTTTTACCGTGTTTTTCGGCTGGTTCGTCACACCCTATAATGACCCCTATCTTTACCTGGCTTTAAGCGCAGTCGCCATCATTATGATCGCCTTAATCGCCAGCATCATCCTGCGCTATCGCAATTTAAGAAAAGACCTCGCCTTAATTGAACGGCTGAAGCAAGAAGCATAAAAGTCAACCGTAAAGGCGCGAAAGAATTAAGGCGGATGGCATGTATACGCTTTAACAATTAAATACGGAGTTCATATAATAAACCCCGACCCCCTCCCCGGTTACGGCCTGAGGGGGCGACAGTAACTTTTGAGGCACTGTCGCAAAACGCATTTTGAGCGAGCGAAACCCCAGTTTTTGAAGCGATTGTAAGTCCGTACTTGCAATCGCTTCCCTTAGAGAAATCTAGTGTCGCCCCCTCAGCCGGTTACGGTTGAGAGGGAGAAATTCAAGGTGTATAGTCTTGTTCTCTTGCCCCGTTTCCGGGGAAAGGGTTAGGGATAGGGGTTCTCCGCATTATTTTTGAAAGTGCATTATCGCAGCTACGAAAATAGATACGCTCTTTGCGCTTTTGCGGTTAATCTGTATTCAAAATTCGTATGATGTAACCCACTATAAGCGTAACAATGCTGTTGACCCCTAAATCAAACCACGATGCAGTACGGTCACTCACTAACGTTTGCAATAGTTCCGTGACTATTCCGAAGATCAGAGAAAAGACAACCGCAATTAAAATCGCCCGCGATAAGGGCAAAGTTGCTGCCAACGCCCACGATAACAGCAGTGTAAGCATCGCAAAGCCAACAATATGCCCCATCGTCAGATAAACCTCGCGGCCTAAATCCGGCGATCCGGGTGGGGCAGCGGGTCCTACCATAGGACGACCACTCGATTGCAGCAGTAAGACCAGCATGATAATGATCCAGCCGATAGTGACCATCCATCGAAACAAGGCACTCCACAATTGCGGCGATTGGCCTATTTGCGGTAATTTTAGTTTATCCACGATATTGGCTCCTGCATTCATTATTCCCCACCTGCGATTGCATTTCCCCGCTTGACCATTTGCGCCAATCGCGCCCTACCGTACAATGGCTGTAGGATAAGACACACACATCAGACACAAGGTTCAATGGGGCAAACGTGAGCGCAGACATTTATCAACGCGACCAGTCAAAAAACACAAAGCCACGCGCAGCTAAGTTCTCTGTCTATTCTCTGCGTTCTCTACGCCTTTGCGGTTTAATTTTTCTTCTTGCTGCCTGTACACCAAACTCCGCCGCTCCCCAAGCCACAATTCTCCCATTCCCTACTGTCACACCGGGTCAGGAACTCTACGGCGTGCTGCCTGTACCGGAAGGGCTATTGTTGGATGGGTCGCTGCTTTTGAATCCAGCGACTGCTGTCGCGTTGGCTAATCAACCCACCCCAACACCGAACACAACCATCTGTCCACCGATTTCAGAGTCAACGAGACTCGCGGATTTACCCACCGACACGGATGCCATCAATGCCGAGATTGAGCGATTCCTGACCGCTGGTGGCGACCCATTAATCTTAGATGAAACTCTCACAGATGAATGGGACATCCTCGGCGCGAATGGCTATGTCCGTGCTGATCTGGATTTAACAGGCGAAGGTCAGGCCGATGTTCTGCTTGGTTATACCGTCCCCGTCACTGAAAATTCACTCACCAGCACCCCTACTCCCACCGCCGAAAATGAGGCTTCTTCCACTATCACGCCACTCATTCAACCTACCAGACAGGGGATTTTACTGATTTTAGGGTGCGCCGATGGACGCTATCATACACTTTATCGCGCTCGCTCGGATGAAGGTGCGCCGCCCGAACTCCTGCTTTTGGGTGATGTCAACCGCGATCAACGCTCGGATGTCCTATTCACCAGCCGCAACTGCGATGCGTCGCCGTGTGTGTATCAGACCAATGTAGTCACATGGGAAGCAAGAATCGGACGATTCGCCAGTCTACTCGGCACGGTGATTCTCAGCGACACACTACCCACCATCACCGATATAGACAGCGATGAAATCAGCGAGATCGTTATTCGGCGTGATGACGAAGGCACCGAAGAAACCGGTCCCATCCGCACCGGAGTCAATATCTATGATTGGAACGGCACAGTCTATGTCCTGTCTATCGTCCAGCCCGACCCACCCGGTTATCTGATTCAGGTCATCCATGAGGCAGATCGCTTTTTCTCTCGCCGCGAGATGTTGAACGCCATCCAGCTTTATCAGGTCGCGCTAACGGATACAACGCTGCGCCCCTGGCTGCAAGATGAAACGCCCTCACTGCGGAGTTACGCGCTGTTCCGTGAGTTGATCGCACAAGCCTTTTCCGGCGATCCAGCCCTCCTGACCACCTATCAACAGATCGCGCAGAATTTCCCCGGCGTAGAACCTTCTACTGTGTATGTGGAGATGAGCCGCGCTTTTTGGGATAACTTCCAGACGAATGCGAATTTAACGACTGCCTGTTCCGCCGCCTTAGCCGTCGTCAGCACCCGCCCCGAAGCGGTGGAACTATTGAATCTTTATGGCAGCCGCAGCCCACGCTATGAACCCGCCGATCTGTGTCCGTTCTGACAAACGGAATTTTAGGTTATAGAGTCACATGACAGACAGTAAAAAGCAAGGTAAATCAGTCAGGCCTACACCTATGGAGTTTTATGAATTTACCGAAGATGATCTACGCTGCAATCAAGAAGGAAAATTAAGTGAATTACAATTACAAAATTTGAAGATAAAAATACAAGAGCAGCGAAATTTGATTGGTTTCTGTGTTGTTGTGTTGATACTTTTGGTAGTAGGGTTCATTATTTTTCCTGAAAATTTCAACATTTTTATTTTTTATGCTGGAAGTTTTTTTCTTATTTTTGGCTTCATCTTTGGCCTTTGGAAATGGAATGTTTTCGCCAACGATCTACTCAAGCGTGAAATACAAATTTTTGAGGGATATACAAAGGTTAGTTATGGATACAAACCTGAAGGTTACTACATTATCCTAGCTTCAAAAAAGATGTTTATATTTGGATCATCCTGCCCATTTATCGACGGTCAAATTTACCGTATTTACGCTCTATCCTACACTGGCAAGATTCTTTCCGTCGAGCGTTTGCTTGAAAATCCCTTCATCCGCAAATCAACCCAACAAAACCCTTGACTGATCTAATAGCTTGACGATGCTTTAACCGACTATTAAGCAA
>Ga0163154_10000490_pt1 | contig 60996 bp, 57 predicted proteins | sample OliLakLV19MP9P1_FD_148649 | JGI IMG/M metagenome (GOLD analysis project Ga0163154, IMG submission 148649) | Freshwater microbial mat bacterial communities from Lake Vanda, McMurdo Dry Valleys, Antarctica - Oligotrophic Lake LV.19.MP9.P1 | ecosystem: Environmental > Aquatic > Freshwater > Lake >...
GGAAAAGCTATAAAATATAATTATGGTTACAAGATTGAGCATGCAGGAAATGACCATCCAAAAAATAGCGAATACCTTAAACATTTCTGTAAATACCGTTGAAACACACCGCTCCGGATTAATGAGTAAACTGGGCGCAAAAAATATTGCCGGGCTTGTAAAAATTACCATTGAGAAAGGGCTACTCGATGGTTAATTGTAGCCGCAAGTAATTCACTAAAAAATTTTACTTATTGATAACATACCGGCAATATCATCATCTGTAAATAAATGCGAAAGATTAAATGGAGAACTGTCTTATTTAAATAAAAAATTGCTTTGAATACCTCAACCGTATAAATCAAATTAAATGGCAGCATTTTTTAAAACTGCTGCCATTTAATAATTGCTCCGTCAATTTTCACAATCACTTTTTTTGCATCTCCACCCCCATCTGACAGCCTATTCCAATGGTTACGCCATCACCGTCTACCAGGTCGTAAAAATTATTTTTCATTATATTTCCGCCCAACTCCCGTACCGGTATAACCGATCGGTAATACGCTTCCAGCGGCGTGTTGGTTCCCGCAAGATATTTTACTACAAACACCTGCCCGCCCCGTAGTTTTAGTTGATCATCTGCGCCTATCGCATTGTAGTCACTTACGTTATAGTAAACATGTATTTCTGCGTCAGCCAAAAGCTGGGCCGGAATATGTTCATATTTTATAGTGGGTAAATTGGCTGCATATTTTCCTAGCTGTTGTGCTTCAAGATGCACATCTTTTCTAACAGAAAACATAGAGTTATGGGTAGTTCTGTACCTTTTTAAATCGCCATGAGTTGGGCTCCAAACTTCTACCCATACATCGCCATACATTTCTATATCGGTCCCTATAGGTGCTAAACTATTAATATTGATACTAAGATTTTTATTAGCTTCCTGTATTGCTTTGGGTGTACAAACATCGTACACAAAATTGTTTGTAACGTCTTTAAATGTTATGGGGCTGCCTGTAGCCAGCGATCTGAATTCTAATCGTATGGGCATACAGGTTTTATAATTTACACCGGCTAATATTTGATTTATTTTATTATACACATCGTTTAAATTAATACCGGTAACGGTTTCACTTTTTCCGCCAACCACATAAAAAAAACATTTTACATTTTCATGCTTTTCTTTTGATACCGTTTCAAAATCAAAACCTACGCTGGCAAAACCAGCATTCACCATGCCGGAAAAACTACCGCCCAAACTTTCTTCCGTATTTTCTACTTCTATTTTACCAATTATTTTTACACCGTATGATACCGATGAGATATATCCCAACTCGTCAATATTTGTAATATCTGTATTAAAAAAACCTGTCGCTGGTTTATCGGTTGATAATGTGAAGAGTTCTTTTTCTGCTTCTATATAAAATGTTTTGGTTTCTTTTGCATTCCCAATATTCATATTTGCTGCAAAACTTGCCATCATATAATGCCCCGATGCGCCGATCTTCATTTGCATTTCTGTATTGCTTTGCACATACGAACTTCTGTAGATCATACTCTGGTTGGTCGTTTGCAAAGGATCTAGACTGTACCCCGACTGCAGATCGGCAACAGCCTGATTGATATTGTTCTTGGTAGGAACGGCTACTGGTTCTGTAATTCTCCTACTGGTATTTCTAACGGTAGTGGCAATGGTGATCGGATTCCTGTTTTCGCCATTGGCAAACTCCTGCCGGTTGGTGTAATCGCCGCTGTAAAATCTCCTTACGTCATATATTAATCCCGGCGCATTGTATTCTAAATATCTACTGGCAGTAACGGGTACAAAGTCTTTGGTTTCCATATCTATCCTGGCGGTTTTGGTCTCGCAGGTTTCACCTTTGGGTGCGGAAGTAATCTCCTTTTTATAATCGCCCTGTTTCATTTTCTGAACACCAGCAGGATTTAAATACCGTGTTAGAGATGTACCATCTGACAGTCTCATTGACAGGCTGTTGGTAATATTTTTAAAAGTATTTACCTGCTGTATTTTATTAGGGTTTGCAGCAGTGGGGGCATTTTTTATTTCGTTGGCCGGTTGTAAAACAAATGTTTGTTTGCCTGCATTGCCATTAATGGCCAGTATAGCGCCATTGCCATTATTCACATTGCTGCCCTGCAACTTTAATTCTTTGCCGCTTTGTTTATTACGTATCACATAAGTACTGGTAGTGCCATCAAAACTAAAACTCCATTTTAAATTATCCTGCTCTGCAAAATCCCACTGAATAATAATAGCACCATCCTCCTGCGATTGTCCGGCTACATTTAAATAGCGGTTGCTATGCATGGCCTTTATAAAATAATAGCCATCGGCCGATTTTATAATTTGAAACTTATGATTGTCCTGGTTAGCAAAATCCCACTGTACCAACCTGGCGCCGTTATTAGGGTTTACGCCTTCTATACCAAAATACTTTCCGGTTTCATTTACTTTAATAAAATAAATCCCTTCGGTTACAAAGTTCATTGTGTTAACTCTTACTGCACCGTTTGTCTGCCGTTGCATTTTAACCAACTGGGCACTAACCGGTATTGCAAAAAACAAAATGATTACCTGCGCAATTAAGATTACTTTTTTCATGACTGATTTTTTTGATTGTTATATTTTTTACCGGATGTAAGCATTCGGATCTACGATACCATCCCGATTATTATCAACACCCTGTGATTTTACTTTTATTTTTAAATAGCCATTACTGCCACTAGTACCAAAATGTTTTATTACCGCCACCAATGCATAAACCGTTCTGTTTTGTTGTTCTACTTTTACAGCAAACACCTGCCCTTCCAGTTTTGTACCCACGCTGGTGTACCAGCCGGTATAGTTCACCGCATTTTTTACCGCACCAGTTATCTGGCTGTTGTTTTGAATTTTTTCAAACTGGCCAATGGTAAGTTTGGTTAACGCCACTTCACTTTCCGTTACATCCCTCCATTTGGTAATGCAATCGCTGGCATGTGCTGTCATGTAGGTAGCCGTACCATTATTTTTCGCAAAAGATGGGGTCATTAGCACATAAGTATTTTGTCCATCGGCCGGTGCAAAAAACATCAGATCTACTGCCCCGGGATTATCTTCAGCCTCGCCCATACTAACTACCGTGCCGGTTAAAACATCCAGGCAATTGCCATACAGTGCGCTGTTTTGATTGCCCCAGTTACCACTGCCATCATTGTTAACAGATGCCTCATTGTTGACTGGTAAATATTGTTGCGGTGTATAGTTATTATAAGCACCGTATTGCGGAGACGGATCGCTGGCGGGTATATTAGTGGTAGCACCACTGGTAGAGGTATTATTATTTGCCGGCGAATATCCAGCAGCGGGATCATTGTAAGAATTATTATTAGCATTGGTATTACCTGAGCTGCTGCTGTTGGAATTATTATCACTATAAACCCCAGCCACAGCACCGCTATTATTACTTCCATTGCTATTCTTAGTTTGTTTGGCAGATGCTTTTACATCGCTTGCCATTTGTCTGGCTTCTCCATACAGTTGGCGAGCCTTTAAAAGATAAGGCTGAAATACGTCAATAATAGCTTTGCCTTTATTTACAGCATTGTCAATTTTTTGAGCAGTACGTTCTATTCTATCATTGCTATTTTGGGCACTCGTGCAGGTTGCTATTAATAAAGCACTGCATAAAAAAGTGATTATTTTTTTCATAATTAAATTTTAAAATGATTAAAAATATACTACCAGTTATTTCAATTGTATCTGGTGAAACAACATTATTTTAAAAGCAAATACTGCCAGGGGGCTAAATAGAACATTGGTGAGTGGCTTATAACTTTTGATAGACAATTGTCCCCTGTCCTTCGGTTCCTACCCAGGTCATTTTATTGCCGGCAAAGCTGATGAGGTAAGTTTGCCCAACAACAAAATTGGTTGCAGACACCATGAATTTATTGCCCTCCAGTTTCCACTTTGTTTCGCTGTACATTTTTTGCTGTATTTTTTTATACCGCTCATCACACCCGCTATTGGCAGCATTCAAACGAAACGATGCATCTGCATTGATCTCCCATATAATTTTTTCGGCACAGGGTCTTTGTTTGAGCAGTGCTTGCTGCGAATCAAATTTTTGTCCTTCATAAGTTGAGACATGTGATAGCTTTTTCCATTTACCCACCGGGCTTTGGGCATTACAAATATTCCATGCCATTATTACCGCTAAAAAGAAGCCTATTTTTTTCATGATCGATTTTTTATTTGTTACAGCTATTGATTTGTACATCCATAAATTCCTACGTGATTACATTTTACCACAATCCATATTTTTCCATAATAGGTTTTCTTTTTTCAGGAAAACCTACCAGGCCAAATTTTTCATGCAATGCATGCATTTGTTTTGCGATTGCCGGATCAGACATGGTCAAATTATCTTTTTGCATGGCTGGAATTATTTTATGAAATATCTCCTCAAAATAGTCCTCAAAATTTTGATTGAAATACATATCAATTCCACGGAATGGCTTATCAGTATTATTAAAAAAAGTGTGCACTTTTCCTCTTGGCCTAAAGTGCCAGCCACCCGCCGGAATTTCATAGATCGTATCTTCCACCATAACGGTAGCTGTACCATCCAACACATACATCAGCTCATCAAGCGATTGGTGGTAATGCGGTTCAGGGCCCATTTTTTTTGCAGCTACCGCAAACTCCACACAACTGTATTGCATATTGGTTTGCGAACTTCTCACCCATGTTCTTATGTATAATCCACCTGGCCCGGGCTGCAAAGGCTGCATGGGTGATAACATAAACGGAGATAAGTCTTTGTTGGCACTTGCATCAATGCTTTTTGTTTGCGCACAAGACGGCAATGAAAACATACTCATCCCGGCAGTAGCCACCAACATTTGCTGAATGGCATTACGCCTGCTTTTATTTTGCTTGTTGCTCATATATGCTGTTTTAAAATTTTACTGTATAAAACCTGGTGGCAAACGGAATTGTGTTTGTGACATTAAAAAAAACCTTAGCAGGAGGGTTACTTTTTGCCCCAGCCCACAGGCCATTTGCAAAAACTATTAAGGCTATAAACTTTTACTTCCCATTGAATAAAATTCACCGATGGATAACTCAAATAATCTTTTCGAGCCTCCGTTTCGTTTACGGTATAATACTTCCAGTTGGTAAAATCGAAGTAAAAATATTTTCTAAAATACCGGTTAGGAGAATTGATTCTTTCAAAATCTACATAAACTGTGTGATCTATAGATATCCAGTTAATAGCATTTGCCCCTACAAATAATGTATCCAATAATTTTACACCACCATTAGCGCTGTTATCTGTATAAATACCATCTTTAAAATAATATACAATATCCCGGAAAGCCCTTCTGTAGTCGGTGTAAGTTGCCTGTGGATAATAGTTGGTGCTGTAAGGATTATTACCAAAAGGTTTTGCACCTGCTTTTGCTGCCGCATAAACCGGATCATTTAATTTGCGATATAAATTTGTAGTGTTATTGAGTTGGTTATATATCCACGGATCTGGTGCGCTGAACGTAACTGCATTTTTTGCATCGGTTAAAATATTTCTGGTGGTGCCAAATGCAGCAGCTTTAATTTGCGCAGGCCAGTTTAAAGCAAGGCTGTCAATAGGTTTTGGTGCTTGAATTACATCACAACTATCACCAAACGCTAACCCGTTTTTTTGTAAGGCTACTATAAAATATTTTTTATCCTTATTAGCATCATGATCTAAATCAAAAAAAACAAACTGCCCGTTAAGCGAAGCGCTAGCCGGCTGGTGCTGACAAATAAAATTGGGATGATTGGTACCGCCAATAATCTGGGCTGGGCTGGTTATGGTAGTTTTTTTACAACCTGCAAATAACAAGAAACCAATAAGTAAAATACCAGTTAAGGAATGATTGTATTTTTTCATTTTTTTTTTTTTTATATTTGTTTATATCTTCGCACAAACGTACAGCCTTGCTAAATTTAATTAAAGGCATAATCGCTAAACTGCAAAACAAATAGCTGAGCTGCATATCTGCGCTTTATAAACTATATTTGAAACAGCATTTTTAAATACAATCAGATAGATAGATGATACAAAAAATCACTTGCATGGTGGTGGATGATGATGAAATAGACCGCCTTACCACTTTATCCTTTTTAAGTGACTATCCTTTTATGGAAGTGATTGGTGCATTTGATTCACCAGTGGCAGCATTGGCAGCAGCACAACAGCAAATTCCGGATGCCCTGTTTTTAGATATCGACATGCCCGAAATGAGTGGGCTGCAATTGCGCCAGCAATTATTGCATATACCAGCTTGTGTATTCATCACTTCTTATCCTGATTATGCGGTGGAAAGTTTTGAAATGGCTGCACTGGATTTTTTGGTAAAGCCATTTACCGCAGCACGATTTTTAAAGATGATGGAAAGACTACAGCAATTTACCGACATCCGGCACAAAGCCAATTTACTGAGCCACAACCTGGGTGCCGATACCATATTTATCAAAGACGGATACAACCAGGTAAAACTGCAACTGCATGATATCATTTATTTAGAAGCATTGAAAGATTATACCGGTATTGTAACAGCGCAACGAAAATATTCTGTGCTTTCGCCGCTGGGCAACCTGATAAAAGAAAAAGCTTTTAGCAGTTTCATTCGGATACATCGCAGCTATGCGGTGCAAAAAAATTACATACAAAAAATATCTTCCGGAGAGTTGCAGGTAAAAGATATTACACTTCCGGTGGGCAGAACTTATAAGGAAGCATTGAAGGGATTATAAATTTAAACAACATTTAAAGCCAGGCTAATCTTTTGTTGATTACAGATTTTTATGCAGCAGTTTATCATTACTACTTTTAAAAAAATAGCACCATTGGCAATTCTGCTGATGGCATTTTTTAGTGCCGGTGCCCAAAAGCATGGGCAAGCATTGATAGATTCCTTGGCAGCAGCATTACCTGTTGCAAAAGATGACACCGTTAAAGCAAGACTGTTGAAATCTATTGCAGAGCAGTACCTGCTGGTTAATCCTGACGAGGCGATGAAAGTTGCTGAAGCGGGGCTTAAGCATGTAACACAAATGAAGTGGAGTAAAGGGATTGCGGTGTTTACCAATATTACCGGACAATATTTTGTAAACAAGGGCGATTATAAAAAGGCCATCGAACTATACCAGCGATCGTATTCAATACACGAGGGTAAAAAAGATTATGCTAACATGGCTTCCACCCTTAACAATATTGGAGCTGCCTATCAGCGGCAATCTCAATTTGAAAATGCTATTGTCTATTTACTACGCTCCGTAAAAATTGCAGAAGAAAATAAGCTCAATAATCTAACTGCGATGGGGTATAGCAATATTGGCATTATATACTCCGAACAAAGCAACCCCACAAAAGCATTGGACTATCATTTTAAAGCATTAAAGCTGCAGGAAAAAGAAGCAGACACAGATGCCACTGCCACTTCATTGACCAGGATAGCCAATGAATATGTATTGTTAAAAGACAGCGTAAAGGCCGAACAGTTTTTTTTAAAGGCAAAGCAATATTACGAACAATCAGAAAATGCTATTGGAATTGCCAATGTACTAACCAACTACTCTATACTCATTAAAGATTATAGAAAAAATCTGGAATACAAATTACAGGCACAAAAAATATGGGATGCTGTAAGCCCGGAAGACCCGGTCTCGATTGCCAATTTGGGAAATATCGGCACCGCTTACCTTGATATGGTAAGATACGATACGTTGCATACCGTTGTACCCGGTGGCATAATCCCTGCCACTAAAAAGGAATTGCTGGTAAAGGGTGAATTTTATTTAAGCCGGGCTATTACTTTAAGCAAACTCACCGGTAACAGTGCTAACTACGCCCATTTTTCCGGAACACTTTCAGAATTGCAGGAGTTGAACAATGATCCTAAAAATGCACTCGCTAATTTAAAAATATTTTATCACCTCAATGATTCTTTGTATTCGCAGGAAAGTAAAAACAAAATAGCTGCCCTTGAAAGTCAGCGTGAAATAGATATCAGAAATAAAGAAATTGAAAACAAAAAACTACAACTGGAAAATCAGCGTAAAAAACTATTACTACTGGTGGCTACCATTGCCTTTTTAGCCATTGTAGGAGGATTGCTTTTTTACCAAAGCCGTACCCGTAAAAAAACAAATACCACATTATTGCAATTGAATAACGAACTGGATGAAGCCAATAAAGTGAAAGCAAAATTCTTTGCCATACTCAGTCATGATTTGCGCAGCCCGGTAGCCAATTTGTTGAATTTTTTACAATTGCAAAAAAGAAATCCGGGTTTACTTTCTGCGCAACAAATAGCAGACCGGGAAAATAAGATCAGCACATCGGCACAATCTTTATTGGAAACAATGGAGAGCATGCTGTTATGGAGCAAGGGGCAAATGGAACAATTTAAACCCGAACTAACAACCGTACCAGCCAGCAAACTTTTTACTTATTTACAAAAAAACTTTTCTGATACGCCTGGCATCCATTTCAATTTCATCAATGATGCCGATGTGCAGATAAACACCGATGCTGATTATTTGCAAACCATTATGCAAAACCTTACAGCCAATGCCATCAAGGCGTTGCAACAAACCAATGCCGCACAAATAACCTGGAAGGCATGGCAACAAAACAACAAAATATATTTATCCATTACCGATAATGGCCCCGGCATTAGCAGCGAACAGGCCAAATCTCTATTTGATGAAACGCATATTACCGGAACCAGGCACGGGCTTGGCCTACATATTATCCGGGATCTGGCAAAAGCCATCTCCTGCGTTATCAATATTATTCCTGGTGAAAAAGAGGGCACTACTTTTGTTTTGGCACTCTAAGGGCAACTCCAAAATTAACGCCTTTATGCACCCTGCTATTTTAAGAATTTCCTTTTGGGTACAGATAAGTATTATAGCTTTTGCTGTTTACTTTAGTGTAGATAATAAAGCATTATTTATTACAACAGTAAGCTCCTACCATACATTTTACTACTGCCATTTGCAGCCTGCAAAACTTGTTTCGTTACCGGGCGCAAACAAGTAATCTTTCGTCGGCGTAAAATTTAAAACGAGTGAAGGCATCGTTGAAAAATGTTTTTGGATACAGGAAGGCACCACGGGCAATGTAAATATTTTTGGATGGAAGCCTCATATTTTTAAGTCAAGGAATATTTTGAGGTATAAAAAAATGTACGATTGCAAAGGCTTTATTGAATTACAACGACAGAACTGTGGCGATACAATACAAAGTAAAACTGTGTTTTAGCAAGATACTTCAAGGATTAATGTTGAAAGGCTTATCGGTTTTTGGGAGTCGGCGGATTCGGCAAAAAGCGTAATTAAATTTAAAAATTATACAGCAGTTGATTTTATCCTGAGAGCAGATGATAATTTTACCTGCAGCTTTTTTAGAGATACACTAAATACAATCCCTGTATCGGGATGTATGTCCATTTGGCCCCCTTATTACTGTTATTTAAAACTAATTGAGGTCAATCTTCAAGAGACTAAATATACTGACGTTTTTGACGAAATCCAGCATACAATAAGGTACAGGCGACGTCCACTTGCTTACGTGGCCGGTGGCGTTCCCAAATACCCATTGCGTTAGCATACATCCTGAAAATATTTAAACAACCCAACTCATATGCAGCAACGTCTCTTTGCCGGGGGTTTGTAAAATGGGAAGGATGTTGCGATTGCCGGAGGTGGATTATCATTACACAATACGCTGTTCCGTAAATGGCGCAACATCTTTACCTTTGCTTTTTACGGGTTGAGACACGTTGCTGGAAATATTATAATTTATGGTTTGGGAATTTAATTTTGGAAGACGTTGCAAGGAATAAGGTGCATGCAATTTTCATGCAGCCGAGATAAAGAGATAAGCTGCTTGCCATCAAAAATAAATTGCAATACAACGTAACGCCGAAAAAAAATTTGCGAATAAAAATGTCAGCCTGTTCAAATATCATCTACCTTCAACAGAATGACAAGCGTTATAGTTCCCACACTTTTTGATTATTCACTTTCCGATACGCTGGTTACGTCACACACTATTACCAGGGCTGATGCAGAACAATTGTTCTCCTTTTTCAGCGGGCATAAAATTTTCAAATGGAATGAATCCCATAATGGATGTGAAGCAAGAGCAGATGCTGTGTGTGTGCTGCTCGATGCATGGCATATACCCAATTGCAAAGCATGGGTGTTTGGTGGTAAATATCTTAAGAATCATGTTGGCGCTTTAAAAAAAAACTGGAACTATCATGTGGCGCCGGTACTGCAGGTAAAAGAGGAAACTGGCATTGTATTTTATGTCCTTGATCCTGCTACCGCAAATTGCCTGCAGCCAATTGCAGACTGGGCTGCAGCTATAACAATGCTTCCGCACAGTTATCATTTTTTTATGCAATCGCATTGGTATATTTTTCGTGGAAACGATATAAAAAGATCAAACTGGCATACAAGAAACAGGCAGAACCGCAAATGGATGATACAGGGATTGGCAGGTATCAACAGCTTGTCTGCCCGGGGTAAGGCTCAGTTGTGTTTCAATAAAGGAAGAATAAAAAATACGGACACAGCATTTAGGAGATTAAAAAAACTCTCCGCATTTATTTCTGTACCGTCGGAGTTTTCACAGGATACACTTAGCAATAAAATGCCCGTTAGTGAAAATCCAACGAAGTGAAGTGCGTGCAACAACGATACCCATACTGTAAACCCAAATAACGTTGAAGGTGAAAATACAACTTTAGATTTACAAACCATTATACAACGGGGTTTCGCTGATAGCTGCTTTACAACTTAGTGATTTCTCCTGCGGAAACTACCGCCGGGACAGCGTGACTATAATCCTCATTTTAAACCTGACCAGTGAGATGTTTGCTTAATGCTAAAATTAAAGCAACCTGCTACCAGTTTTTAATTTTAATGCTGTCAATTTCTTTGAAGTGCTTGTCTCTTGTGGCTACTATCAATTCATATTGGTGAGCTATTGCAGCTATCTAAATATCATTTGCAGGAATGGGTTTACCTTTCTTACTTAAAGCTGCGTTGATATTGCCGTATGCTACTGTAACGTCCTCTTCAATAAGCAACACACGATAGTTGGAAATAATCAATTTTATATCGGCTATGTTTTTTTGAACACGGGTAGAGCATAAAGCAACATAATATAACTCTCCTACTACAATAATTGGGATGTAAATTTCTTTGGCTTTGTCTATCTTATCGGCAACAGGTTTTTCAGCTTTCAACCAAGCAGTAATAATATTGGTATCAAGCAGCATTTTATTTCCAGTCATCTTCATAGATTTGTTCGCAGGATGCTGTGATGGCTTTTTCAATTAAGGCTGCATCTTTCTTACTCCACAATCCGGAAAACTCATGAGCAGATAAGGCCTTCTTATCGTTTTTCTTTTTGGATTTATTCAATACTGTTTCTGACGCTGTTAAGGTGGCTTCATTGCTCACTTTTAATACATCTTCCAGTATTTGAATTTTTCTTGCTTCTGTGAACATGACTTAAAGAGGGCGGCGCTAGCGGGTGTAGATGTGGGCCTTTCCATTGGATGAGGGAACACCCACGGCGGCAGAAATCTGATTATAGAAAGTTATGAATGGTTGCAGGCTGATACATGCCGTTGGTCGGAGACCAGACGGCGGCGTCCACGAGTGTTGGTGTCGGCTTTCGGACGGATGAAGGAACACCCACGGCGGCGGAAATAAATTTACTTTTTATTTCTGATTCCATCATACAGTTTCTACAACTAAAAGCTACTTGCATTAAAGGCATAGCTCAATAAAGATATAGTGTACAAGAGTGATTATTTTTTCTTTTTACTAAAAAGAAAAAATAACAAAATCATATTTGCCAATGCCGTACCACAAAGGTTTTCAGCCGGGTTCCAAAAAAATCGGGACAGGCCAAAAAATATTTGCACCAATCAATTATCAATTATTCCATTATCAATTATCAACTAACCCATTATCAATTATCAACTATCCCATTATCAATTATCAATTATTTCTTCCTTCTTCCTTCCAAAATCCGATAGAAAGAACGGGTTCTAATTTCATCTAAACTGAGGCCGGTGGCGGTGGCTTCTTGTTCGGTAATGGCGCCGCAGTTGATGGCTTTTAAAAAGAAGTTGAGCAGGCCCTGTCCGGTGGCGGCATCGTCGAAAATATCGCCGGTGAGGGTGCTGATGGCGGCACGGTCTACAAATGTTTTGAGGCGGTGGGTGGCATCGGTATAACTGCTGAGAAAAAAATTATAGGTGGCTGCATAGCGCATGGGGAGCTGTGCAGGGTTGAGGTCCCAGCCCTGGTAGAGGCCGTTGATGAGTGAGTGCGTGGTGTGGCCGAAACCGATGCGCCAGGCGTTGTGTACACTCTCCTGGTTTTCGCTGAGCTGCTGAAAGCTGAGGTCGTTGCCACGGTGTGGGGCAATGGGCATTACGTTGGTGGCACCATCGCTGAGGAAGATGCCTGTGTGTGCAAGCGCAACCTTTGTCATGTGATGTGCAAAGTCGCACACGCTGTGCGCCATGGTTTGATATCTGGCGGTGATGCCGCAACTGGCGGTATAATCGTAAGTACCAAAATGTGCTGCTATCATGCGGCCCTCGCTGCTGCGGATGATGCGCATGAGTGGGTTGCGACCTTCATCGTCCATTACAATTTGGGTGGCTTCTACCATCGTTTCCATTTTGAGTGTGCCGACTGCCAGGTTGAATTTTTTTTCTATTATTTCGAAGAGACGCACCAGGGTAATTACCTGCTCCGGGATGGTTACTTTGGGTAACATCACTATGAAATTATCTGGTAGCAGTCCGTTTGTTTTTGTTAAGAGTGTGGTTAGGAAAATATCGAGGGTGCGAACGCCTCTTGCTTTTAAATCTTCGGTAAATGGTTTGATGCGGATGCCAATGAAGGGTGAAATGGTTTTGTTGTTCATGCCTGCTGCCAGTTCGTTTGCAGCGGTTACTGCGGTGGCATCTTCCTCCTCGTTTGGCCGGTTGCCGAAGCCGTCTTCAAAGTCTATTCTAAAATCTTCTACTGCTTCGGTGTGCAGTTTTTTTACCATTTTATTGTAAACAGAATAGGAAAGCCAGGAGGCTTCTGTTTTTCTTTCTGCCTCTGTCATAACATCTAACTTTTTTGTTAGTGCTTCAATATCTTTTTCTGTGTGTGGCAAATGTTCGTGACCTTCTAATTGTAAAACTTTGGCCAGCACCACAAAATTGGGTGCATAGTTTTGCAAACTCTTTAAGGCTATCTCCCCCATCTTTACTGTGGTGTCGCTTTTAAATAAGTTAGCACCGCCGTACACGGTATGAACGGCCTGCCTGTCTGGTTTATCGCCGGGATAGGTTTGTTGAAATTTTAAGTTGGCGGTTTGCAGGGTGCCTAGTAATGTTTCTTTTTGTTGTTCGGTGATGGAGAGGTTCATGGTGTTGAGTTTTGCCCCCATCCCCTAAAGGGGAGTTATTTGGAGGGTTTAAAATGTTAGCTAGTTTTTTTTTAAGTTGGCGGTTTGTAAGGTGCCTTGTAATGTTTCTTTTTTCAATGGGCTTCGCCCATGGTTATGTGATGTCGCCCTTTCAGGGCTTGTTTTGTCTTACGATAATTATACGAATTTTCAATGGGCTTCGCCCATTGTTATGTGATGTCACCCTTTCAGGGCTTCCTTTGTTTTACGATAATTATACGAATTTTCAATGGGCTTCGCCCATTGTTAGGTTATGTCGCCCTTTCAGGGCTTGTTTTCTTTTACACTAATTATAAGAGTTGAAAATAATAAATTTTTATTAATTTGAATTTGTGTAATCCGATCGCTACTTTTTTTTCATACCAGCGAAGCTTTTTCTGGGCAACATCGCCCCACCATCGCCATGACGAGGCTTACTTGCACTGCTTATTATTGGTGTCAGTTGCATTAGGACTCATCCCTCCTATCTATACTCCAACAGAGAAGAGACAGTGACTGATACTAATTACAAACATTATACCTTTCAAATCAACTTTGAATTTTAATCAACAATGGTTCCCGCTTTCTGCTATTATTAATACTGCTATAAGTTCGCAGGTTCTAAAGCTCCTCCTTTGGAGGAGTTTGGGGAGGCCGCTAGCTCCCCCTGTAAGTACTGTATCCAAAGGGATTCAACAACAATGGTATGTGGTAATGTTCAGTTGTTTTTATTTCAAATACAATCTCTACAGATGGATATAATGATTCAATTTCGAGTGCATCGAAATAATGTTTTGTATCGAAGCTTAATTTGTAAATACCTGAGGGTAATAATTCATTTTCTTTCAACAGGTTGTTTAACCTGCCATCTTTGTTGGTAATACCCTTGGCAATCTGAATCCATCCGGTATCGTCATTTTCGTATAATATAATGGCTACCCGCTGGGCTGGCTTGCCCTTACTGGTATCCAAAATATGCGTAGTAACCTGGCTCATGCTAATAATTTTTGTAACCGTAGTTGCGTTATTTCATTCTGTTCATCCATGGCATTTTTTATTTCTTCTTCTTTTGTGTTGGGCAAACGGGCTTGTAATAATTGCAGCATTTCTTCAGCAGATTTACCTGTGGCACATACGATAAAAATAAAACCAAATTTTGCCTCATAAGCTGCATTGCCTTTTGCCAATGCTTCGATGGTTTGCTGTGATGCAATTGCGACAGTACTTTGCTCGCCGCTTGCCCATTCCGTAGTGGCAGCAAACTTTTTCTGCAATGATGCAATATCACCAATTTTTGGATGATGGGTAAATGCTTCCAGCCAATCAGCATCGCTACATTCATACCACTGGTCTTCCGCATCATAAATTAATTCTACCATGTCGTCTGCAGGAAAAAACGGGAGCATTTTATTGACCCAGTTTTGGCTGCTGCAGCATTTAAAGAGTTCTGCCTTGAGTTGCTCTTTTGGGAGTATGTTTAGTTCGTGTAGTGTCATAATAATCTACCCCTCGTTTCCTCTCCACAAAAGAGGGAACGGTACTTTTAATCGTTAATGAATATATTACCTTTTACTTACTTTTTTGTTCTTGAATGCACAATGAAACCCACCCCATCTAATAATAAAATTAGTCTTTAATTCGCAGGTTCTAAAGTACCTACTTTGGAGGTTCCCTGAAAGGGAACGAACGAAGTTCAAGGGGAGGCTGTTCCTCCCAATCTCATCCTGCTAATTCCACCATCAGGGAAAATTGTCAGCTTTACATGCGTAAATTTTTTATCCGAATTTAGTATTTCCTTTTCAAAAAAATGTTCATGGTCGGCCTGTAGTTTTGTTTGTGGCAAAATGGCTTCCCATTCAATAACAGTTGTTGCAAAGTTGGTATCATCGGGGGCTGAGCAACCTTCAATCATACAACTGTCCGGATAGTTTCCTTTAAAATGACAGGTGTCTATAATTGCATTTTGAATACAGCCATGATGTGCCAGCCTTACTATTACCCAATCTTTATTGTTGGGGGTTCGGTTGCGTTTTGTTTCCCAGCCATCACCCATATTTACACCCCGGCCGGGCATGATGAGGTTATCCATGTGGGAGAAAAACATATCGTTGCACCATACTGATTTAGCGCCGTTAATGGCTGCAGCCAGGTCAATGATTTCATCTTCTTTTAAACTGCTCCAGTCCTTTACTACTTCGCCATATACTTTTAATCTTGCCACACCTCCATCGGGATAAATATTCAGTCGTACATGTGAATACACATTTTTATCTGCTATCTCCAGCAAGTGTTGTGAGCCTGGATTGAGTGCTGTTTTTGGTAAAATTTCCGTCCACATTATAGTTTCAATATCAACTGATTCATTGGAAGCAATATTAAATGCTTCCAATGATGCAAATGGTGGATGATTGCCCGTGAAATGATTGGTATCAATATCCACTCCGTGAATGATTCCGGCAGTTGCTAACTGAATGATGCACCAATCGTGGCCAGGTACTCTTTTTCTTCTACTCTCCCACCCGTCCATCCATTTGCCACGGTCGGTGTATTTATCTGCAATAAAAACTCCCCGGCCCGGTTTTAATAAATTTTCTTTTTCTGCAAAGAAATCATCTGTGCATAATAATGCTTTTCCGCCGAGGCGTTCGGCGGCGAGGTCAATGAGTTTGGTAAAGGCTGGTGTGGTTTCGGTCATAATTATTTTATTTTCACGCAAAGTAGTGAAGAAGGTAAAGAAGCAAAGTTTTTTTTCTTTTTCACTCAAATAAGCTCACATGGCAAAGATGCAACGTTTTTTTTCACGCAAAGAAGCAAAGCTTTTTCTTTGCTGCTTAATTATTTTTTTGTGTCTTTGGGTGAACTGCTTATTTTGATAAGATTATTTTTCCTTTATTCAGCTCCACGAATTTTCCCTCTTCATAAACTTTCTCCCCTGCCAAATACGTTTGTTCCACCACAGCAAATAATTGTTCGTTTAAATAAGGGGTTGTTTTGTGTTTGTGCTGTATCATTGCTGTTGTAACTACGAAAGATTTTTCATCATCCAACACAATTAAATCCGCAACAAATCCTTTGGCAATTTTTCCTTTGCTGTTTTCCTTACCTATTAGTTTGGCAGGATTTTCACAGAGCCATTTTGCAATATCGTTAAAAGTAGCATTTCTTTTTTTAGCTGCCGTCCATAATACGGGCAAAGCAAATTGTAAAGAGGCTATGCCGCCCCATGCTTTAATAAAATTGCCGGTTAACAATTCTTTTAAATCCGGTGTAGCGGGAGAATGATCGGTGGCTACAAAATCAATCAATCCATCTTTTAATGCCTGCCAGAGTTTATCATTATTTTCTTTTTCACGGATGGGAGGCGCACATTTAAATTGTGTTTGTCCATCCTTTATTTCTTCGGCAGAGAAATATAAATAATGCTGACCAGTTTCAACAGTCAATGGCAATCCTTTTTGTTTAGCGGCTGCAATTTGTTCCAGCGAATCAGCGGAAGACAAATGCACAATATGTGTGCGGCAATTAAATTCTTCGCATAAACGAATCATCATTGCAATGGCATCATCTTCCCATTTTTTTGGGCGTGATTGTAAATAATTTTGATAAGACTGAGGAATGCCTTTTGCCCTTTGCTCTTCGTCTGTTAGTTCTGCATGTACCAGTAAAGGCAAATTATATTTTGCAAGAATGGGCATTGCTTTTCTTAAATCTTCTTCTGTAGCATTGGGGAAATCGTCAATACCTGAATGGGTTAAAAATGCTTTGAACCCCAGCACGCCTTTTTGTATCAGTGGTTCAATTTCATTTTGATTGCCAGGTAAAATGCCACCCCATAAACCAATATTGGTGTGCAGTTTGTTTTTTACTGCAGCAATTTTTTCATCAAAAGCATTTGCCGAAGTAGTAACCGGTGTTGAGTTCAACGGCATATCCACAAGGGTGGTTATACCCCCTGCCAGTGCAGCTTTGGTGGCTGTATCAAAACCTTCCCACTCGGTTCGGCCAGGTTCATTAATATGTACATGCGGATCAATAACACCCGGCATCAGGAGTTTGTTACCCAGCTCAATTAACTCAATATTTTCTGTTGTTGGCAAATGATTAGTCACATCAATAATGATTCCATTATCTATCAATACAACCGCTTCTTGTATGCCATCCGGTAACAAAACCCTGCTGCTATGTAATGCTTTCAAATCAAATTAATTTTTTAAGGTTCTTCCACTAATTTTTAAAAATACAAAACAAAACTTTAAATTGTAAGCTTTGCAAAAACAAATACCAAAACAATATGCTGAATGTGCTGATTTATGCTGTACTTGGATTTATTCTGGTGATGCTAACAGTTATAACCTATCAATTTAATACACTGCATAAACATTCGGAAGATAATAGCGCTGACTATAAAAAACAGCTTGGGCTTTCGCTGGGCTTTGTTTATTCGTCCATTGTTTTAATTATATTAATGCTGGTGGCATTTTCCTGGCTGCTGGTAAAGGGCACTCCGTGGGAAGGACACCTGATGGAATGGCTGAATATCATTGTGCGGTTAATGCACATCACCTTTGGCATAGCATGGATTGGTGCTTCATTTTATTTTGTTTTTTTAGAGAATGCATTGAACAGAACCGACGATGTAAGAGACGAACTGGCGGGAAACTTGTGGGCAGTGCATGGTGGTGGTTTCTATTACCTGGAAAAATATAAGATAGCTCCCAAAACTATTCCCAAAAACCTGCATTGGTTTAAGTATGAGGCCTACTTTACCTGGATATCAGGATTCAGTTTATTATTTGTTGTATATTATTTTAATGCAAAGGCTATGCTGATAGATACCAATGTACTTAATATGAGTTCAGCGGCTGCCATTGCTATTGGTGTTGGTTCATTTGCTGTAGCATGGCTATTATACGATCTGTTGTGTAAATCTCCTTTAATAAAAAAACCAATATTATTTACGGTGATTGGCTTTTTACTTGCTGCTGGTTTTGCCTTTTTTTACAGCCATGTTTTTAGTGCAAGGGCGGCATATATTCACTTTGGCGCCATGCTGGGTTCGCTGATGGTGGGCAATGTTTTTTTCGTAATCATCCCTTCTCAAAAAGCGATGGTAAAGGCTGCTCAATTGGGCGAACCTCTTGATCCTTCATTAGGAAAGAAGTCCTTGGCAAGGTCGCTGCACAACAACTATTTTACTTTACCGGTTTTGTTTGTAATGATCAGCAATCACTTTCCAAGTACATTTGGAAACGACTATTCCTGGGCTGTTTTGGCCGCTATAACATTGGGAACTGCCGGCGTAAAACACTACCTCAACTTAAAAGAAAAAGGCAGGTACAATGTATATGTACTGCCAGTTTCCATACTTATTTTACTGGCTACCAGTTTTATTACCGCCCCACAAAAAAATACGAATGCATGCCCTACAATAGTAAGTTTTGCCCAGGTAAATACAATTATAACTGCAAGATGCATTACCTGCCATTCATCCAAGCCAACTGATGATGTGTACACGGCCCCGCCTAACGGCGTTGTTTACGACACCCCACAGGACATTGTAAAAATGAAAGATAAAATAATGCAGCGGGTTGTAATTACCAAGACAATGCCACAGAATAACAAAACAAATATTACGCCGCAGGAAAGGGATTTAATCAGGTGCTGGATTGAGCAGGGGGCAAATATTAAGTAGTGAGGATTTTTGATCTTTGATTTGTGATTTATGATTTGTGATTTGTGATCTTTGATTTGTGATTTAGGTTGATGCATTCAAATCTTATCAAACTGATTCTGCAAAATGTTTTAAATTAAAATATCAAACTGATTTTACAAATGCAACTGCTGTACAAGTTTTGAATAATCGTATTGCAGGTCTTCATGCAGGGTGTTTATTGCTTATTGCTTTATGAATTTTTTTTACCTGGGCCAGGTATATATTATGTAAAGCGATACTTTTTTTAAATGGAATACCGGATGATTGTAGGGTAACGCAATAATGAACCAATAACTCAATTTCTACCTGTCCGGAGCCTGTGAGCTTAATATATTTATTGGTAATCCGTAAAATTTTACGCAAACTTTTTTTAGCAAAATACAGGTTGGTGGAATTGATTTCCTTAAACAACTCAGTGATTTCTTCTTTTACTTGCTGCAGATATAATTCCTGGCTATTTGATTGAAAAAGCAGGTAGTTCATTAACTCCTTATTATCTTTTTTAAACTTAACCAGCCGCATACAAAATGCTAACAAATCTTTTTGTGAAAGATGTGATAGCTCTTCTTTTATTTCATTAACCGAGGCTAGTTTCATTGCTGTTTTATATAAAAGTATGACTGATTCTGTTAAGTGAAATTAAACAATAGCATTAAAGATATTTAATTGATGAAAAATAGTTAACGAACAAAACACAATAGCCGTCTTTGAACAATTTTATTTACCAACAATTGACATTTACTTATTTACCTATGTTGAAATGATACAGTAACACTAACAATGTTGATGGGCAAAATACGTTAACTTTTTTTAAATCATTTATTAAACCTGTTGAAGTAAAATAGCTTTGCATGCACTAATATTGTAAAAATTATACCAATGAAAAAACTACTCCTCATTAGCCTATTTAGTTCCATTGCATTCTTTAGTAAAGCACAATTAATAAAATCTGCAAAACCTACAGAAACTTTCAGTAAAACATTGTCAATAATAGTACTCGATTACAAAAACAATTTTGTTAACATACAACAAAAAGAACTTGCCGCCTCTGTTGGTAATAATATCTTTAACTCTTCTGTATGCTTACCTGGTGCCTTACATTGCACTATTACCAGGTACAATTCTTTGCAGGATAAATCTGCAAGCTGGCAGGCAACCCTATTTGCAGGGGAAAGTTATGAGGATGCATTGAAAGCATATAAAAATATATTTAGCCAGGTTAAACATACCAGCATTACTGGTATTGATAAAATGTCTGTTGGCTTTGACGGAGTGATGGAAAAGCCCGATGAAAACATTCGCTTTACTGTAAGCGCACTTAAGTTGAATGCTGCGGATCCTCAATACAAAAACTTTACTGCAGATGTAGAACTCACCAACAATATGGAGGGATGGGAAGTTCACTTAAATCTGTATAGAAAAAAAGCAGATACAGAAGGCAATACGATAGAATAAACTATCAAAAGAAAAGCTACCTTAAATAAAAAAAACCTCCATCTTGGAGGTTATTCTTTTTTCATCAATGAAATAAATGATTGATGATTGTCTTCAATAGTATTGGATTATAAAACGGGTTTCAGGTTTCGGTTTCTTGTGATACAAAGATGGCTTAAAATACTATTTAGATTAATAGCTGCACAACACTAATTTAAGTAGTACGAATATTACAGGCTTAAAACTTTGCAAAAAAATGAGCAGTTGCAGAAGATGATGCTATTAAATAAACTTCAAAAAAGAAAAGCTATATAAAATAAAAAAACCTCCCATTTTGGAGGTTATTCTTTGGCCATCAATGAAATAAATGATTGATGATTGTCTTCAATAGTATTGGATTATAAAACGGGTTTCAGGTTTCGGTTTCTTGTGATACAAAGATGGCTTAAAATACTATTTAGATTAATAGCTGCACAACACTAATTTAAGTAGTACGAATATTACAGGCTTAAAACTTTGCAAAAAAATGAGCAGTTGCAGAAGATGATGCTATTAAATAAACTTCAAAAAAGAAAAGCTATATAAAATAAAAAAACCTCCCATTTTGGAGGTTATTCTTTGGTCATCAATGAAATAAATGATTGATGATTGTCTTCAATAGTATTGGATTATAAAACGGGTTTCAGGTTTTGTATTGTTGTGCTGTAAAGATGAGTTAAAATATGATGTGAATGAATAGTTCCTTAATGTTAATTTGGGTAGTAAGAATCTTACAGACTTAAAACCTTTATAAGGTAAATATAAGAAGCTGTGTTTTACAGTTACTTTTTTTATGGACTATTATCTGCAGATTTTATTACATCCGGATAGGTTTGACACTTACGCAGCGATATGTTTTTGACACACCGCAATACAACTTTATAAGACATTTTTAGACCATCCAAAATCTATGTTTTTATATCAGCCTTGATAAAAGCAATACTAAATTGGAAAAGTAATAACGAGTTTACAACCCTCACCCGGTGAAGTAATTAATTCCATTTTGCCATTGTGCAACCGAGCACGGGCTGCAATGTTTTGTAACCCAACTCCATCTTTTTTTTGATTGATGTTAAAGCCAATTCCATCGTCTTTAAAGGTAAGCACAATTGAATCGTTTGTTTGGGAAACAGTTATATAAACATTAGCAGCTGCTGCATGCTTAATGGTATTGTTTAAATTTTCCTGAACAATTCTGTAAATGGATAATTTAAGTATATCGGAGGGTATATTTTCCGTATAATTATTCCACTCCATTACAATATTAATCTTGTTAGTTTTCCGAACACTTTCCACCAGGTCGTTTAATGCATCTTGTAAACCTATTTCACCCAATGAAGGTGGCAACAGGGTTTTAGAAAGTTTACGAATTTCAGCAATAGCAGTTACAAGATAGGATTTACTATCAGCTAATAACTTGTCCCGTAAAGCCTCCTCTGCAATGGCACCTTCAATAAATAAGCGGGATGTTGTAAGCAATTGATTGATATTGTCGTGCAGTTCATTTGCAAGTTCCGTGCGTTCATTTTCCTGTGCCGTTATTACTGCTGCTGTTATTTCCTGTTGCTTTACCTTTTGTTCGGCTGCAAGTTGCTTTTCCAGCATAAACTTTTCTGTAACATCGCTTCCCATCGCCAATATGGCTTGCTGGTTATCATAGTCGATAGTATGTAGTGAAAACCGGATATACATAATATCGCCATTTTTTTTGCGCTGAAGCCACGTGCTGTCTTTGGTATTATTTCCTGCCTCCAATAATTCCTTTAATTGCGCCTGTTGAATTAAAACATTTTCACTTTCAGGAATCAAATATTGCAACTTCATTTTTAAAAACTCATCCCTGCTATATCCATAGGTATTTATAGCCGTTTCGTTTACATCAAGAATCTTAAAACTTGCAGCATCCCAAATAAAAATACTTTCGGGGTTTTTATTAAAAAGATACCTGTATTTTTCTTCGGACAACCTTAGGTTTTTACTGCTTTTTTTTCTTTCAATACTATAGATAATACTTTTTAAAAGCGTGGCCTGGTTTACCTCATACTTTACCAGATAATCCATTGCTCCCAACTTTAAACTTTCTATACCCACCTGTTTATCATTAAGCCCTGTTAGTACAATAACAGGGATATCGGCAGCAAGTTTTATAACATTCTCTACATTGTTACTGCCTTCGCTATCAGGCAGGGTAAGGTCTAAAAAGATGAGATCAAATTGAATCGTTTTTAAACTAGCCTCCGCCTCAGCAATGTATTTATTTTGTGTTATAATAGCAGCCGGAATCAGCTCTATTAAATAGGTTTTTACCAGGATAAAATCGCCGGTATTATCTTCTATAACTAAAAATTTTAAAGCTGATTTTAATAACATAAAAATTATTCTTAAAGCTTAACCAATGAAAAACGGAAATTTTTTAAAACCCTGATTGCATCTAAAAAGCTTTCGGAATCTAATGGTTTAATTACATAATGAACAGCATTCGCTTTATGGCAGTCTTCCTTATCGTTGGGTGATGCCGAGGTTGTGAGCATTATTACAGGGATGTGGCGCAAGTGTGGTTGCTGCTGAATGTATCTCAATACTTCTTTTCCATCTACCCTGGGCATATTTATATCGAGTAATATTAAATCGGGCGGCAATGCATCGGCAAATTCATCCTGATTGTTAAGATAGAAAATTGCCTGTTCGCCATCTTCAACTACTGATACAGAATTATTCATCAATAAGTCCTGAAAAATATCCAGTGTTAAAATAACATCTCCTTTATTATCTTCTACCAATAAAATATGTAGCGCTTTATTAGTCATTATAGATTTGGATTTGGGTAAAGGTATTAATTTGTTTTACTTATGGTAAAATAAAAGATACTGCCTGAAGGCAGATTGGGAGTCACCCATATTTTACCTCCATGCATTTCCACAATTTTTTTACAGATGGAAAGCCCGATACCTGTGCCACTAAATTCATCTTTACTATGCAGGCGTTGAAAAATAACAAATATTTTTTCTGAAAAAACCGGGCTAATTCCTATTCCGTTATCCGACACTGAAAAAAGCCAATGATCGTATTTTTCTATTGCCTGAATACTTATTTGGGGTGCAGCAGTGCTATGATATTTTAATGCATTACCTATTAGATTTTGCATTAATTGAAACAAACGAATTGGCATGCTGCCAGCCAATACAGGAAGTTGCCCTACTGTTACAACTGCATTTAGCTGATTTATATGTGAAGCAAATACGTGTAATACCTCTGCAACCATTTCGTTCATATCGGTATCACTGGTTAATTCTTTTGAGGAAGATATCTTGGAATACTCTAACAAATCGTTAATTAAAATCTTCATCCTGTCAGCGCCATTTACTGCAAAATGAATGTATTTAAGGGCTGTTTCATCAAGGCTGGATTTGTGTTTATTCTCCAGTAATTTTAAAAAGCCGGTTACCATCCTTAACGGCTCCTGTAAATCGTGTGATGCTACGTAAGCAAATTTTTCCAGATCGTTATTTGAGTCGGTTAAAGCTGCTGCTTTATCGGCTAACGCTTCATTAAGCATTTTTATTTTTTCTTCTTCGTGCTTTTGTTCTGTAACATCCTGCATGGCACCCACCATTCTGATGGCTGCACCATTTTCATTTCTTATAATGATGGCCTTATCCTGCACAAAAGCAAAATCGCCATTTGCTTTCCTATATTGGTATTCGTCGTTCCAGTTGCTACTTCCATCTTCAAGTGCTTTGTTAAACGCCCCTGTTACTCTCTCAAAATCATGGGGATGAATCAATAAATCCCATTCTTCGATATAACCGTTTATTTTTTTTAAATCATATCCAAACAAGGTTTCAAAGCCCTCTCCTCTAAAAACCTTATTGGTTAAAATATCCCAATCCCAAATTGCATCAAATGTTGCCTTGGTTACAAATTGGAACCGCTCGTTGCTCATCAACAATTCATTTTCGGCATTTTTTTGGGTGCTGATATCCCGTCCAATACCCAACAAACCTATAATGCCTCCTGTATTATTACGAAGCGGAATTTTAGAAATCATCAACCAATGATGTTTACCACTTTTATCCACAAACTGTACTTCCTTATTGTAAACCGGCACGCCTTTTTCCATTACCTCCCTATCGTAATGATGACCGGTTAGCCCAACGTTACCTGGATATAGTTCCAAATCGGTTTTACCGATAATATCTTCTTCGGAATTAACATCCATGTATAACTGGTCTACTTTATTGGCGATAATTTTTTTACTATCCGTATCTTTTACATAGACGGGATCGGGCATATTGTCTATCAAAGTTCTCAGCAAACTCCGCTCTGCCAATAGCTTTTCTGCTACCATTTTGCTTTCGGTTATGTCATGATAATTGGCAATAAACGCATGTAAATTCTCCTGATGAAGTAAATTTGTAACGGAGCCTGCAATCCAAATATAATTACCATTATTGTGTCTTACTCTAACCTCACCGCTCAACGTTTTACCGGGGTGTAATAAAAGATCGGCTTTCATTTCTTCGAAAGCTGCAGCATCTTCCGGATGCAGGAAACTAAATAAATTAGATCGTACACCTTCTTCAATACTGTAGCCAACAATTTTTTCTATCGCAGGACTTTGGTAAATAAATGTACCATCTTCCTCAAATAATATAATGGCAGCCGTGCTGAACTCAATTAACGTACGAAAATATTTTTCCCTGTCTGCTAATTCCGCCGCAGCTTTTTTCCTTTCGGTAATATCCCTGCCAAACACAATTACAGATCCATCTGGTAACTTACTTGAGTTAATCTCCATTTCAATAGCGCTGTCATCTTTCCTTTTAAGCCTTCTAAAATCTATGGAAGATTTACCTTGTTTTATTATGGCAAAATTAATTGGTTGCGATAGCAAGTCTTCGGCAAAAAACAAATCCGGTAATGAGAGCTGCATAAACTCCTGCCTTGTGTAACCAAGGTAATTATGTGCTTTATCATTAAACTCCAAAATGGTACCATCAAGTTTATAATTAAGTACGCCGTCAAAAGATTGCTCGATAAGCGTTTTATATTTTGCGTCATTTTCGTTTTTACTTATTGCTTTAGCCGTATCCTTTACGTTAAAAAATAACGTAGCAGCGGGCATGCTTTTTTCAGCAATAACTATTGCGGTTATTTGAACTGCTATTGAATCCCCATCATTAAGTAAGATGAATGTATCTATTGGAGCTGATGAGGCAGAAACAAACAACTGCAGAAACCATGCATTGAATTTATCCCTTTGATCTTGGGAAATATAGTCAACAATAGAAGATGAAATGAATGCTTCGGTATTAATTGAAAAAAGCAATACGGCATTAGGATTACATTCTTTTATGCCGCCATCGGAGTTTACAAGGCAAGTTGGAAGTGTTGTATTTGTTGTAAGTGTATTAATTAAATTTTGTTGAATTGCTATTTTTTCCAGCAGCATTTGTACGGTTGCCGGTAAATCATTTATCTCAGTACTATTGCTGACAATATTGTAAGCTTTTGCCAGTTCAAATGCCCAATCTTCTGCTTGTTTTGAATCAAACGACAGATGATTATTCATTGCTGTTTTTATTGGGTTGGAAGCAATTCCTTTACTTTTATTCATAGATTTTAAACAATTATTCTCTTCGGATTTTTGTAAGGTATCCCTTTTTGGTAAATACATCAAATAGAAAGCTATTTAGATAAACATACAAAGATATACTGCTAATTCTGTTGGTGTCAACTATTTTCTTTTATACCTTTTCCATTTTTTTAAATGCTGATTTGTTAAATAAGATTACCTTTTATTGTTTACTTTCATGTTTTATATTATACTTTAAACCCGTTTTTAGTTTGCAATATGCCAATAACAGATAATAAGCTGCTGCAGTTTTTATTGATTGATGACCATGAAATTGTACGTACAGGAATTAATCTTTTGCTTTCCAAAATTTACCACCCCGTTTTAATACATGAAGCTGCAGATGGTGATTGTGCTACTGCCTTATTAAAAAAAAATCATTACGACCTGGTATTGATGGATATCCAATTGCCCAATACTGATACTTTTGGACTACTTGAATATATCAACATTAAATTTCCAAAAATAAAAGTACTTATGTTTTCTATGAGTGCGGAGCGGATTTTTGCCAAGCGATTTTTAAAAGCGGGTGCAAAGGGTTTTGTTAGTAAAGATGCTCCATTGGAAGAAGTTAAAATTGCTATTGGACTTGTTTTAGACAACAAGCGCTACATAAGCGAACAGTTACAAAATCAATTGGCTGATGAGTTAGCATCGGATGAAAGCAAGAGCCCCTTTGACAAATTAAATCCAAAAGAATTTGAAATTGTTACGTTGTTTTTAGCAGGTGACGAGGTTGCAGAAGTAAGCAAAATATTGAATATAAAGTCTTCTACCGTTGGGTTGTATAAAAATAAAATTTTTAAAAAATTGGGGGTTAAAAACTTTTTAGCATTGCAAACTTTATATAATGAACACCATTGTTAAAACACTAACTGTTTTTAAATACATTACCCGGCTTATCTTATTAGTGTTACATTACCTTTAAAAGAAAGTACACTGTTGTTATCACAAATCAATTCTAATACATACACATAAACATCTGCGTTCAATTTAGTTCCCTTGTACTTACCATCCCAGCCTGCACCTGCATCATTGGAATTAAAGCTGCTTTTTTCAAACACTGCCTCACCCCACCGGTTAAAAATACGCATCGTTTTAATTTTAAAAACACCTGTACCTCTTGGATAAAATATATCATTGGCGCCATCATCATTGGGAGAAAAAAGGTTTGGAACAAATACATTATTGCCATTACAAATTACAAATACATTAACCATGTCTCTTGCTGCACATCCACCAGCATTTTTCACTTCCACGGTGTACTCCGTATTTTGTGTTGGTTTCACAGTTATCCCTTCCCGTGTGTTTCGGAAAACATCTCCGGTTGGCGACCAGTTAATAGCTGTTACATCATCGGAAACAACCGCCTGCAGGTCAACAGTATTTCCAACATTAATTGTTTTATCTAACCCGGCATTTACCAATGGTATTGGGTAAACGGTCAAATTTACAAAACCGGTGTCTTTAAAACAGCCCTTATCATCTGTACCAATTACCCTGTAGTTGGTGGTGTTATCCGGCTGTGCTGTAGGCGCAGCCGTAGTTGTATCACTTAAGCCTTTGGCAGGCGACCATTGATAAGTGCTGGCACCTTTTGCCTCTATGCGTTTACCCTGTCCGGCGCATAATATAGCTGGCCGGCTGTAGGTAATTACAAAAGGTTGCTTAACATTTACTGCAACTGTTTGCTTACTAAAACATCCTTTTATGGATGTTCCTGTTACAGTATATTGTGTATTTATTAATGGTGATGCAATTGGTGTAGCAATATTGGTACTGCTTAACCCAATTGCAGGGCTCCAATTATAACTAACGGCACCGTTGGCTTGTAACTTTATATTTTGCCCCTTGCAAATTAAACTGTCTTTTGTTACCTGCATTGCCGGCAAAGCGTAAGCCTCAATATTGTGAGCAATTGTTTTTAAACAGCCATCACTGTTGGTGGCTGTAAGGCTCAAAGTGTAGATGCCGGCAGCATTGAAAACCTGCGCTGGCGGATTTTGCATTTCAACAATACTGCTATCTGCCATTATCCATTTCCATTGTAAGGCAGCCGTATCTGCAGCCGATTGTATAACTTTCATTGTAGCAGTTAAGGGCACACAACCATTACCGCCAGATAAAATATTTATACCGGGTGATTGTACAACTTTTACAGGCACTGGCGATTTGTATGTTGCTTTGCACCCATTGCTGGTTGTAACTGATAAGGAAGGATAATATATACCTGTTAAAATATATCGATGAACAGGGTTCCGTTCGGTAGCGTTGCTGTTATCTCCAAAATCCCATTGATAATTTACCAATGAATCGTTGCTGAGGGTAGTATTATTAAACAAAACATCACCCTGATCGCAAACTGCTTTACCGGCAAAAGTAAAAGCAGTATTGGTGAAAATATTGGTAAGGGTATCTTTACCTGTAACCGGCACTTTACAACCCTTATCATCTATTAATATTATTTTAGGAATAAATTTACCTGAATCCTGGTAAGTATGACTGATAGTGGTATCAATGCTGCTAACTGTAACACCATCATTAAAATCCCATATATGAGAAACTGAATTGGATGAGTGCGCAACAAAATTTACCTGGTAAGGCTTACATAAACTTAACGGAACATAATTGATAGACCCTTGTGGCCCTTTTACCACTATTTGTTTTTGGGTTTTATTAACACATCCACCTGGTCCTTTGGCAGATAATGTAATTGTATAAACACCAGGGTAAGTATAAAAGTGAGATGGGTTATGAACATCGGTAGCTGTGCTATCGCCAAAATCCCAAAACTCATCTACCGAATTAATTGATTGATTGGTAAATTGAATCAGTAATGGCGGACAGGTTTTAAAAGAATCACTCATAGCGAAAGCTGCTACAGTTTTTACAATTCGTACCGCATTTACTATTGTACTGGAATCTTCACAACCGTACTTGTCAACAACCCATGATTTAACGGTATAAACACCCTCTTTGCTATAACTATGATTGGGTAATTGAAGTGAAGAAGTGGTGCCGTCACCAAAATCCCAGCGGTAAGTAATACCCTGTGTCCAGTAAGGCAATAAAAATCTAACTGAAAAATCCGGACAAGCTATCGTATCCAATACATAAAATCTGGCAATTGCCTTATTAATTTGAACAGGCTTAGTGATTTTATAAGTATCAGTACAACCTTCGCTATCAATTAATTTTAATGAAACCACATAACTGCCGTCTTTAGCATACGTATGCTGAAAAGGCGGCGCAGCAAGGGTATCTGTTTTTCCATCTCCATAATTCCATATCCAGCTTGTAATTGGTTGTGCTGCGGTTGGTAAAGAACTATCAGAAAAAACTGTTGCTGAATTAATGCAGGTAACGGGTGCTGTAGCTCCAAATAAAGCTTTTGGACCATTAACATTTATGTACCTTGTTTTAATCATTGTATCCCGACAGTTTAAATAATCAAGCGTAATTAATCTTATTGTATAATCACCACTTACGGCATAAGTATAAGCCGTATTATTATTTCTTGTATTGTTGATAACACCATCTCCATAGCTCCAGTAAAATCTGGCTACATCCAGGTTGTTTAGTCCGGTAGTAAAAGTAACTGTAGTGCCTTTACAAACAACGGTATCTGAAGCATCAAAAACCGCTTTAATATTTAGCACTCTTACTTGTTTAATTAATGAATATTCACATCCTGTAGAATCGTTCCATGCTTTTAGCTTTACGGTATACATTCCTTGTGCAGGAAAAGAATGTACCGGATCGTTTTCAGTAGAAGTGGTGCCATCACCGAAATCCCATAAACATCTTGTAGCACCTAAAGAATAGTTTTTAAAATACCTTATCAATGGGGTTGCACAATTCATGGTAAAATTAAATCTTGTAACCACGGGCTGAATATAAATATATTTCACGTACCTGGCTGTATCTGCACATCCGCCATTCATTGCAATTAATTGTACAGTCATCCAGCCGGTATCTTTGTATACATGAATAGGCTGAAACTCATAGCCAAGACTATTGTCTCCAAAATCCCATGTCCAGGTGGTTGCTCCGCCTGTTGAAAGATTGGTAAAAGTAATGGGTGTGCTGGCACAACTATTTTTTACGCTGGCAGAAAACGAAGCACGGGGCAATGTATTTACATTAATGGCTTTGGGAAGTATTGCTGTATCCTTACAACCACTTGCAGTAGTACCAATTAAAGAAATAGTGTAATACCCGGAATTGTTGAAAGTGTGAGTGGGTGCAACTTCTGAGCTGGTAGTACCATCTCCAAAATTCCAGGTGTAGCCTGTTACAACTTCAGTTGAATTTACTAATGCAGTTAATGATTTTGTGAAAGCCTGGCAGCCGCTATCGGGCAAATTATCGAAATATATAAATGGTTTGTGAATTTTTACATAGCCAATTCTTTTTAAGGAATCTATGCAGCCATTATTGTTTCTAACAATAAGTTTTACAGTAAAGTTTCCGGTATCTGAATACAGATGCACAGGGTTAGCGGCAGTAGAAAATGTACTATCACCAAACGTCCATGAATAATTATTGCCGCTTAAAACCGGATTGGTAAAAGTTGTAGTTACGGGTGGCCGGCAGCCTTCAAGTATATCAGCAGAAAAAAAAGCACTAACAGGATTTGTAACCTTTAAATTTTTTATAACAGAATCAACACAACCATATTGGCTGCGGATAAACTGTTTTACAATATAGTCTCCACCCAAAGCATAAATATGTGTAGGATTGTTTAAAGTTGAACTGGTGCCATCACCAAAATCCCATTGGCTGGTGAAAGTGCCATTATTAACCACTTTATTTTGAAAAACAATTTTGTTTGGTAAACAGGCTCCCTGCACATTGCTAATAAATCCGGCTGTTGTACCATTATTTTTAATAAATTCATGCTTACTTAGTGAGGCTATACACCCATTGTTGTTACTCACCTTAAGTGTAACGTTGTAGTTGCCAATGTATGTATAGGTATGAGAAGGCTGTGCATCAGAAGATAAAACTCCATCTCCAAAATCCCAAAGTCTGGTAGTTATATTGCTGCCGTTACTGGAACTTTCATCTAAAAAAACAGCGGTAAATGGACTACAACCGGAAGTACTTTCTGTACTGAAACTTACCGCAGGTTGTTCAAAAACATGTATTAAATTCATTTTAACTAAAGAATCCTGGTTATTACCAGCCTTCACCAATAATTTAATGGTATAAAAACCAGGTGTAAAATAAGTAGCGGATGGATTTTGTAAATTGGAGAAAGTACCATTACCAAGGTCCCATTTCCATTCGGTAGGATTACCAGTTGATTGATCAGAAAAATTTACCAGGATTGGCGAACAGCCACTTACCTGATTAACAGAAAAATTTGCTGCTGGCTGACTTAGTACCCAACTGCTGCAAGCAATTAAGATGACAGTGAGCAGGTAGTTTAAGTAGTAGTTTTTTTGGTTTATTATCGGTTTCATAGTAGTACCTTATAAATTCTGATGTATAGCTGTAATGGCTGTTGCAGTTGCATTGCTGTTTCTGCCACCATTTAAATAAATGCGTTGATATTGTTGGTATTGATAGCTATGGAAACCTTTTTTAACTAAGTGAATAGCCGTTTCGGTATTTGCTGCTACCGTTTTCGTGGGGGGTACCCATTAAAAACGGCAAATCAGGGTATTTAGTATAACACAAAAACTATAATTGATTATTACATACAGAACTACTATTTTTTAAAAAGGATTGAAAGAAAAAAAGAAGATTAAAAAAAAGAAATAACTTTTTACCAAGCGCTTTTTTTAATTTAATAAAATTGACGAAACACAATACAGATATAGGTTATGTAAATACCCACCCTATTGCAATACCTGTTTTTACACTGGTAATAAAACCACTAGCAAATACAAACTTAACTATACATTGTAGCTAGATTACTACTCAAAGTCTATAAAAAAAATTATTACACTTTACCCAATAAATCAGCAATTGTAAAGCCTGTAATTGCTGGTATCAGATGAGTTGAAATGAATTATTGTGTACAAACCAAAAAATAAAAGGCTGGAAACCGATTTTTAGCAAGTGTAAAACAAATTGTTTTTAAAAAGCTGCTAAAGGGATTATTCGTTGTTCGATTAAGCATTTGAAACCCCATCGGTACCAGTATGAACTCACTCCTGCTACCCGAAAATAAGGACATGCACTCTGCGAGGGAGAGGTGCCAGAACCACTAACCAACAAGTGTATAAGTGTTATGGCAGCATTTAAGATGAATAATAATGAAAGGATTTTAAAATTACAATGGATGGTTTTTAATAAAAAGAATCGCTTTTATCATATCATAGTGCAGGATACGATCGGCATCATTAAAAGGAACTTGCTGCTGAAATACCGCTACAATTTCCTCAATTACAGGTGAACTTTTTAAAGGCCGCCTGAAGTTGAGCGCCTGTACTGCTGTTATTAATTCTATAGCTAAAACCTTCTCTACGTTTTCTATTACCCGTTTACACTTGGTGGCGGCATTTGCACCCATGCTCACATGATCTTCCTGGTTGTTGCTGGATGAAATGGAATCAACACTTGCCGGAGTGCACAGTTGTTTATTTTCGCTAACAATACCGGCAGCGGTGTATTGAGGAATCATTAAACCGGAATGTAAGCCTGTATTCTGCACCAGAAACATCGGCAGCCCATGTTGCCCACTGATAAGCTGGTAAGTGCGCCGCTCCGAAATATTAGCAATCTCACTCATGGCAATTGCTAAAAAATCGAGCGACATGGCCAATGGCTGTCCATGAAAATTGCCGCCACTTACTATCAAATCATCCGCAGGAAAAATATTGGGATTATCGGTAACCGAGTTAATTTCTTTTATAAAAACATCCAGCACGTAATTAAATACATCTTTACTGGCACCGTGTACCTGCGGAATACAACGAAAAGAATAGGGGTCTTGCACCTGATCCTTTATTTTGCCGGCTATCTGGCTGCCCGCCAGGTATTTTCTCAATTGAGTAGCAGTATCTACCTGTCCTTTATGTGGCCGGATGGAATGTATTTTTTCATGCAATGGTTCGGCCACACAATCAAAAGCATCGTAAGAAATAGCTGCAATTAAATCAGCCCATTTCAGCAATCTTTCAGCTTGTACAAGGCTGTGCAAACCATAGGCACTCATAAATTGGGTGCCATTTATTAAGGCAAGTCCCTCTTTGCTTTTCAACTGTAGCGGCATCCATCCAAGTGATAGCAGCGCATCTGCCGCAGGCATTTTTCTACCTGCAAAGTTTACTTCGCCCAGCCCAAGCAAGGGCAAACTTAAATGGCTTAATGGTGCCAAATCGCCGGAGGCGCCTAGTGAACCTTGCGTAAAAACAACCGGTAATACATCGTGGTTGTGCATCTCCATCAACCGCTTCACCGTTTCTATATGGATACCCGAATGACCATAACTCAATGATTTTATCTTGAGCATTATCATAAGCTTTACAATATCTCCGGGTACTTCTTCACCTAAACCACAGGCATGCGATTCTATTAAATTTACCTGTAATTGCTGCAACTGAGCTTTATCAATATGAACATGTTGAAGGTATCCAAAACCTGTATTGATGCCGTAATACAATGCTTCGCCCCCTTCAATTTTTTTATCGAGGTATGCCCTGCATTCTGTAATGCGGTGATGTGCATCAAAGGTTATTGACACCAATTGATTGTACATCAATAAATTTTTTATTTGTTGAAAATTGGTAGGGGTTTTGTCTAATGGCAGGTAGTTATAACTCATTTAATGTACCCTTACAAAGGGAATTATTTTGGTAAAAAGATAATTTGCTTCTACTTTCAAAAGTAATACAAAAATACTGTTATGAAATTATTGGCACTTTCAATAACACCCGGCATTGCCATCTATCTTTTTGTTTATTTAAAAGATAAGCAGGCGAAAGAACCAATCTGGCTGCTGCTGATTAGTTTTTTATTGGGTATGTTAAGTACCATTCCTGCAATTGTCATACAAATGCTATCGGGTATTAGCCTCCAAAGCCTTGCTGGTAAGAGCTATCAGCAAATAGCCTTTTTTCCTTTTGCAGTAGTGGGGCTAAGTGAGGAGCTTAGTAAATTTGTAATGGTACGTTTTTATGCTTATCGTAAAAAAGCATTTAACGATCCTTTTGATGATATTGTATATGCTGTGATGGCAGGGATGGGTTTTGCCTCTTTTGAAAATATTAATTACGTTTATCAACATGGTTTTGCCACGGGAATTAAGGATGTTTTTATCGGTACCTGCCCATGCAACCTTTGCAGTTACAATGGGGTTGTATTGGCTTAGCTAAATTTAACAGCGGTAAAAGAGGCTGGTATATGTTACAGGCAATTTTTTGGCCGGTATTTTTTCATGGCATGTTCAATTTCTTTTTATTTGTTGGCAATAGCCGGGTGCATGTTTGCGGGGCATTGGCATCTTTTTTTATTGCCATACAACTTTCAAAACGGGCTATACGAAAACACACAGTTTTATCATCAGCAAAGTTTAATTAGTTTGATAAAAATACCTTTTAACTATACTTAAGAAGTTGCGTAAAGATCCCTGATAACAACACTTGCTGTAATACAACCTACAATAGCAGGCATATAGGAAACGGTACCAATTATTGATTTTTTAGGATAAGCTTTTTCTGTAACCACTACTTTATCCTGGTCAATATTTTCCGGACTAAATACCACTTTTACACCGGTTGTTATACCTATTGCATGTAATCTTTTTCGAACATACCGGGCAAGTTTGCAATTATAACTATCAGCAATATCTGCAACCTGCACCTGGCTGGGATCTACCCTGCCACCTGCTCCCAAAGAACTTACAATCGGCACATTCCGGTCAATACAGGTTTTCATCAACCATACTTTAGGCGTTAATGTATCAATGCAATCAACTGCATAATCAAAATGGCCATTTTCAACAACAGTTACTGTTTTTTCTGTTTCCAAAAAATCAGTAATCACCTGCAGTTCTATTGCCGGATTAATATCTCTTATTCTTTCCGCCATCACCTGTGCCTTAAACATGGTTACATTGCTGTGTAGTGCTGCAATTTGTCGGTTACAATTGCTTAAGTCCACTACATCTCCATCAACAATGGTCATTTTGCCTACACCGGCACGGGCAATCATTTCAGCGCATATGCCTCCTACTCCACCAAGCCCAACTACCAATACATTTTTGCTTTGAAGTTTCAGTATATTTTCTTCTCCCAGCAATAATGCTGTTCTGCTCATCCAATATGGAACCATGGTAGTTGAATTGATAATTTATTAATTGATAGTTGATTAATTGATAATTGATAATTGATAATTGAATAGTTGATAATTGAATAATTGATAATTGATAATTGATAATTGATAATTGATTAATTGATAATTGAATAATTGATTAATTGATAATTGATAATTGAATAATTGATAATGGTAAAATTGATTATTTAATTTAACTGGTTCACGTAAAAGTTTACGATTAATCTTTCAATCTTTATACTAAATACTAAGTACTAAATACTAAGTACTAAATACTAAGTACTAAATACTAAGTACTAAGTACTAAATACTAAGTACTAAATACTAAGTACTCAATACTAAGTACTCAATACTAAACTTTTTCCTCCCGCTAAATTCTTTACCTTGGATGCAAAAATCACTTATGCTGTTGAATACCAGAAAAATAATTTTGATACTTGTATGCCTGTTCAATCAATTAACTACAAATGCCCAAGGCATTCATGTATTAACATCGGGTGAAAAGACTTCTTTGCGTGGGCTGAGTGTAGTGGATGACAGGGTAATTTGGGTAAGCGGAAGCAATGGTAAGGTAGGGAAAAGTGTGGACAGCGGACATACATGGAAATGGATTACGGTAAAGGGTTTTGAAAAAACTGATTTCAGGGATATTGAGGCATTTGACGAAACAAGCGCAGTGATAATGGGCATTTCAGAACCGGCCTATATTTTACGCACTGCTGATGCTGGCGAAACCTGGAAGATAGTATATGAAAACAAGATAAAGGGAATGTTTTTAGATGCGATGGAATTTTGGAATAGCAATAGTGGCATTGTAGTGGGAGACCCTATTGACAATAAAATATTTATTGCAAGAACCTTTGATGGTGGCATTAGCTGGAGAGATATTCCTGCTGCAAACTACCCGTTAACAGACAGTGGTGAAGCTATGTTTGCAAGCAGTGGCACCAATGTAAGAAAACTAACCAAACAGGAAGCGGTGATTGTAACCGGTGGCTTGCGTAGCAGGTTATTGATAAAAAATAAACAAATTGATTTGCCCTTATCACAAGGAAAACAATCAGCAGGAGCCAATTCCATTGCGATAAAAAACAACAAAATTATGATAATTGTGGGTGGAGATTTTACTACGAAAGATTCCAGTACCGGCAATTGCGTTATTACTACTGATGCCGGAAAAACCTGGATATTTCCGGTAACAGCACCACATGGATACAGGAGTTGTGTAGAATATATTGGTAAAAAAAACTGGATTTGTAGTGGGCTTAGTGGCATAGATCTTAGCAACGATGAAGGCAACAACTGGCAATGGATAAGCAAAGAAAGTTTTCATGTATGCAGAAAAGCAAAAAATGGCAAAGCAGTTTTCCTTGCCGGCATAGGAGGTAAAATTGGTAAATTAATTATGAAATAAACGCAACACTAACAAAACCTGTTGTAGGATAAAAAACACTGTTTTTTGATAAAAAAAATTGCTTGACAATGTTCAGCAATGATCAATAAAATAAAAGACTATCAGCTTTACAAAAAGCAAACAGATTAAAATTAGGCCATAATCTTACTCATGACTTTTTTAGCTTTTGTAGAGAATTTTTCCCGTTATTTTTTAAACATAAAATATACAGCGCCCAATAAAAAAGCAAAACTTACCAGGTATTTCCAGTGAAATGGTTCTTTTAGATACAACACTGCAAAAACAGCAAATACAATTAAGGTGATAACTTCCTGAGTCATTTTTAACTGAAAAGCATTAACGCCATTTAGATATCCAATACGATTAGCTGGAACCATCAGGCAATACTCAAAAAATGCAATACCCCAACTAATAACGATGGCCTTCCATAATGGGAGACTGTTGTTTTTTAAATGACCATACCATGCAATCGTCATAAAAATATTCGAAAACAGTAAAAGCACTATTGTACGTATCATAAATAAAAGATAATTTTAAATATAAATTGATGATAGTTGTTGCAAACTTAAATGGATATTAATAAAACAATTAATTCAATTGGCATGATTTTGGAAATTGAACAAAACAAGCAATTGAATTAATATATTTTTACGTTCATTTTTTAGTTCGGCTGTCTACATTCACAACCCCATTAATAAAAAAGAAAAACAATCAACATGGCATTCGAAAATTTCCCTTCAGCAACACCACAACCTCCAACACCGCCGCAGGCTCCAAAAACGGACTGGAGATTTTTTTTAACTATCGGGCTGGTAATCGTATTATTAGGCACCTGGGGTTATATAATCTGGGACAAAAACAAAGTAACAGAAACCATTCAACAAAAAGATGTACAATACGCATCGGCAGTTTCTGAAAAAGACACCCTTAAAAATTTACTGGATGAAGCTACCATGCGGTACGATGTATTAAAAACATCCAATGCAAAAAAAGACAGTTCGATAACTGCCAAAGACAGGGATATCGCAGAAAAAAGAGCTAAAATTCAGGCGATCCTTTCTAAATCAAATGCTACTAAGGAAGAGCTTGCACAGGCTAAGTCAATGATTGCTTCTTTAAATACCGACATAGAATCATACAAAGTACAGATTGAAGAGTTGAAAGGCCAAAACCAACAGCTTACTGTAGAGAAACAGGCCGTAACACAGGAAAGAGACTTTGTTCAAAAGAATTTAGATTCAGCAAAAACAGAGATCAAAAAAAGGGAAGATGTAATTGATGTTGGTTCTACACTGCATGTTGGCGGTTTTAATATACTTGGCATAGACCAGAAAAGCAGTGGAAAAGAAAAAGAAACTACCAAGGCAAAAAGGGTAGATAAATTAAGGATATCGTTTGTAATTGATGAAAACCGTATTGCTGGTTCGGGTCCTAAAGACTTGTATGTTTGTATTACTGGCCCGGATGGTAAACCAGTTGCTGTAGAGGCCCTTGGATCAGGTATATTTACCACAAGAGAAGACGGTGAAAAAACATTTACTCAAAAAGTTGAAATTAATTATACCCAGGGTCAGCGTCAGACGGTTAGTTTTGACTGGAAACAAAATACTCCTTTCCAAATTGGCAACTACAAAATAGAGGTATATAACAATGGATTTAAAATTGGCGAAGGTGTAAGAGAATTCAAAAAAAGCGGATTATTTGGATAGTGGATTAAACTCAATCATTATATAGAAAAACGCTCCATAAAAATGGAGCGTTTTTCTATTTTAAATAGCTTATAAAATTTATTCAGCAATAATCAATAATCCCAGCATAGTTCAGCATTGGCTTTTTCCGCAGCTTCAATTTCTATGAAAGAAGAAAGGATATCTGCTTTGCCCCTCTGAATGCATACTGAATGTTCAAAGTGTGCAGACGGCTTTCCATCATCCGTACGAATTGTCCATCCATCTTTATCATGAAACACATTCTTGGTTCCCAGATTTATCATTGGCTCTATGGCAATAGTCATAAACTCCCTTAGCTTGGCACCACTGCCACGTTTGCCATAATTGGGTACCTGTGGTTCTTCATGCAAATGCCTGCCAACACCATGGCCAACAAGATCTCTCACAACCCCATAACCGTTTTCTCTCTCCGTATGCCACTGAATAGCATATCCAATGTCACCTACCCTATTACCATGAACTGCTTTTTCTATCCCTTTGTAAAGCGATTCTTTAGTAATCTTTAATAATTTTTTGGCTTCGTCACTGATATTGCCAATTGCAAAAGTGTAAGCACTATCACCATGAAAACCGTTTTTAAAAACCCCAACATCTACAGAAACGACATCACCATCTTTCAGAACATCATTAGTAGGAAACCCATGAACAACAGCATCGTTTACTGACATACAACATGCAAATGGAAATGCAGGATTACCATAACCTTTAAAAGAAGGTGTAGCACCATTACTTCTAATAAAATCTTCTGCCAATTGGTTTAAAACAGCCGTGGATGTGCCTGGTTTTATTGCAGCAGCAATTACAGCCAGCGTTTTACCTACCAACTGATTGCTTGTCCTCATTAACTCAACCTCTTGTTTTGTTTTATAATGAATCATATTTCCATGTCTTCCATTTAGAAGAATTTTAAACGCTATAATATTGTAATAAAATAAACCCCGACTGCTATGTCAGGGTTTACAAAATTTAATGATCTTATTTATACCATTGCTCTACTTTACATAAAGCACTCAACTAAATTCCGCTTGTTGCAGTTTGCCTTCCCTGAACCCTTCCGCTACTCATTAAGCCATCGTACTGGCGCATCAACAACTGAGTTTCTACTTGTTGCAATGTATCCAAAACGACACCTACCATAATTAATAACGAGGTACCACCGTAAAAAGTTGAAAAACTTTGCTGTGTTTTAAAAACTAATTCGAATATACCTGGCAAAATACCAACGAAGGCTAATAAAATTGCACCTGGCAAAGTAATTCTGTCCATGATAGTTCCTATATAGTCTGCAGTTGGCTGACCTGGTTTTACACCAGGTATAAAACCGTTATTCCTTTTAAGATCCTCGGCCATTTGCTTTGGATTAAAAATTAAAGCAGTATATAAGAATGTAAAAGCAATTACACAAATCGAGTAAACAATCATATAAACTACATTCTTATGATCTGTAAAATATTTAGCCCATCCACCACCGGTGAACCCGGAAAAAATAGTTGGAAGAAACAAAATTGCCTGAGCAAATATGATTGGCATTACACCTGCTGCATTCACCTTTAAAGGAAGGAAATTTCTTGCACCGCCAAACTGCCTGTTACCAACAATTTGTTTAGCATAATTTACCGGTACTCTCCTTGTTCCCTGTATAAGCAACACAAGTCCCATAATGATGGCGATTAAGAACGCAATCTCGATAAGGAAAATTAATAAACCACCGCCACCTTTGGTAGCTCTTGATGTCCACTCCTGTATGAAAGCTTCCGGAAGCCTTGCTAAAATCCCCATCATAATAATAATGGAAGTACCATTACCTAAACCTTTATCAGTTATTTTTTCACCCAGCCACATTACAAATAATGTACCCACGGTTAAAATTATAACTGTTGATAAAACAAAATAAGGTAGATAAGCCGGAATCAACGCTTCTGCATTTCCCTCGCTTTTTAAAAAGCCAATATAAGCTGCTGCCTGAAATGCAGTAACGATAACCGTTAGGTAACGTGTCCATTGGTTTATTTTTTTTCTGCCGCTTTCTCCTTCCTTTTGTACTTTCTGCATTTGCGGAACCAAAATGGTCATCAGCTGCATAAAAATTGAAGCAGAAATGTATGGCATGATACCCAATGCTAAAATGGAGGCTTTATGAAAAGCACCTCCCACAAAAGCATCCAACAAACCAAGCATACCACCTTTGCTACTATTGGCAAGATTTTCTAATTTATTTGGATCGATACCTGGCAATACAATAAATGAACCCAGCCGATAAATAAAAATTAACAATAAGGTAAAAATTATCTTCTTCCGCAGCTCTTCAATGCTCCAGATATTTTTCAGTGTTTGAATGAATTTCTTCACAGAATAAAACGTTTAATGGTTGTTGTAAAACTAAAAAAGACGCTTTACATACCTGCCTTAAAGGGCAAGCAGAAATGCGTCTGTAAATATCGTGAAATTATTTAACTATTTCTACTGTACCACCTGCTGCTTCAATTGCAACTTTAGCTTTGGCACTAATAGCATTTACTTTAAAAGCAAATTTACCAGTGATTTCTCCGTTACTTAAAACTTTTATACGGTCAGTCTGACTAATTATGCCATTAAAATACAAACTCTCCAGGTTAAATTCTGTAATGCTGTATTTTTCTGCAAGCTCATCAATCTGCCCAATGTTAAGAACTTTATATTCGATGCGGTTGATATTTTTAAAACCACGCTTGGGTACACGACGCTGAATCGGCATCTGACCACCTTCAAACCCCATTTTGCTTTTGTAACCGGCACGACTTTGTCCACCCTTGTTACCTTTTGTAGAAGTACCACCTTTACCACTTGCTTCACCACGACCAATACGCTTTGCTTTGTGTACAGAACCTTTGGCGGGTCTTAGAGAATGTATATTCATTTTATTATTGATTTTGAACTTACGGGGAATCGCCCCTCGCTGTTAAATAATAGATTGATTCGTTAATTGGCTTAACTGCCAACTAACATTGCAGTTAAAGACTTAAGCTAGTTCTTCAACAGTAATAAGGTGGTTAACTTTTGTAACCATACCCAAAATTTGTGGAGTAGCTTCAACCTCAACAGTTGCATTTAACTTCCTTAAACCAAGGGCTTTCATTGTTCTCTTCTGGCGTTCAGGCCGGTCAATAATGCTTTTAACTTGTGTTACTTTTATCTTTTTCATATCCCTGCCCCACTAATGGGAATTTTAATTTTAATTAAAGATTGATGTCTTAAAATACTCCAAACCAGCGTAAAGACATTTATCCGTTAAATACTCTTTTTAAAGAGATACCTCTAGCTTTGCTAACAGCGATAGGCTCTCTAAGTGTTGCAAGCGCTTTTACAGTAGCTTTTACCACATTGTGCGGATTTGCTGAACCAAGACTTTTTGCAAGAACATCCGTTACACCAGCACTTTCCAAAACAGCTCTCATGCTACCACCGGCAATTACACCAGTACCATGAGCTGCAGGTTTAATAAAAACTTTTGCAGCGCCTTCTTTAGAAAATTGATCATGGGGTATAGTACCGTGCATGATTGGAACTTTTATCAGGTTCTTCTTTGCATCTTCAATACCTTTTGTAATAGCTTCCTGAACTTCTTTAGCCTTACCCAAACCCTGCCCAACTATTCCTGCTCCATTACCAACCACTACCAAAGCAGAAAAACTAAATGCACGTCCACCTTTTGTAGTTTTAACTACACGGTTAATTGAAACAACTTTTTCTTTCAATTCAAGGTCAGCTGCCTTTATTTTGTGATCGTTTGACTTTATCATGTAAATACCTTATTAATAAATTAAAAATTAGAATTGTAAGCCTGCTTCTCTTGCCCCTTCAGCTACAGCTTTTACCCTGCCGTGATAAATATATCCACCACGATCAAAAACAACTTTAGTAACACCCAACTCAACGGCTTTTCTACCAATTGCATTACCAACTAATTTGCTTTTTTCAGATTTAGTAACTTTTTGTGCTTTAATATCTTTGTCTCTTGAAGATACAGCAGCAATAGTTTCGCCAGCGTCATCGTTAATTAGCTGAACGTATATATCAGTATTACTTCTGAATACACTTAGCCTTGGTTTGCCTGCAACTCCACTTATTTTTTTACGAATGCGGAATTTGATTTTTTGACGAGCTGTTCCTTTATTATTCATATACTTATTTTTAACCCCGATACTGCCGGGAGAAATTAGTTATTTTGTTTACTGAAGTTGTTGGAATTTTAATGAAATTATCTTACCAAAAAACCAACTACCACCATTTATTATTTACCAGCGCTCTTACCAGCTTTTCTTCTTAACACTTCGCCAGCAAATTTAACACCCTTACCCTTATACGGTTCAGACTTACGCAGACCTTTAATCTTTGCACATACCTGACCAAGTAATTGCTTATCCACGCCCTCAAGGGTAATCATTGGATTCTGACCTTTTTCTTGCGAAGTAACAATTTTCAATTCACTCGGAATTTCAAAAATAATGTTGTGAGAATAACCTAAAGCAAGATCAAGTATATTTCCCTGGTTAGCAGCTTTATAACCAACACCCACCAATTCAAGCTTTTTTGAATACCCTTCTGTAACACCTTTAACCATGTTGCTGATTAAAGAACGATACAAACCATGCATAGCTCTATGACGTATCTGATCAGTAGGACGACCAACCTCAAGCGTATTATCTTTTACCTCGATAGTGATATCTCTATCAACAGTTTGCTTTAACTCACCTTTAGGACCTTTAACAGTTACAATGTTACCAGTACCAAGCGTAATACTAACACCTTGCGGTATCTCTACTGGTTTTTTTCCAATTCTTGACATAGTCGGTTTGATTTTAAAATAATAGATTGATCTGTGTTCAGCCACGACTAAGGCTTAATTATCAAATCGTTTAAATATATCAACACCCCTAGGGGATAATTAATACTTAGTAAATGTTACACAACACCTCACCACCCACATTCTGAGCTTTTGCTTCTTTATCAGTCATAACACCTTTTGATGTAGAGATGATTGCAATACCCAAACCATTTTTTACTCTTTTGAATTCGTTAGGTTTAGAATAAGTACGTAAACCCGGACGGCTTACTCTTTCTAAACTCTGTATAACAGGTAATTTGGTAGACGGATCGTACTTTAAGGCTATTTTAATTAAACCTTGTTTGTTATCATCTTCAAATTTATATTTTAAAATGTATCCCTTATCATATAAGATTTCGGTGATACGCTTTTTAAGATTAGAAGCAGGAATTTCCACAATACGGTGATTGGCCATTTGTGCGTTACGAATTCTAGTTATAAAATCTGCTATAGGATCAGTTACCATTGTTATTTAAATTAGTTTTTTTATAAATTATTTCAATGCGATATCCATTCTTAGTACTGAGTACTTAGTACTGAGTATTTAGATTACCAGCTTGCTTTTGTTACACCAGGTATTTTACCTTGCAAAGCCATATCACGGAACATATTCCTGGACATTGCGAAATGACGCATATAACCTCTCGGGCGTCCTGTTAACTGGCAACGATTTCTTAAACGAACTGGTGATGCATTCTTTGGAAGTAAATCCAATGCCGCATAATTACCTGCTGCTTTTAGTGCTGCCCTTCTTTCAGCATATTTAGCGCACATAACTTCACGCTTTCTTTGCCTGGCTTCTACTGATTTTTTTGCCATAATTATATTTTAATTTTCTATTTTTTAACGTTTTTAAAAGGCATACCCAATTCTTTAAGTAGCTCAAATGCTTCTTCGTTGGTTGATGCTGTAGTCACGAAAGTAATATCCATACCAGTAATTTTATTTACTTTGTCGATATCAATTTCAGGAAAGATAATTTGCTCAGTGATACCTAAAGTAAAATTACCACGGCCATCAAATGATTTATCATTTACACCTTTAAAATCACGTACCCTTGGTAAGGATACAGATACAAACCTGTCTAAGAATTCAAACATTTTAACACCTCTAAGCGTAACCCTTGCACCAATTGGCATGTTCTTACGCAATTTAAAGTTGGATATATCCTTCTTACTCATTGTAGGCACAGCCTTTTGTCCTGTAATAGTCGATAATTCTTCAACAGAAATATCAACCAACTTTTTATCAGCAACCGCACCATTAACGCCGCGGTTAAGACAAATTTTTGTAAGCTTTGGAGCTTGCATTACAGTTTTGTAAGAAAACTTTTTCATTAAAGCAGGTACTACTTCTTTTGTGTACTTTTCTGCTAATCTTGGAGTGTAAGTTGCTGTACTCATTATTTTATAACCTCCCCTGATTTTTTAGATGTTCTAATAGATTTACCATTTTCCCTGGTACGGGTAACCTTAGCACCGCTACCGGCTTTTGCATCCCAAAGCATTACATTGGAAATAGCAATTGGTGCTTCAATTTTTACAATTCCACCCTTTGTGTTCTGTGAAGTTGGCTTGGTATGCTTGGTAACAATGTTAACACCTTCTACTAACACACGGCCTTTTTCAATAATTACTTCCAACACCTTGCGTGGCTTCTTTGCGTCTTTATCATCACCGGCAATTACAACAACGTTGTCGCCTTTTTTAATGTTAAACTTCGGTTTAAATCTTGTACTCATTTTTATTTTGCTTGTAGCCTTTAGTTTTAACCATCAGCTGTTTAAATTTTTAATAATTGTAACCAAAAGCCCGGAGCTATCAGCTACCAACTTATTTTACAATACCTCAGGAGCCAAAGATATAATCTTCATGTAGCCCTTATCTCTTAACTCTCTGGCAACCGGCCCAAAAATACGTGTGCCTCTGGGTTCATCAGAATTGTTTAATAATACAACTGCATTATCATCAAAACGGATATAAGAACCATCCTTGCGACGTAATTTATTTACAGTTCTTACAATAACAGCTTTGCTAACAGTGCCTTTTTTGATACCACCATTTGGAGTTGCATCTTTAACAGTAACCACTATTTTATCGCCGATTTTTGCATAGTCCTGGCCAGAATTACCCAACACACGGATACACAATACTTCTTTTGCTCCGCTGTTATCTGCTACGTTTAGCCTGCTTTCTTGCTGAATCATTTTATTTGGTTTTTAGTATTAGTACTAAGTACTTAGTATTGAGTACTTAGTACCAAGTACTCAAAAAATTACTACATCTATTTGTCTTAACACCTGATTTTTTAAAACCTGGTACTTACAATTTTCTAATTATTTTATCTTCCTGTCTTTATACTAAATACTAAGTACTTAATACCCGAGTCTTACTTCACTTTTTCAATAACAGCATCCAATCTCCAACGCTTTGTTTTACTTAAAGGACGTGTTTCCATAATCCTTACAGAATCACCTATGCTACACTCATTCTTTTCGTCATGTGCATGAAATTGGGTAGATTTTTTTACGAACTTACCATAAAGGGGATGCTTTACTTTCCTTTCAACCTTAACTGTGATTGTTTTGTCCATTTTATTACTGGTTACAATCCCAACTTTGGTTTTGCGTAAGTTTCTATCAATTATTGAAACTACTGCTGTTGTTGCTACTTCGCTCATTGGTGCAAAATTTATGGTTTATGATAAACCGAGTTCTTTACTTCTTAAAATGGTTTTCAAACGGGCTATATCCGTGCGCAATAAGCGTATGCTTACCGGGTTTTCTAAAGGTGTAACATTGTGGGCAAAAGACAATTTCTTTAACCTTTGTTCATCTTCAGTTATTTTAGCTGTAAGGTCTTCGGCACTTAAACCTTTAACGCTTGCTAAAAAATCAACTTTCTTTGACATTGTATCTAATTTTCGAATTTGCTAATTGGTTTAAGCCTGGTAATCTCTTCTTACTACAAACTTTACAGCGATCGGTAATTTTTGTGCTGCCAATTCAAATGCCTCTTTAGCTACTTCTAAAGAAACGCCATCAGCTTCAAATAAAATACGACCTGGTTCTACAACGGCAGCCCAATACTCGGGGTTACCTTTACCTTTACCCATCCTTACTTCAGCAGGCTTTTTGGTAATTGGTTTATCCGGAAAAATCCTTATCCAAACATTTCCTTCCCTTTTCATATGCCTCGTCATTGCCTGACGTGCACTTTCAATCTGCCTGTTGGTTAACCAAATTGGCTCCAATGCTTTTAAGCCGAAAGAACCAAATGATATGGTAGTACCTCTTTTCGCCACTTCTCTTATACGGCCTTTCTGTGCTTTTCTGTGTTTTGCTCTTTTTGGTTGTAACATTTTCTAATAATTTGAAAATTTCTCAATGCTGCAATTTCTCAATCGAGTGATTACAATATTTTCTATTTGCTAATTAACTTCTTCTAGCACCTCCACCGGTTCCTCCTCCACGATTTCCACCAGCACCACCACCGCCTGGTCTTCTATCTCCACCACCACCACCTGGCCTTCTATCACCACCTCTGTCGCCTCCACCACGCCTGTCATCTCTTCTATCACCTCTTTCACCACCACGTTGATTATCAAATCCTCTTTCGCCACCTTCTTTACCACCACCTGCAAGAATATTTGGATTCAAATCTCTTTTGGCCAAAACCTCACCTTTACAAATCCAAACTTTAATACCGATTTTTCCGTAAACAGTTTGTGCAAAAACGCTGGCGTAATCAATATCCATACGTAATGTATGTAATGGAGTTCTACCTTGCTTAATTTCTTCGCTACGTGCAATTTCAGCACCACCTAAACGACCACCACATCTTACTTTAATACCTTCTGCACCCATTCTTAAAGCAGATGCAATAGACATTTTTACTGCACGTTTAAAATTAATTCTACCTTCTAATTGGCGAGCTATAGTTTCTGCAACTATTTGTGCATCTAACTCAGGACGACGGATTTCAAGAATATTAATCTGAACATCATCATTACCTGTTAATTTTTTCAATTCTTCCTTAATTCTGTCAACCTCACCACCACCTTTACCGATAATGATACCAGGCTTGGAAGTATGAATGGTTACAATCAACTTATTTAGTGTACGCTCAATTACAATTTTAGAGATTCCACCTTTACTGATACGGGCATTAAGATAATTTCTGATTTTATTGTCTTCAATTAACTTTTTACCAAAATCTTTTTTATTTGCATACCAGTTACTATCCCATCCACGGATGATGCCTAACCTGATGCCAATTGGATTTGTTTTCTGACCCATGTTGTTGTTTTACTAATGTGAAGCAAACTTGCCCACTATTATTTTTAAAGTTTTGAATTCAATAGTTACTGTTGTTGAAAAGCGGCTTAGCTGTTACTGTCCACAATTAATGTAACGTGATTACTACGTTTGCGGATTTTATATCCACGACCCTGCGGTGCAGGACGCATACGTTTGATAACTCTGCCACCATCTACCATTATTGTTTTAACTACCAACTTAGCATCTTCCACTTTCTGCCCTTCGTTCTTCTGCTCCCAGTTATTGATAGCACTCTTCAATAATTTGTATAAAGGAACCGCCGGATGTTTGGTATTGAATTGCAACACACCTAAAGCCTTTTCCACTTCCATTCCACGAATTAAATCAACCAGTAAACGCATTTTACGTGGTGATGTAGGATAATTATTCAATTTTGCTACTGCTTCCATTTTTTAGTTGTTTCTTGATTCTGTTTGCTGAAATTTTCATTTTTCAACAAAATAAACCCAGTTAATTATGAAATTTTCTTACTAGAATGACCTCTGAAATTTCTTGTTGGGGCAAACTCACCAAGCTTATGACCCACCATGAACTCTGTTACATAAACAGGGATGAATTTATTGCCATTGTGTACTGCAAGTGTATGGGCAACAAAATCCGGGGTGATGGTTGACCTGCGACTCCAGGTTTTAATTACACCCTTTTTACTTTTTCCTTCGTTAATTGCAAGAACTTTTTCTTCAAGATTTGCATCTACGTAGGGACCTTTTTTTACTGAACGAGCCATGTTATTGTTTTTTGTTTATTTTTTCCCGAAGGGGAAACATTTTAACAATGATTAAAAATTATTTCCTGCTTATTTTCTTTCCGTTTCTACGTTGGATGATCATTTTATCTGATCCTTTTCCTCTTGTACGGGTAACTTGTCCTTTTGCATATTTACCAGTACGGCTACGTGGGTGACCACCAGAAGCTCTACCTTCACCACCACCCATCGGATGATCTACCGGGTTCATCGCAACTGCTCTTGTTCTTGGTCTAACACCTTTCCACCTGTTTCTACCAGCTTTACCGGCACTTTCAAGGTTATGATCGCTATTGCTAACAACACCCACAGTTGCGTAACAGTTAATTAATACTTTTCTTAACTCACCACTTGGCATTTTAAGAATACCATATTTTTCTTCTTTATTCGATAACTGAGCACTTCCACCGGCACTACGTACCAGTTTACCACCCTGTCCCGGCTGCATTTCAATATTATGAACCATTGTACCCAATGGCATAAACTTAAGTTGCAAAGCATTTCCTAATTCCGGAGCAACATTGTCGCCGCTTATAACAGTAGTACCAACCTGCAAGCCGTTTGGAGCAATGATGTAACGCTTTTCGCCATCTACATAGTTCAGCAATGCAATAAAAGCAGTACGGTTTGGATCGTACTCAATGCTCTTAACCACTGCCGGTATATTTTTTTTATCTCTCTTAAAATCTATCAGGCGATACATTGTTTTGTTACCGCCGCCCATGTAACGCATTGACCTTCTACCTTGTACGTTACGACCAGCAGTATTCTTCTGCTTTTCAAGCAACGTTTTTTCAGGTATATTGGTAGTTATTTCTGCGTACGCATTACCAATTCTCCATCTGGTACCTGCTGTGGTTGGTTTGTATTTTCTAAGTGCCATCTTACCCCTATCCCCTAAAGGGGGATAAACTTTTTATTTTATTAATCTCTGCATTTTGCGGTAGCAGAATTACCATACCTTAATCATGTTCTGTTTCCCTTACCCCCTTTGGGGGATGTGGGCTTAGATTGTTCCGTACAAATCGATTGATTCGCCTTCTGCAATTGTTACATAAGCTTTTTTCTTAGCTGGCTTTCTGCCGGTTAAAACACCTGCTTTTGTATTACGGGATTTTACTTTCCCTGGCATAACTGCAGTGTTAACGTCTTTTACCTGAACACCATAAAATTGTTCTACAGCTTTTTTAATTTCTAATTTATTGGCTTTTCTTCCAACAATAAAAGCGTAACGATTCAGCTTTTCTGTTTGCTTGTTTATCTTTTCAGATAATACCGGCTTTATTAATACATCTGACAGTTTCATAATTCTAATTTGATAATTTGGTAATTACTTAAGCGACTACTTCTACTTCTACTTCTTCTTCTTCAGTGAAAATTTTTGCAACACTTTCGGTAAAAACTAAAACATTTGCATTTACAATATCGTACGTGTTAATATCACTGATTAAAGTGCCTTTCACACTAGGTATGTTCCTTAAACTCAAGTAAACATTCTCATTATTTTCAGGAAATACTACCAGCGATTTCTTACCGGTAAGTTGTAGATTCTTAAGAATATTTATAACCTGCTTTGTTTTAGGAGCATCCATATTAATGTCTTCAACAACAACAATGGCGTTTTCTTTAGCTTTATAACTTAAAGCACTGATTTTAGCCAGGTCTTTAACTTTACGGTTTAATTTAAAGTCGTAAAGGTGCGGTTTTGGACCAAAAATTGTGCCACCACCTTTATATATAGGGCTACGTAAATTACCTTTACGAGCACCACCGGTTCCTTTTTGCTTGTGCAGTTTTTTTGATGATCCCTGTACTTCAGCTCTTGTTTTTACTTTGTGTGTTCCCTGACGTTGAGCAGCTAAATATTGTTTAACTGCTAGGTAAACAACATGATTGTTAGGTTCTATACCAAATATTTCCTCTGGTAGTTCAACTGTTCTACCGGTTTTGGCGCCTTCTATATTTAAAATATCTACTTGCATGATTATTCAGATTATTTGTTGATGCGTAACAGATTACGTGTTGATTATTTCTGTATTAAAACAATTGCCCCGTTGTGACCTGGCACTGATCCACTCACCAGAATATAATTTTTCTCACTGAAAATCTTTACAACTTTCAATCCTTTAATTTTTACCCTGTCTTGTCCCATACGACCACCCATGCGCATACCTTTAAAAACCCTTGATGCATCGGATGAATTACCGATAGAACCCGGAGCTCTTGAACGATCATGCTGACCATGAGACTGCCCACCAACACCATGAAAACCATGACGCTTAACAACACCCTGGAAACCCTTTCCTTTAGTGGTGCCAACAACTTCTACGTTGTCGCCTTCAACAAAAATGTCAACAGTGATTGTTTCACCAACATTTTTATCTGTTTCGCTATCGCGGATTTCCTTAACTACTTTTTTGGGAGATGTTTGTGCTTTGGCGAAGTGATTAATTTCAGCTTTGATGGAGTGCTTTTCTTTCTTGTCGCCGAATGCAATTTGGAGTGCATTGTAACCGTCTGTTTCAACAGTTTTCTTTTGGGTAACTACACATGGACCTGCTTCTATAATTGTTACAGCGGTTTGCTTACCTGCTGCATCAAAAATACTGGTCATGCCAATTTTTTTACCAATAATACTTTTCATTGTATTTTGTTTTTATCCAGCGCTCCGTTTTAAACGGAGATGGATGTTCAATATTTTATTTAAGAACTGACTTTTTGCCTTTTCGTTTTAAAGCGAATGGTTCATTAAGCCTTGATTTCAACGTCTACACCACTTGGTAAGTCTAGCTTACTTAAAGCATCAACTGTGCGGCTACTGCTGGTGTAAATGTCTAATAAACGTTTGTGCGTACACAATTGAAATTGCTCTCTTGCTTTTTTATTTACGTGAGGAGCTCTCAATACAGTAAAAATCTTCTTATGTGTAGGTAATGGAATTGGTCCAGTTACTACAGCACCTGTACTGCGTACAGTCTTTACGATTTTTTCTGCTGATTTATCAACTAAGTTGTGGTCGTAAGACTGAAGTTTTATTCTGATTCGTTGTGACATATTTAAAGAACTTTAAACTTGCGTTTTTTTATTTTGGATTGCAAAGGTAGGGGGATGAATTGAAAATGCAAAAGGTTTTTGTAAAGTTTTTTTTTGGAATCAATATTATTTGGGGAAAATTTACAGTTGGTTGAGCGGTATGCCTTTACAGACCAATACAGTATTGGCTTTTCAAAATATTTTCCTTTTTGCAACAGGTTAAATTATTTTTTGTTGGATACAATATTTAATCAGCAATACAGTATTTTTTATATTTAATTTCCTCATTAAACTTTTTCGATGGGTATCCACTGTATTCGTACTTAAAAAAAGTCTTTCTGCAATTTCAGGGTTGGTGAGCCCTTCTGCAATCATCCGCAGCACTTCATTTTCCCTCCTGGTAAGTACAGGAGAATCTTCATGTGCTGCATTTTTCAACGTATTGGCAGCTTCATCGCTTAAATAAGTTTTCCCGTTTGCCACTGCCTGTATGGCGGCAATGATTTCATCTTTATCTGCATTTTTTAGTAAGTAACCGCTTGCACCATGCTCCATCATCTTATCTATATAAGTAAACTGGTTAAACGTGCTGAGCCCAATCACAAAAACAGCAGGATACATTTCTCTTACTTCTTTGCACAAGTCCACACCAGATTTATCGGGCATACTGATGTCCATTAAAATCACATCGGGCTGTTTGTTTTTGATAAATGCCATACAGGAATCTGCATTAGATGCATGGCCAATCAGCTCAATGTTTTTTTCATCCTGCAGCAATGTGCGGATGCCTTCAATTACCATGTAATGGTCGTCAACAATAAATACTGTTATCTTTTTCATATTGTCAATTTCTTATGAGTAAACCTATAAGGTCTTGCAGCGCTGCATTGCCCGGCAGCAGACCTTATCGGTTTTTGCGGAGCTGCATTGCCCTGCGGCAGGCCTTATAGGTTTTACTATGCAGTTATTTCAATATTAACCGATGTGCCCTTGCCAGGCACAGACTGAATGTCTAGTTTACCTTTAAAAAAATCAAGTCTGCTTTTAAAATTCGTCCAGCCGATCCCCCGTCCTACCGAGCCATCCCCCCGAACCGGCACGCCAGCCCGACATGTTCATTCTGGCGGGGGCGGGCTCTGGAATCTTCCAGCCAGGCAAGGCAACTCAAACCCATAAGGTTTTGCAGAGTTGCAATGCCGGACTGAGTAAACCTATAAGGTCTTGCAGCGCTGCATTGCCCGGCGGCAGACCTTATAGGTTTTTGCGGAGCTGCATTGCCCTGCGGCAGACCTTATAGGTTTTTGAACAGCTGCATTGCCAAGTGGCAGACCTCATAGGCTCATTTCAATATTCACCGATGTGCCTTTACCAGGCTCAGACTGTATATCTAATTTACCTTTTAGATAGTCAAGGCGGCTTTTGATATTTGTCCAGCCAATACCACTAGCATTTTGCAGCGAAGCAATATCAAAACCTTTGCCATCATCTTCCACCGTTAGTAACAGCTTATTATCTTCTTTATTCAGTTGCACCAGTACTTTTGTGGCCGCTGCATGCTTAATACTATTGTTCAGCAGTTCCTGCACAATACGGTAGATGGTTACGCTTGCGGTTTGGCTGATATCTAAATTATCTGCGTCATGGCTTTGATAAATCACCTTCAGCACACCGCTGTTATTGATGCTGGTACAAAAATCTTTCAATGCTGCATTCAAACCAAATTTCATTAATGCTTCGGGCATCATGCTGTGTGCCACACGGCGCAGTTCGCTGATGGAACTGTCCAACATGTCGAGGCCTCTTTGAAAGCCGAGCATGTTATCCGGCGTCATTATTAATGTTTCTTTCATATTGCTAAAGGAGTATTTGATACCTGATAACATACCACCAAGGCCGTCATGTAAGTCTTTTGCAAGTCGGCTGCGTTCTTCTTCCTGTCCTTTCAATACAGCTTCGGTGGCAAGCAGTTGTTTTTCTTTTTCCAGTTCGGTTATCCGTTGCTGTTGCAACTGTTGTTTGTGGCGATAGTTGCGGTAGCTAAGCAAAGCAATCAATAAAATAGAAAGGGCGCTGCCCAACAGTATGTAATTCCATAAAGCACCTATTTTTTTATCATTTTCAAGTTTTTCTATTACCAGATTTTTTTTAGTCGTTTCAAATCGTTTGTCTAATAATTGCAGGTTTTTTTGTATTTTTTCATTTAATAAAGAGTCACCAACTGCAATCCCAAGCCGGTCGTATTTGTCATATTTAACTAAGTCATTTTGGGCGATAGCAATTTTACTGAGCAGGTTGTAAAAGTCTTCCTGTTTTTCCTTGAAATTATTTCTCAAACAAATGGCAAGCCCCATTTCGCTTTTTTTTGCAGCCGCATCCATATCGTTGGCAAAGAATAAACTAGTGGCTTCACCAAAACTTGCAATAGCATAACTAAGGCTGTCACCTACTTTCATTGAATATGCAGCGGCCTTTTTTGCATACTCATCCAGTTGGCGATAATCTCCCAGGTGCAAGAAGAGGTTAGAAATATTCAGTAGGATATTGCATTTGTCAAAATCGTAATCAGTGTTTTTAACCAGGTCCCATGCTGCAAAAAGTATCACCCTTGCGCTGTCGTAAGAGTGGGTGCTTGTAAGGAAGCCGCCATAATTATGCAGGGCTGTTGCAAGGCGTAATGGAATCTGGAGTGCCCTTGCGCTTTCCACAGCTTTTTTATGATATTTTTCTGATTGGGAATACAGTTTGGTATATACATAAAGCGTGGCAATATTGCTATAAACTATGTCAAGCTGGTCGGTAAGTTTCAGGTCTTCAATTATTGCTGCTCCCTGCAAAAAATTATTAATGGCGTTTTCATAATCTTCCAGATATAGATAAGAAGCACCAAGGTTGTTAAAGCATCTTGCCAACCTGTCTTTGTTTCCAAATTTTTTTGCCAACAGTAAGGCTTCCTTACTCAAAATAAGACCGGAGTCGTATTTGCTTTGTGAATTGAGTGCTGCTCCATAGTTGGCATAGTATTTCAAAACTCCCATTGTATAGCCAAGTTTTTCACTGAGTTTTTTTGACTCATAGTAAAAGGTTTTTGCCTGCTCCGGATCGCCTGATTCTATCAATTGCCCAAGCGAAATCAACAAAAGTACTTTGTTAGTATCCTGCCGGGCTGCACCAACCAACAGCAGCAAACTGTCTTTTTCCCTTTGGGCATTTGATGAGAAACACACAGAGACGAATGCAAAAATCAAAATGGCTTTTTTCGACAAATGGCTTACATATATTTTCATTCTTTAAATTTTATAAAATGACAAAAAACAACTGGTTTTAGTGTTCCTTTCCATCATTGTCTTTTACGGATGCAAAAAAGAATCCGTATTGAAAGGCAAACATGATACAGTAAAAAACACCATCACCACCCCTTAAGTTTTCAGGAATAATCAGCTCTAAGTCCGTTAAGCTGGTTATTCCTTTTTACACGCTGAATATTTAATCGTAAGCTTTACAAAAATGAATTTTATGTAGGTTTTGGAATGCTACATCAAATACCCGGTTAAATGGCATGGCAAAATGCTTTTTACAATTTAGATTGAGTCATTTTTTTTCCCTTCCCTTGTATTCAAAATTATTTTGCTCCGTGCCGTTTTAACTAATATTAACTATTAAAATGCAGAGATGCATTAAATCTCTGCCTCCTCAACTTCCGATTAAAATCACAATTCAATTTTTCTGCAAGCGCTTTAGCCTTTCAGTAATGCAGCAAAATACTGACTGTGCTTTTCGCTTTCAAACAATGCTCCATACTTAAATAGCAGCTACACTTTTGCCAGTATCTTCTTTTGCTTTTGCAAGCAAATTCGCAAAGCTGTCGCTTTGTGTTTGCTGGGCCAATACAGCACAAGAAAACAACAGCATTGAAGTTAAGATGATGGCAGACATTTTTTTCATACTGGTATCAAATGATTGCCCTATGAAAGTAACAAATTGTTTACACAACAAATATCGCAACCAGCTTTCAACAAAAAAATACACCCTTCGGGGGATAGGTGATGAAATACAGGTTCGCCATTTTTACATCGTCAATCCCCTCCCCTTGTCAGCCAATATTTTTTAAAAGATAACCTCCAACTAATGATAAAGTTATTCGTCATTGCCGCTATTATTCTTTGTTCTACAAAGCTTTTTGCCCAAATTGGTCTCGGCATCACCACACCGCATCCCAATGCCTATTTTCAAATTAACAGTACCAATAAAGGTGTGTTGTTACCAAGAATGACGGCAGTGCAAAGATTGACTATTGCACCTGCAGCTACAGCCAATGGGCTTATCGTATTTGATACCGACAGCAGTGCCTACATGTTTTGGACGGGCACACTCTGGAGAAAAATAGGCGGCGATGATGGGAACTGGGTTAAGAATGGGAATGATATTTACAATAGCAATACGGGCAATGTTGGTATTGGAACAAGTACGCCACTGGCACGGCTACACGTTGCTGATAGTGCGGTACTCTTTGGTTCTTCAACTTTTAATATTGCAGGCATTACACAATTGCCACCGGTGCAGGGTTCTGGTGTACGCATGATGTGGTATCCACAGCGGGCGGCTTTTAGGGCGGGGGTTGTTGATGATGGAACTTTCATCGGGGTACCTGGCTTATATGATAGTAAAATTTGGGATAGGGACAGCATAGGTATTTATTCATTTGCTGCAGGATACAATTCTAAAGCAAAAGGACAGGGGGATGTAGTGATGGGGCTTTTAAATGAATCTACAGGCAGTGCCTCCGCTGTATTCGGCACCGAAAATAAAAGCTATGGCTATAGTAATTTTTCTGCTGGCAGGGGAAATACAGCTTATGGTAATTATAACATTAGCATGGGAGAGATCAATAATACTTCTGGCAACCATACCATAGCAATTGGAAAAAATAACCTGGTATCTGATTCCGGTATTGTGATGGGGACGATGAATGAGACAGGAATACATAGTAATATAGCTTTGGGGCAATACAATAAAGCGTTGGGTATTTATACTACAACAATTGGTTTTGGTAACCGTGCCAATCAAATTTATTCTCTTGCTGCCGGATATAATTCAACCGCTAATAGGCAGGGAACTGTTGCTATCGGCATGAATAATTTTGCTGGCGGAGAATTCTCCTCTGCATTTGGATATAGTAATATTGCAAATTCACCAGGCTGTACCGTAGTCGGTATGTTTAACAATCCGTTTGATGATATAACCCTGGACAGAATATTTCAGGTTGGTAATGGCAGTTCTTTATCTGGAAGGTCCAATGCAATGACTATTTTAAAAAATGGAAACGTAGGTATTGGAACTGTAACTCCAGATGCGACTTTAAATGTAGTTGGTAATATAAATTTACAAGGGGGCTATTTACAATTCGTAAACGGTACAGAAGGTATTGGAAGAGTATTGGCATCGGATATATCAGGCAGAGCCAATTGGACAGATCCTTCTATTTTGTGGCCCGGCTTTTGGCAAAGCAATGGCACAGATATTTATAACAACAACACCGGTAATGTAGGCATTGGCACATCAACTCCCAACAGCCCTCTCTCTTTTGCAAATACCCTTGGCAATAAAATTTCTTTATGGGGCAGCAATAGCGCAAGCAACTATGGGCTAGGCGTGCAGGGCAGCCTTTTACAATTGTATGTGCCGGGTACTACAGATAATATTGCTTTTGGTACTGGTGGTAGCAACAGTTTTACAGAAAGGATGAGAATACAGGGCAATGGTAATGTAGGCATTGGCCTAACCAACCCCGGTTCCATACTTCATGTAAACAATGGTACAGTAAGATTTGAAGGCGCTGCTTTTTCTGGTACTGGCAATGCTGCTGTAAGTATTGGTGGATACGGTAGTGTTTTGGTAGATGCACCGGGGCTGCCTGGTAGCAGGTTTACCATACAGGAGGACGGTAACACAGGCATCGGCAACAATGACCCTGCTTTCGTGCTTGACGTAAACAATCGCATGCGGATAAGAAGCGGTGGTGATGCCTCTAACACCGCTGGCATCTGGCTCAATTCAACCGATAATTCCGCAGTTCAATCTTTTATTGGAATAGAATCCGATAACACAATGGGCTTTTATGGCAGCGGCAGCGGATGGAGTTTTACCATGAATACCAACACCGGTAAAATAAAAATTGCAGATGGCACACAGGCTGCTGACCGCATACTAAGTTGTGATGCATCAGGGATAGCATCCTGGGTAAACAGCAGTGCTATCAAATCAGCTATTAGTGCAGCTTTTCCGGCAACAGGAGGTGTAAACCTCACTACTGCTGCAGGCACTGTTTACACCAATTTGTTCATCGACCTTCCGCCAGGAAAATGGGTTGTGATTGGTACCTATCTGATGGCGCAAGGTGGCAGTAGTCTTTTATCCGGACAAAGCATGTTCGTACGTAATTCTTTCAGCAGTTCTCCCTTTGCCAATATCAATACTGGCGACATTATTGGGTCGGGTCTAATCAGCGGACACATTAGCTTTCCTACACCGTTTGCAATCATCAACGGTCAAAACATCATCAACAATACAAGTGTTACCATCAAGCGATATTACGTTTGGGCTGATATGACCAATACCGGCGGACAACCAGCAGGATTTTTTCTTAATAATTTCAATGGAAATTTTTGGAGTGAAAATAACCTTGTAGCCATCCCAATGAATTAATCTTTCAACTAATAGCCATGAGAATACACTTCTTTATATTTTGCTCGTTGCTATGTACTTCTGCTCAGGCACAGCTCTCCATCGCCACCGGCGATTCCATTTCTGTAATGCCCGGCACAATTTTTACCCTGCAGGAAAACCTTATCAACAATGGAAAAATTTACAACGGCGGTGTGCTTACACTGAATGGAACAGCTCTGCAAAATCTTAACGGAACAGGAAATATTGATAACCTTACTGCGGATAACAATGTCCTCCTACTGAATGACATCAACATAAACAATATACTGCTGGTAAATGCAGGCAGCATATTTGACCTAAGTAATTTTACACTCAACAACACCGGCTTTGTTAATGCAAACGGGTCACTAAAAGGTTCTGCCAATGCAGGTTTGGCTTTGCTGGGCAGCGGTAATAGCACTGTACAGTTTGACCAATCAACCGACACCAGCAGCAATGCACTCAAAACAATTTCCATCAGCAATGGAACTGTAATGCTGCAAAACAAGTTGTATGTATATGATGCCGTGCTGCCGAATTCTGGAACAGTAACACTGAATGACGAACTGATTTTACGCAGCAACAACAGCAAAACAGCAAGGGTGGCTCCTGTGGGCAGTAGTTTTATTTACGGCAGCAATGGAAAGTTTGTGATAGAAAGATATATCCCCGGCCGAAGGGCCTGGCGTTTGCTAACAGCACCGGTTACACCAGCTAGTGCAGTTAAAATAAGCGATGCCTGGCAGGATAGTAAACCCCGGGTAACCAACATAAATGTCATCAACAATCCTGAACCTAATTTTGGTACGCATGTAACTTTCGGCCTTCCTTCCACTAACGGCTACGACCAGGGTGTCAATGGCAATCCCTCTATACGTTACCTCAACGCCACCGGCTGGAATGGCGTGCCAACGGCGACCAATGATGGTAGCATTGCCAACAGTGGCATCCTCACCGACCAGCCTGGTTATATGTTATTTGTACGTGGCGATAGAGGCACATTGCTTTCGCAGGCAACCGGCGCTGCCACTACTACCACTGTGCTGCGGCCAAAAGGAAAAATTAATACCGGTGTAATGAACTTACCACTTAGTGTTGCTTTCAATAATTTCAGGGTGGTGAGCAACCCTTATCCATCTGCAGTAAATTTTCATTCCCTTGTTACCAATGCGATAAATGCCGCCAATGGCTTTGCAGATGTATTTTATTTGTGGGACCCCAACATTACCGGCAACAATGGCGTAGGTGGATTTGTGGCCATGAGTTATAATGCAGCAGCCAGCATCGCCGCAGGCAAACCGGTGTACGACCGCAATGTAGCCAGCAGCATCAGCAACAATGGCGATATACAAAGCGGTGCAGCATTCGTAATTCAATACATAGGTGCAGCAGCTTCGTTACGGGTGGAAGAGAATGATAAATCTATCGAAAGCAACAATACTTTTTTCCGGCCGGTAAGGCAATTGCAAACGAACCTTTTTGCCATCAACAGCGACAGTAGTATTTCATTGAATGATGGCGTGTTGGTAACTTTTGACGAAAGCAACAATGATGCTGCTGATAAAAATGATGTAAAAAAACTGGCAAATTTTGCAGAAAATATTTCCGTTTTTAAAAATTCTAGCCAATTGTGTATTGAAAAAAGAAAACCCTTATCCTGCACCGATAGCATACAATTTATCATCAGCAAAATGCGCCAGAAAAAATACCGGCTGGATATTTTGTTTGCAGAAAACACTTCACCTGTTGGCAGTGCGCCACTCCTCATTGACAGTTTTTTAAACCGTCAAACTGCTTTGTCTGTAGTAGATAGCAATCAATATTTTTTTGACGTTACCTCCAACACAGCCACTGCTCACAATACCCGTTTTAAAATAATAATGAAACCGGTAAACCAATTTTTATTGCTCAATGCCTCATTGGTAAATGATGATGTGCAGTTGCAGTGGGCTTTGGCAGATACGGTGGGCAGATTGTCTTTTACAGTAGAGCGTTCTTCTGACAGTCTGCTATTTAAAAATATCAGCAGCACAACAGATTTTACCACAACAGATATTCAGCCATTGCCATCCAAATATTTCTACCGCATCCGTTGCGTAAATGATAAAGGCGTGGTAAGCTACAGTGCGGTAAAAAAGATAACGGTACCCACTTACAAAGAAAATTTGTATGTATATCCCAATCCGGTTAAAGGCATCAGCACTATGCTTCGGATGAAGAAAGCCTCAGCAGGGTTTTATCACACGAGGCTGCTGGACAATACAGGCAAGGCCATTGCTGCGTTCAGTTTTACCCATGCAGGTGGTATGTTACAACAGGCAATACCGGTAAGCGTCGGTTTTAGCAATGGAATGTTTGAACTGGAAGTTACTACACCAGCAAAACAACCTCATACTATTAAACTACTGATACAACGGTGAGTTGCATTTTGATTGGAGGGCACAAATCGGCAAAGAGCATATAGTTCTTTTATAAATTTTGCTGATCATTTATTTGCTGCTCTTGTATAATATAAGCACAGGAGAAGGACCTGTACAATTGGGTAACTT
>Ga0163154_10000497_pt1 | contig 60730 bp, 50 predicted proteins | sample OliLakLV19MP9P1_FD_148649 | JGI IMG/M metagenome (GOLD analysis project Ga0163154, IMG submission 148649) | Freshwater microbial mat bacterial communities from Lake Vanda, McMurdo Dry Valleys, Antarctica - Oligotrophic Lake LV.19.MP9.P1 | ecosystem: Environmental > Aquatic > Freshwater > Lake >...
CATCAGGGCGGTACGAAGATTCTCATTTGGTATGCCGAACTTTGAACATCTTAGGCTCAGAGCCTTGGCATTCTCATATTGACTCCACAAAATTTGTCAGAGTACCGCAAATTTTGTCTAAACTCTGTAAAGTGGGAATAATTACAGCTGAAAGCTTTGGTGCTAAAATTATTTTTCCTTATGTAGATAAAGATTGGCAAAACCAATCCTTGCCCAATCGTTTTATTGCAAGCCTATCAAAACACGAATCGAGAAGCTACCAAGAAATTGGAGAAGCCATAGAAGATGCTGTTCGTGATGACTTTGAACGCCAAGCAAACCAACTTCTAAGTAATCTAAACATTAAGAATTCGACCCCTTCTGATTTTGAAACCAATTTTTGGAATCAAATAAAAGGACATTTAGACATCCATTGGGTAATAGTACCTATCAAAGAGGGCGAAACATATTTACAAGCCTTTGAAAAGACCGAACGCATTTTAGGTTCTGCAAAAAATCTTCGTTCCTTTACACAAAATGCCGAAGTGGGCAGGAAGTGTTCCTTAGATGGACAAAATAATGCGCTGTTTTTCGGCTTTGATTCAAACGCAAATTATGTAAAAACAAACAAAGCTGAATTTAGCCAATACTTAACTGAAAATGAGGGATTAAGTGCTGTTTCAATGCTTAAAAGAAAAGTAGAAGTTTCGTCTTTTTCTTCTACGGCGGGTATTGCCGTGATGGACGCAATCCATAATGGCTGCAGGTTTGAAATTGCAATGAAAGAATACCTTGAATACAGAAATATGTTTAATAGTGAATTTGACGAACAACTATTGTTTGAGGAAAACTTAACAGATAAGTATTTTGAAAAAAACGAACTTAGAAAGTATAAACCTCAACTTTCAGCTATAAGAGATAAACAAAAAGCATTCACAGACAAACTCAAATCTTTTGGAATTACTTTACCCAAATACTACGCCCTCATTCATTTTGATGGTGATAAAATGGGCGCGTTGATCTCAGGCTCACGCCTTCTAAATCAGTCAGATGAAAACTTGCCAAAGTTTCAGGAAAGGGTATCTCAATTACTTTCCAATTTTTCTAAATGGGCAAGTAAAACTTGTTTAGTTGCTCCCAAAGGACAAACCGTCTATGCGGGTGGAGACGATTTTTTAGGTTTTATCAATCTTACTCACCTCTTAAAAATAACGCAAGAATTGAGAGAAGGCTTTAATTGTAAAGTAAATAAAAAATTACAAGCAGAATATCAATTAGAAAATAATTTCACCTTTTCTGCAGGTATTGTGATTGCACATTATAAAGAGCCTTTGAGCTTGGTTTTGGAGCAGGTAAGGCAAGCCGAAAAAATAGCCAAAGACAAAGGCGACAGAAATGCCTTTTGTTTAGTTGCCTCCAAAGGTTCGGGCGAAATACATCAAACTTGTTTCAAATGGAATCACGGAACAGAAGCAACCTTGCCCATTGCTCAAAAATTAGTGGATTGGCTAAGTCAGGACAAAATCTCAAAAAAATTTATTGTCAGTTTTGCTACTGAAATGCAAAAGCTAATGGAAGATGAAATTTTAGGTGGCATTGATTACGACACAATAATCAAAGTTGAATTGAAAAGACTAATGCTGAGAGCAAAGGCAAGTGATACAGATAAAGCTGATGTTATAGCCTTTGCAGGAGAGCTATTCTCTTTATATCAAAATCAAGAAAATGCTAATCCAAAATTGGGCATAGGCAATTTCTTGCAACTCCTATCGATCAGTGATTTTATTAGCCGACACATTAACCAACCTCAACCTGAATTAGTATGATACTCAAAATAAACGCCTTAGACACCCTGTTTTTCAGAGATGGCAAACCATTTTCAATGGGTGATGACTCCTTTGCACAAGGGATTTTCCCGCCTCCGCCAAGTGTCATTTATGGTGCTTTGCGAAGTGCCTATTTTGCCAATGATATGCAAGAGTTTAGAAAGTTAAAACTCCAAGATACAGATTCATCGCTAAATATCAAAGTAAACGGCTTTGCTTATTTAATTGAGGAAACTTTTTGGAGCAATAAAGAAGTACAAAACCAAATTTATTACCCTGCTCCTTTGGATTTGGTGCAAACAAAAGAGGAAGGCGAACAGAATGAAGCTCATTTGAGTGTAAATTTCTATTCCAAAAATGAGGAATACTATTCGAATAGCACTTTGAACAGCATTGTGGCATATCAAGAACAAGTGGAAGGCTTAGAAAATGCTATTGTAGATATAAAAAAAATGCAGGAGTATTTAAATGGAGACACGAAGTTTACAGAGGTTAAAAAACTCTCAGATTATATTTCTGCGGAACATAAAGTAGGTAACGGTTTAGAAAATGCCACTCGCAAAACAGAAGAAGGCAAATTGTACCAATTAAAAATGAACCGTTTTGTGGCTTGGGAAAAAAATGATGAAAAAAACATTGCCACAAAGAACTTTTCATTATTGATTGATTCTACTTACGAAGTTCAACCAAATACTTTGTTGAAATTAGGTGCAGAAGGTAAAACGGTTTTAGCCAATGAATTTGAAAAAAGTATTGTGCTACAAGTCCCAAATCCAAATATTACAGCTAAGAAAGACACTTATTTTAAATTGTATTTTTCAAGCCCTACGATTTTCAAAATAAATGGCGCAATACCAGATTTTATTGATGCTAAAACCTTAAAAGGGACTGTTGATAAAATTGAATTAGAATTAGTTGCGGCATTTGTAGGCAAGTATATTCCAATTGGAGGCTTTGACCTCAACAAAGGCAAGCCTAAAATGATGTATAAAGCAGTGCCTGCGGGTAGTGTGTATTATTTCAAAATTTTGGCAGATACAACACCCGAAAAAATCACTACAAATTTCCACAACCAAAAACTCTCTACCATTGGCAGCGATGAAGGATTTGGTTTGGCTTATGTTGGACTCCTAAACCCTACAAAAAATGACAACTAACAAAAAAATCAGAATTATCACTACAGTTGGAACTTCCATTTTTAGTAATTTCTTTTCATTCTCTAATTATAAGAGTAAGAAAAAAGATTGGTGGGAGGTTTTGCAAGAAGATAATAATGGTACCAAAATTCATTTTTCTAAAAAAAAGTGGGAAGAATGGAAGGAGAAGTGGAAAATTCTTTGCGAGGAAGAATTCCCTAAAAAAGTAAATAATTGGGTAAAAGATAATAGTAACAAAAAAAAGCCCAAAGAAAAATCCTGTGCCGAACTTCAATCTATTGCTCAAATCGCAAAGGATTATGAAGAAGTAGAGGTAATTTTCTTGTCTTCTTATACCTTAGATGGGTATTTGGCGGCTACGATTATCAAAAAACTTTTGGAGGATAATATTTTGGGTTTTAAAACCAATGTTATTTTGGAAAAACCTATTGAGGGTTTGGTGGTAGATAAGGCAGATGAGTTTAATAATAAAGGTGCTGATAATGTTATTCAGATCATCACTGATGAAATCTATAAAAGAGATTTAGCAAATGAGGTTTACAGACTTTTAGCAAAAGGCGGCAAGAAAGAACTAATAGACAGACTTAGTAAGACTTGGTTTAAGGCAGATTTAGAAAAATATTTTTTTGAAAATGACGGTTCAAAATTAAAATCATTCGTAGAAGAAACTCCCAATGCAGGAAATAATCCTAAAAACGAATTTTACTCTGATATTTTAGCTAAACACGAAATTTTTGGTAAAATATTTAAAAGTGATTTAGTTTTTAACATCTCTGGTGGGTATAAAGGTCTTATTCCAATTTTAACAATCATTGGGCAAATATACGTTGATATTGAGTTAAAATATCTTTACGAAGAAAGTAATGGAATTATCACTATTCCCAAAATGCCCATCCAATTTGACTGGGAAATAGTGCGTATGTATGGTCAATATCTTGACGATGCAAAAATATCTTCTCTTGAAACTGAGGAAAAAGATATTTTTGATAAAATGAAAGATATCAATCTAATTGATTCAAATAATAAAATTTCTATTACTGGAAAAATTCTAAGGAGGTATTTGAAAAACAGTACGCCAATGGATAGTTCTGTTATTGGTGATTATTTTGAATATATTGTTTATGAAGAAGTTGTAAAGACAGCACTAAAACAAGCTGATAAAAACAATATTATTTGTTTAGAAAAAGGCTTTGAACCTGATTATTTGAAAAACCCAAAGCAATTAGGTGATATTGATGTGTTATTTGAGTTAAAGCAAAACGAAAATATCATAGCATTTATGTTCGAGGCTAAATCTGTTTTTCAAGTTATCGATGATTTAGAAAAAGTTATGAGCAAGGTTATCAATCGTTATAACGCTTGGAAACAGCAAGAAAAAAATAAAAATAAGCAAGCCGTATTTATCCTTTCAATTTGGCACTTTCCACTGGATAAAACAGTATTAGAAGCAAATAATTTAGTAGCAGAGTATCAACTTCCTACTGGAATAGATGCTGCATTTCGCTATACCTTTACGGAAATTGCCTATCAACAAAATGACTCTCTGAGTGAAAATAATCACAATCGAATTTTTCGTAAAATCCAAGAATTAGGCTTTCAACAAATTATTGATTCTGTAACAGAAAATAACCAAACTACCAATGTTTAAGCTCGCAAAACCCATATTCTTGCATTGCCAAACCCCTACACACGTAGGCAGTGGCTCTGATTTAGGCATCATTGACTTGCCTATCCAACGTGAACGCCATACGCAGTTCCCAAAATTTGAATCATCAAGTTTCAAAGGTGCTTTGCGCCAACGATTTGAAGAAGTATATCCGTCATCTGGTATGGCTAATCGTGTCAAAGTGCACTTAGCTTTTGGCTATGATGATGCAGGAGAAGAAGCAAATGTAAAAGCTGAATTCGCAGGCAAGGATAAACAAAAATTTGAACAACAATATGCAGGTGCATTAGGCTTTACAGATGCCCGATTGTTATTCTTCCCTGTCAAATCTATGCGTGGCGTTTTTGCCCTCGTAACCTGCCCCTATATTTTAGAAAAATTGGCAGAAGAATTGATTTTGACAAAAAACAGTGACGCTACTTGGATTGCCAAAGTAGATACCTTGAAAACAGCTTTAACAAACTTGCAGGTAAGCAATCTCGAAGCAAGTGCAACAGAAGGCTTTTGTTACACCAATTCTACCAAATTACAAATTTCAGGGCAGAATGCAGTAGTTTTAGAAGAATATGCTTTTACCGTAAAAGCTGATTTTACAGAACTTGCGGATTTGATTGGTGCTATAAAAGAAATCGTCAATGTAGATGCAAACAAAATCGTAATTCTCCACAATGACGACTTTTCAGACTTTGTAACCCTGCATACAGAAGTCATTACCCGAAATAAAATTGATAATCAAACAGGCACAGTTGATAAAAAGATCGGTGGATTGTTTACAGAAGAATTCTTGCCTGCCGAATCTATACTTTATGCGTTGATAATGGCAAGTCCTATTTTCCAAGTAAAAGAGAGTGATTTTAAGCCAAAAACAGGGGAAACCCTCTCGGAAGAGCAAAAAGTGATTGATTTTTTTACAGGAACTATCAACACACAAGCCGAAGGAATTTTCCAAATCGGCGGAAATGCTACTTTGGGTAAAGGAATTGTAAAACTTCATTTTTAACCCTAAATCCAAATTACTATGCCACGATACATCAAAAATGTTGAGCAACTGAGAGCAAAAGCTACCTACAAATGTGTAGAGGATGCCATTACTAAGTATGGTCAAAAATCAAAACCATTAAAGGAATACAAATCGTATGTAAGGAGTATTCCAATGATGATAAAAAATAATGGTTTAAGCAATGCTTTTGCTTTTGTCCTATCAAAGTCAAAAGACGGAAATGCTTATACTTTGATTGATGAACAAATGCGCACTTGGTTTAGTGATAAAATTACTACCGAAACAAGCTTTGTGCGATATTTAATCAAGTTAGATTCTGTAGAATATCGCAGAATGACCGTAGAAGTTTTCGCCTTTTTTACTTGGCTGAAACGATTTGCAGATGGTTTGATAGAAGTAAATGATGAACAACCAGACACAGAAGGAGGGCAAAATGGCAACTAATAAATTCAATGTAGCAAATACATTACTACCCCAATCAACCAAAGCCGTAATTGGCGATTTAAACCAAATAGACAACTTCGCTTTGAAGCTGAATAAGTGCGTCAACTGGTTTAAAGATAAAACAGATAAAACAGATAAAACAGATAAAGAGGAACTTCCTTCAACTATTCCAAACTTACAAGCTGATAAATTCAAGGCTTTTTTATACAAAAAAAAGTATGATATAAGCACACCGCCAAATAATAAAAATGAATTTTTATTGTCAATAAATGCGAACTTTAATACAGCTTTTTGCGAATCAATTAGAACTAAACAAAGAGAAAATGCAAAAATACTTTGTAAGGATTTTGTCATTATCAACGAAGGCAATAAAGAGGAACTCAATGCCAATTGGCGTTTAATTGTAGGCTTAGGCAATGAATCGGTTTACGAAACCTCAATGACCTTACACTACGTTTACGGCATTCCTTATATCCCTGCAAGTGGAATTAAGGGCGTTATTCGGAATTGGGTTGTCAATGAAAATTTCAATAGCCAAGAAAGTGAAGCGTTAAAAAACACAGAGTTTGTAAATATATTTGGTTCGGGAGATGCGGAAGGTAAGGTTATTTTCTTTGATGCTTTTCCGATTAATTTAACTAATGAAAGTATCCAGCCTGACATTATGAACCCACATTACCCTAAATATTACGATGGGAATAAGCCGCCAGCAGATTGGCAGAGTCCGAAACCTATCTTTTTCTTAACGCTCAAAGACACCAATTTTGAGTTTATTTTTGGTGTGAAAAATAACGCTAATTCAGAGTTATTAAAAACTCTTACAACACCTGAAACAGGTTGGTTGTTTCGTGCTTTAAAAGAACAAGGTATTGGTGCAAAAACTGCTGTAGGGTATGGCAGAATGTATGAGCCTGAGAAGGTAAAGCTAAGTTTTCTTCCTGAAAATAAAAAGAAACTAAGTAAAAATCGTCAGCATAAAGCTGAAGGTATTATTACCAGAATTGCAAAAGACACCTCTTATAAAGATGTTCACTATGCCTCTATTTATATTCGTGAAAATGATATTCGTGAGAATATTAAAGTAAATAGACTGCCTAATAAATTAGAAATCGGCACTATTATATTGGTGGAAAATATTAAAGTTGATGGTAATGAACAATTTAGGGAGGTTTCTTTTAGTGGAGAAAAAAGACTTCAGTAAAATTAAGCAAAAACTGCCGTAGGCTACGGCTATATGCAATAATCAAAAACCCTCAACCAAAAACGCCCAAACTAAAACCCCTGCTTGTCCAATTCGACACCCACATCACACTGAGCGAACTCCCTGCTTTCCGTGCCGCCATCATAGGGAAAGTAGGGCGCGAAAACGACCGAATGTAAGAATTTAGCCCACGAATTTACTCGTGGGGGCGGCAGAATAGCATGTTATTCAATGCTTGTTCCTAACATATAACAAGATTGGCGAAAATATTTATGGTTTTCAGATGAGCGTCAATTCAACAACCGACATAGTGGCTGTCGCTATACATGACTAATTCAACGCGATTCGTAAAATTTTAGAAGAAATGTATCACAAAATAAGCGCAAAAGATATAAATTTGTTGCCTGTAGAATTAGGTGTGAATTTAGAATTTATTTGAGCGGTAGAAAAACCAAGTTGAGAAATTCAGAAAGAGAACTTCATCTATCTCGTTCCTTGTTATTGCCACATGAAAGCGCATTTGTGAAAGCTATAGAGGAAACCACTTCTATCAATTCACATGGCTATTTAGGTATTTCTTACGCTTATAAAAGCGTTGTTTTTGCCCTTTTACAACAGTTACTTTGGTTAAAAAAAATGATACAAAGGCTTCAGGTTTCCATTACTTAGCTTTTAAAAAAAAATATTTACAAAAAAACATACTTAGATATGCACTCGCAAGATACGGCACAACAAGACGTTTCGCTCAAGCCATATAGCACTTTTGGCATAATGGCAAAGGCGCGTTATTTCGCATCATTTAGCACTTTAAAAGAGTTGGAAACTTTGCTCAAAGCATCTACCTATGTACCCAAAATAATTTTGGGTGAAGGCAGCAACATGCTTTTTACACAAGACTTTGAGGGCATCATACTCCATAACCAATTGAAGGGAATAACAGTCCTGGACGAATGGGAAGAGGCAGGCAAGGAATACGTAACTTTGGAGGTAGGGGCAGGCGAGAATTGGCATAATTTTGTGCTATATTGTTTAGAAAACGGCTATTATGGACTCGAAAACCTATCGCTCATTTATGGCAGTGTGGGTGCCGCGCCTATGCAAAATATTGGTGCGTATGGCGTAGAAGTTAAGGACTTTATTGGCGAAGTTACTGCTTACCATTTGTCTTCAGGTGAAATACACACGTTTTCTAATGAAAATTGCGCTTTTGGATACAGAAGTAGCATTTTCAAAACAAAGGCGAAAGATGAATATTGCATTTTGTCTGTATCTTTTAAATTGCCTAAAACACCCGATTTGCAACTTGCCTACGGCGACATAAACCAAACATTACAAAGTATGGGCATCGACTCGCCTACACCTAAAGACGTAAGCAACGCGGTTATACACATTCGTCAAAGCAAACTTCCTAATCCTACCGAAATAGGCAATGCAGGGAGTTTTTTCAAAAACCCTGAAATTCCTTTGGCGCAATTTGAAGCCTTGCAACAGCAATACCCCACCTTGCCTGCCCATCCCTCACAGCAGGCAGGCAAGGTCAAAATCCCTGCTGGCTGGCTCATAGAGCAAGCAGGTTGGAAAGGAAAGCGCGTAGGTGATGCAGGCGTACATAGCAGGCAAGCACTTGTATTGGTAAATTATGGCAACGCGACAGGGCTACAGGTTTGGCAACTAGCCCAAAGTATTCAAGAAGATATAGCAGCGAAGTTCGGCATAACGATTGTTCCCGAAGTGAATATTATCTAAATACAAAGATAGAGAACACAGCTCGAAACACTGTGTTTTCTATATTTCTCTGTGGTTCAGCACAAACCTTTTCATGGAACTATATAATTTAATGAAAAAAAAACAACAAATATTTTCATTTCTCATTCTTGTTTGCTAACTTTGCACCTCAAAATTCAAAGATTACAATGAGTAAAGTGAAAAGCAATGCAGATTTGCTAAATACCCCCACAACTAACCGTCAATTTGACGCAGAGGCATTTTTTGTCCGCAATAGCAGCCTTTTTATGGTGGTAGGTGTGCTACTTGTAGTAGGCATATCTTCTTATTTTGTTTACAACTATAACAATTCACAGCAAGAACAAGAAGCACAAGAACGCATGTACGGAGCAACTTATTATGCGGAGGCAGACTCTATGCGCCTTGCCCTGAAAGGCAATAAAAACCACAAGGGTTTTGAATACATTATTCAACAGTATCCCAACACAAAAGCGGGCACATTGGCGCGTTTCTATGCAGGTGTTGCCTATATGAAAGACAGCAAATTTGAAAAAGCCATCAAAGAACTAAAACAATTCAATGTAGGCGATTTTCTTGTACAAGCGCGCGCTTATTGTTTGATAGGCGACTGCTATCTTGAACTTGGCAAAATGGAAGATGCCGCAAGCAGCTATGAAAAAGCCGCCGCCTACCGACCCAACGAACAATTTACACCGGGCTATTTGTCTAAACTTGCACTCGTGTATGAATTACAAAAAAACAAGGGAAAAGAGGCTATACAAGCTTATACTAAAATTATTGAAACATACCCCAACTCAAGCGACGTAGCCAACGCGAAGAAATACAAAGCGCGTTTGGAAAGCATGATGCAGAAATAGATTTTATTTTTATTATCAAAAATATGATAAAAGATGCCATTTCTATTTTGAAATGGCTTTTTTTATACACTCCGTAACCTTACTTCTTTTGATATTATGGCAACCATCTTGAAAAACTTGAGTACGTACTCAACCCTGAACATACCTGACGGCACACACTTACATATAGCTATCGTGGTCGCAGAATGGAATGAAGAAATCACAGGCGCGCTTTTAGAAGGGGCATTGGCGACTTTAAAAAAGCATGGCGTGCAAGAAAAAAACATCCTCATAAAAACCGTTTCGGGTAGCTTTGAACTCTCTTTGGGAGCGCAATGGCTCGCCCAAAAACCGCAAATAAATGCTGTTATTGCACTCGGTTGTATTATTCAAGGCGAAACCCGCCATTTTGATTTTATAGCTCAAACGGTAGCCAACGGCATCAATGAAGTAGGATTGAAGTATAACAAACCTGTTGTTTTTGGCGTACTTACTACTGATAACCTACAACAAGCCCAAGACAGGGCAGGCGGCATACATGGCAATAAAGGTGACGAGGCGGCTATTACAGCCTTGAAAATGCTGGGCTTTTAAAAAACTATTCGTCTATATATTTATGAAAATTCTTAAGTTTGGAGGAACGTCAGTAGGCAAGCCTACTCGCATGCAATCTGTAGCAACCCTTATAAAAGGCAAAGAGCCAATTATTGTAGTACTTTCTGCCCTTTCAGGAACGACCAACGTCCTGGTAAGTGTCGCAGAAGAGTTGTTTGGACGGTATCAAAACAATGCCATTGAAAAAATAGGACAACTCGAAATACATTATCAAGGCTTCATCAAAGCCCTTTATGGTACCGAAAACGGACTAAAACAAGGAAAGGCTATAATCCAAAAACACTTCACTTTGATGCGTGAAATAGCCGAAAAACCAAACTTTACAGGGCGCGAAGAGCGGGTTTTATTGGCAGAAGGCGAGTTGCTTTCTACACAACTTTTCCAAGCCTATTTAGAGGAAATAGCCTACCCGTGTGTTTTGCTGAATGCGTTTGATTTTATGAAAATTGACAGCGATGGCGAGCCTATTTTGGAACACATAGAAGAGAAATTGCAAAAGCAGTTGGCTATACATGAAGGTTGCCAAACATTTATCACGCAAGGCTACATTTGCTTAAACCCAAGAGGCGAAATAGATAACCTAAAAAGAGGCGGGAGCGATTATACGGCTTCGCTTATAGGTGCGGCAGTACGGGCGCAAGAAATCCAAATATGGACGGATATAGATGGTATGCACAACAACGACCCGCGCGTAGTACCCAATACACAGCCTGTTGCCGAACTCTCTTTTGAAGAAGCCGCTGAACTTGCCTACTTTGGTGCAAAAATACTACACCCTGCTACTATTCACCCCGCAAAACAATACAATATTCCTGTGCGCTTATTGAATACATTGCAACCTGAAGCGCGGGGAACTATCATCACAAATGAACTTTCCTACACTACCCATTCTATAAAATCAATAGCCGCAAAGGACAATATCATGGCTATCAAAGTGAAATCTACACGCATGTTGTTGGCGTATGGCTTTTTGCGCAAGGTGTTTGAAATATTTGAAAAATACAAAACGCCTATAGATATGATTACGACTTCGGAGGTAGCCGTTTCGCTTACCATCGACAACCCTTTTGCGCTGTCTTCTATCGTACGTGAGTTAGAGTATTTTGGCAACGTGGAAATAGACAAAAGCCAAACAATAATATGCGTAGTAGGCGACTTGGTAGCAGAAAATAAAGGCATTGTAGCTAAAATTTTCAATGCCGTACAACATATACCCTTGCGTATGATTTCGTATGGGGGAAGCCAACACAATATCTCTATCCTTGTCAATACGACTGATAAAGAAAACACGCTTCGCGCTTTGCACGAAGGCTTGTTTGAAAGTGTCTGAAATTATGGCTTCGCTGAAATTTTAACACTTCAGCGAAGCTAAAATATTAAAATAAAAACAGCATATATTGTAAAAATAAAAAAAAAGCTTATATTTGTGTATTAGATTTCTTGCAACAGTCCTTTTCCCTCTCTCCAAATCGAACGCTCACTTTTTAATACACATATTATGATTTACTCTCGCGCATCTTTAGAAATAGGTTTTCCGGGTAATTTGAATGGCTCACGCTACCAAATCATTGGCGGAGGTGTTTGGACTATGGATTATCAAGAATATGATTCGGAAGATAAGAGGTATAAAGCATCTTATTGGCGATATACGGAATGGGTTTTGCGTGATGAGGCAGGCAAGATAGCCTATTTGATAGAAGATAATGAAGGTTTTGCCTACAGTCAACTGTTTGATGCACCCTACAAAATCATACCCGATATATCGCAAAGCCAGTCCACTGATTTTCGTAATCAAGGTAATAATTGTCATATTATAGAATATGGCACAAGCAAATTATTGGAATTTGAAGGGCAAAATGGCTATGAAGAACCCGAACCCGCTGAAAAATACTTCTTTTTATACAAAGATAAAGGCAAGGCATACAGCGTGGAAATGCCTTACAAAAACGGCAACATGATGCTCAAAGAGCGTGAATATTATGAAGAAAGCCCCCTATCGTATAGCGAAATCTTAACCGCTTTTAAAGATAACCCTAAAATAAAAAATCAAAGGGCGTACATATCGAATCTAAAATTCGCGCATGGCTTATCTTCCATAGTCTGTTGGATATTTTTCATTGCCTTTATTTATGCTTTTTTTCCTGAAAAGAAAATATTTAGCCACACATTTGAACTCACAAATGGTTTAGGTGTGGACTCTACAGGCGCACCTAAATTGGACACGCTTGTAGAATTTTATACGCCTTTATGGGAAACTAAAAAGGCTAATGAAATTTATCTGATTGAATTAGCAGCTGTATTTGGCAACATGCCTGCAGGCAAGAATCCTGCTGAAATGTACGCACAAGTCGCTATTATTGAAGAAAATGCAGGCGTAGTAAATCAACTCACAGGCGAGTTTTGGGAAGAGTTCGGGTTCGATTATGACGGCTCTTGGCGCGAAAAAAACAACTGCAGTTCATTGTATCTGCGTACTGAAAAGGCAGGCAAGTACTCCGCATGGCTCAATATAGAACGTGCTGTTCCCATGCTCGAATGGACAGCCAAAATAGATATTCGCGTTTATAAATACACGTTTTTATGGTGGTATATGCTCATTTATTGGCTTTTAGCAATAACCTTGAATGTTATTTTGATGGGTTTAAAAGCGCAGCATAAATAGCATAAAACACACAAATAAGGGACGCACTAAAAAATAATGTACTCATTTATAGACTCAAAGTCCACACCATAAAAAACGATTTATTTCCTGTAGAACAGACTTTCAGTCTGTCGTATATGTACAAAAAAGTTTTTTTGGGTATATTATTTTTTACATAGTCCCTAAGGAATGAAAGTTAAATAAGGTGTACTTTACCTTTTACCCACGATTAAAATCGTGGGTTGTGTTTTTGGCATCATTAGATGTAGTAGGGGATTTAGCCCACGGATTTATTCATGGGGCGGCAGAATGGCATGTTATTTAATGCTTGTTCCTAACTTGCAAAGGCCAGTGCTTTTTAGCTTGAATGGTCTGCTACAATGTACCATTTGCCTTTTATTTTACGCCAAACGAGGAGAAAGTGTCCATTTGGATTGTCTTTTTCGCGTTGCAATGACCACTTGCCTACCAACCAAGCTGTGTCCTTGCCTGTTATGTCCACTTTGAGTATTTGGAAAGTAAGTATGCCCATTGCTTCTTTGTTTGGGTAAGATTTTTGGTAGTTTTCGAGAGTGGGTTTCCAACCGTTTGTTACGCCCTTGCTACCAACGAAAAGGAGGTCAGGCGAGTTCCAATAACCTGCCATGAATTTATTTAGGTCGCCTCTGTTCCATGCTTCTTCCTGTGTGTGCATTGTTTCACGGATAGCCTGCTCGTCTTTGCTTTGCGCTTGGATTTGATAGACGAACATGCAAAAACAGAAGACGCTTATGATTTTTTTCATCTTTCTATGATTTGGCAAAAAATATTTTGTACAAATATAAACGTTTTTTTGCTTTTGTAACCAATATGGTTTATTTTTGGGTGCTACTAAAATATTTTGATGTATTCTTTACGAGCTTTTGACACTATAGCTTGCCTACCAAACAGGATTTGATGCGCAATACGAGGCTGAACGCAAAAAATTTAATAGCATGGAACGATTATTGGAGAAGTGATGCAAAAGTCTTAGATGGGTTTTTAGAATAGGCATTTTTTTGGTTTGGAGGCAAAAATCAGCAAAATTGAATTAAGCGTAATAAAATGAATACATCGTATAAAAATATTTTTTGGCTACTTTTTTTGATGTCAATCTTCCCATCAGTTGCTTTTTCGCAAAAAAAGCAACCCACAGACAGCCTCTTGCGCTTTTTAAAAACCCACCCCACCTTAGATACAAATAGAGTAAATACTTTAAATCAACTCTGCTGGCAAAACCGTAACAATAACCTCGTAGAGGCTGTGATGTATGGGAAAGAGAGCATCGCCCTTGCTACAGCCCTCGCCTACACAAAAGGACATGCTGAAGCATTGAATTTTATAGGGGTTGTTTATAGGAATATGGGCGATTTCGCACATGCAAGTATTCGGTTTTATGAAGCTCTTGCTTTGAGCGAAAAGTATCAAATAGATATTCAAATAGCATACGCGAATAACAACATTGGCGACATTCTGAAGTTCCAAAAAAAATACAAAGAGGCGTTGCCGTATGCAGAAAAAGCCCTCGAAATGTTTGACAAAATTAAAGACAAGAAAGGGCAAGGCTTCGCTTATGTACGCCTCGGCGAAGTCTATCAAGGATTGGCTATTTATGAAAAAGCAGTAGATGCTTTCCAAAGGTCGTTGCAAATACGCGAAGTGTTGGGCGATAAATCCAGCCTGATCACCTCTTATTCACGCATAGGAACTGTCTACTCATTGAATAAAGACTACGAAAGTTCTTTAGAATTTTATCAAAAAGCCCTCCAAATAAGCAAAGGCTTGAATGATAAAAGGAGTATTGCGGGTTCTTTGGACAACATCGCATGGGTGTATATCCGTATGAAGCAATTTAAGACAGCTAAAGAATGTGCATTGGCTTCGTTGAAAATAGCCGAGGAAATGAATGCGCGTGTCGACGAGCGCAACGCTTATTTTACAATGGCGCACCTTTCAGAAAGCATGGGCAGTTTTGAAGAGGCATTGCAATACCATAAAAAATACAAGACACTGAATGATAGTATTGACAGCATCGAGAAATCAACCCAGTTGGCTAAGATGCAAGCCATTTATGACACCAAAAAGAAAGAAAAAGAAAATGATTTGCTGAAAAAAGAAAACGAACTCAATGACCGCGAAAAAGCCGAAAAAGACACGTTTATTGCACTCGTTATTGCAGCTTTAGCACTTACTTTGGGAGGTATTTATTTCACATTTCGAAGCCGTCAAAAACAAGTTAGCCTCAACGCTAAAGTAAAAACAAAGAATGATGAGCTTACGCAAATGTCAGAAGAGGTGGCTTCTCAACGCGATACACTCTTACAATTGAACGAAAGTATTCAATACAAAAAAACAAAATTAGAGAAAAACATAGAGATTTTATTGGAGCTTTCCAAAAATGAAGCCATCTCGAATGGCGATTGGCAAGTACTCGCCACAGAGGTTACAAAAGCAGTCGTAAGAGCGTTGCGTGTGCCTGTGTGCCAGCTTTGGTACCACAATTTCAAAGAAAACACTTTTTATTGTATAGGTGCGCAAAATAACGATGCGCTACTCCCTGTGCCTATTTATGTGCCTATTTTCTTGCATGTACTCCAAAGTGAAACGCCTTTGGTAATAGAAGACGTTACTGAAAACGCGCTGGTTGATGCAGCAAGTAAAGCCTACTTCTTACAAGAAAATATAGGCTCATGTATTCTTTACCCCAATATATTGAGCGAAAAGCAAAAAGGAGTCTTGTTATGTGCTGAAAAAACAAAGAAAACATGGGATTTGGAGGACATGTCGTTCATGAAATCTATGGATGATGAAATCGTAATAGCGTATCAAGGGTTTCGCAGAAAACAAGCGCAGGAAAAAATAGAGAAACAAAATGAGGAAATTGCTAAGAAGAATGAGTCGCTCCGAACCACCCTCAAACTTGTCAAAATGGAGCAAAAACGCACTGATGAGTTATTGCTGAATATCCTCCCTTGGGAAACGGCAGAAGAATTGCGCGAAACAGGCACCGCCACACCAAAACAATACGAACTCGTAACAGTCCTTTTTACAGACTTCAAAGGCTTCACACGTATAGCCGAAAAACTTACAGCACAGCAAGTTATTGAAGAACTAAATACATGCTTTCTTGCCTTCGATGAGATTTGTGATAAACATAAATTAGAGAAAATAAAAACCATTGGCGATGCTTATATGTGTGCAGGAGGCTTGCCTACCGCCAACACAACCAACCCAATAGACGCCGTAAATGCAGCACTCGAAATGCAACAATGGATGAACGCTTGGGCAAAAGAAAAAAAAGAAAAAGGAGAAATGGCATGGGAAGTGCGCCTTGGTATACATTCAGGCGAGGTCATTGCAGGAGTAATAGGCAAGAACAAATTTGCGTATGATATTTGGGGCGACACAGTAAACATAGCCTCGCGTATGGAAAGTAGTGGGGAAATTGGAAAAATCAATGTTTCGGGAATTACACACGCACTCGTAAAACACGCTTTTCAATGCACATACAGAGGGAAAATACCTGCAAAAAACAAAGGCGATATCGAAATGTACTTTGTAGATAGTAAATTGTAACCTTTTTATATTATCTTTGCACCTATTATGTACAAAAATAAATTGTTTTTAGCGACTTGCCTGCTGTTACTATCGGCCTGTTTTGGTTTAGCAAACGACTCCTATGCCCAATGCGCTATGTGCAGGGCCAGTATAGCAAGTACAATAGCCAACGGGGAAAAGTTGGCAGCAAATTTGAACACAGGTATATTATACCTCGCGGCGATGCCTTATTTACTTATAATGGTTATCGGTTGGCTTTGGTACAAAAACAGTAGAAAACACCATGCAACACTCAAGCGCACTCAAGGGCTTTCTTAATGCCAAATGCCCGCACTGTCGTGTAGGAGATATTTATACAAACTCTCCCCTACACCCCACTAAATTTGGTAAAATGCACAAGCATTGCCAAAATTGTGGATTCCGATACGAAATAGAACCGGGCTTTTTCTTTGGTGCTATGTACGTAAGCTATTTAATTTCTATGATAGTCATGATAGGTTGCGGCATCTCCATTTCTTTTTTATTTGAAACCCCTTCCTTAACCTTTTATATCGTTAGTGTGGTGGTTGTTTCTATACTAATACTCCCTTTTTCGTTTCGCATATCGCGTTTGGCATGGCTGTATTTATTTGTAGGTTATGAACCTGATACAGAAAAAAGCGAATAACCTTCTTGCAAAAACGCTGGTACGCTAACAAATTTTGGTAGTGCAAATTTTCGTTCCAAAGCCCAGAATAATATATTGGTTATCTTGTGGTTTTCCCTATGTTTCACATACAGATCCACTCATAGTGCGACCTCATTCGAGGTCTTTAAGCCTTTACAAACCCCAAAGGGGTTCCTACTATGAATAGCGTAGGTGTAAACCCAGAGCTGTTAAATTCTAATTTTGGGCAGGCAAGTTGCCAAATATTTAACCAATCGCCTTGCCTACCCACCCTTTAAAAAGGACTAAAAACCAAATCGGAGAGAGGCTGAGAGGCAGAACTGTTGCCTAACCGAGAACTTAACAGCTCTGGGTGTAAACCTACGGAAAAATTACAGAAACACAAATTTTGTATTCAACCACACAGAACCGACATTTCCCAGCGTGTTTTTCAAAAGAAGCATTTATTAAAAATTGAGCTGAAAAACGAGTGTTTCAATGGACGCAATCTAGTTTCGTCCCCTTTTAGGAACGTTGTAGAGGCATTTAAGCGGGTAAACAAGTCGGTCTTCTTATAAACTTGCAAATTTTCAATGCAGGCAAGGATTTTTACACATGTTGCCAATCCCAATAAACTGCCACAACGCCTTATTTACGCATAAACCGCCTCTAAATGCCTTTTACCGTCATTTCCCACCCGCTTTTTAAAAAATCCTGTTTTTCAAGCGTGAGAAATATAAAAGAAACAACATAACTCCTCGACTTTCAAAATATAACATGCCCAACCTAATAAATTTCAGTAAATACGAATTTTCGAATCTGTGCTGGGAAATGACGGACAGAAGCATAGAAAGCATAGCTTTTTTTGCTATGCCCTCTATTTCTATATGGCTGCAACGAGAAGTTTACAACAACACGTTTTTTGTACGAAAAACGCCTCTTTGAGGTAGCGGCTATGCTTTTGTCCTATTTAATTTGGGTTAAACTTAAATAAATCTAAAAAAAAACTTGCTTATTTCTTTTTTTGTGTAACTTAGCCTACTAAATGCGTTTGCAACATGAAAAAATTAGCTAAAAAACAAATAAAAAATGCCGCCGCCCCCACTGCAAACCTTATCGTAGAAAAAGAAGAGAAGATTATCATCTCGCCCGAGCAAATGGAGCAGGAAAGGAAACAAATACTGGAGGCATATAGAATAATGCTTCGCGCCGCACGCTCACGCCTGCATGGCGAAGACTCGAAGATGATAAAAGAGGCATTTGAATTTGCCCTCGATGCCCACAAAGATATGCGCCGCAAATCGGGCGAGCCGTATATCTTCCACCCTATTTCGGTAGCCGAAATCATAGCAGAAGAGATGAAATTGGACGCCACCTCGATCGTAGCAGCGTTGTTGCACGATGTCGTAGAGGATATAGAAGCTATCACGCTCGAAGATATCAGCCGCGAGTTTGGCGAACAAGTAGCAGCGATAGTAGATGGCGTTACCAAAATAAAAAGCGACAAATATGCCATCGACCTCACCATATCGCAGCAAGCCGAAAACTTTAGAAAGATGCTCTTGGGATTGTCGAGCGACTTGCGGGTTATCTATGTAAAACTTGCTGACCGCCTACACAATATGCGGACACTCTCCAGCATGAAAGAGGAGCAACAACGCAAAATAGCCTCCGAAACTATCTATATCTATGCACCACTCGCACATAGGCTCGGACTGTATAAAATAAAAAGCGAACTCGAAGACCTACACCTCAAATATGTCAATCGACAAATGTATGACGACATAGCCCGCAAATTGAAAGAAACAAAAGCAGAAAGAGATAAGTTCATTGAGGATTTTATCAAACCATTAAAGGAGAAACTAACCGCGCAAGGCTTCAAATTTAGGATTTTCGGGCGACCAAAGTCCATTTATTCTATATACAACAAACTACAGATACAAAAAATACCAATTGAGCAAATCTATGACTTGTTTGCTATTCGTGTTATCCTTGATGGCGAATATGGCGAAAACGAGCGTAACAAAGAAAAAGAGGATTGTTGGCGCGCCTATTCAGTAGTAACTGACTTGTATTTTCCCAACCCCGACCGCCTCCGCGAATGGATTACACAGCCACGTCCAAACGGCTATGAGTCCTTGCATACCACCGTGATGGCAAAGGCAGGCAAGTGGGTAGAAGTGCAAATCAGAACCAAACGCATGGACGAAATAGCAGAGCTGGGCTATGCTGCGCACTGGAAATACAAAGAAAAAGGAAAAAACGCAGTCAAAGTAAAAGAAACAAAGACAGATGAATTCTTGCGCGGCATACGCGAAATACAACAGCAAAACCCCGAGATGAGCGCGATGGAGTTCATCAACGTGTTCCGAAAAAACTTTCATAAAGAAGAAGTGTTTGTGTTTTCACCCAAAGGCAAACTTATTCACTTGCCTGTAGGCGCGTCAGTCATTGATTTTGCCTTCGAAATACACAGCGAAGTAGGACTCAAATGCCTAGGCGCAAAAGTAAATGCGAAACTTGTACCCCTCAGCTATGAATTACGCAACGGCGACCAAGTAGATATCCTCACTTCGAAACAAGCCAAACCAAATATAGACTGGCTCAAATATACCAAAACAAGCAAAGCCAGCTCGAAAATAAAAGAGTTCTTGCGTGCTGAAAAAAAAGTTACCATAGAGAAAGGCAAGGCCGAATTGACGCAAAAATTTGAACAGCTCAAGGTCGTTTGGGACGAAGGCATGCAAACACAGTTCCGCATATTTCTCAATTATACATCAAACTCCAACGTCTTTTATGAAGCTGGTATGGGGCGCATTACGGCTAAAGATGCCGAGGCTTTCAAAAAATACCTCGAAAGAAAAGAGGCCAAAGATGATGTGAAAACCCGCCAAAAAGAAGAGAGCATAAAAGAAAAACCCGCCAAAAAATCAACCGAAAACATGGTGGTTATTGGTGATAAAACAGGTATTCATTACTCCTTTGCCAAGTGTTGCAATCCCGTATCAGGCGACGAAGTCTTTGGATTTGTTACTATACACGAAGGCGTAAAAATACACCGCAACGACTGCCCCAACGCCGTAAATATGCGCGCCAATTATGGCTACCGCATTATCAAAGCTGTATGGCATACGAAAAGCGAAGAGCATTTTATATCTGAAATCAAAATAATAGGCAATGACCGCATTGGTATAGTACGTGACGTTACGCAAATGATCTCCAACGACTTACAAGTAAACATTGCTTCACTCAACATCGGGCTTGCCAACTCAAATATATTTGAAGGACATATCAAATTGTTTGTACGCGACATACAACACTTGTACGCCCTAATGGAAAAAATAAAAACAATAGAAGGAATCGAAAAAGTAATACGCTTCGATACAGAAAATGAATTGGAAGACTTAAGCACCGAGTAGGAACAACCGAAAAATAATGTACCCATTTATAGACGCTCAGTGTGTTTAGAATCGTGTGCCTACAAATTTTGCGCTCAACCACATAGAAAACATAGCCCGAAACACTATGTGGTTGATAGCTTATTCCACAATAAATAAAAAAAAAACAGCGTTAAAATATCAAGTAAACTCAATAAAATTTCGCACACATTACTATTTATGTAAAATAAAATGTTTCCATTGTCTTGAATTTTTAAATATAAACTATCTCCAAAAAAGTGATAATTCTAAATTCTAAATTTAGTTTTTAGCTAAGTAAAGAGGCGGTTTTAGCCAAATTTTACATAGTTTTTAGATTGGGTAAAATAAAAAATAATTAAGTATAACCTTGATAATCAATACTTTAAACTCAATAAAAAGTTTTAATGAGTTTTCATTTGAAAAAACATTCGTTTTTTTTTGTTTTTTCAAAATTAATTTTTTAAGTTTGCAAAGTCAAAGTGAAATAAGATTGTGTGTGCAGATTTTTCCGCTGTTCCACAAAGAGGAAGGCAAAAAAGATGGGTTTGTAATGCTTTCACAAGTGCTTTCGGACACATTGAAAGATTATTATGAAACCTATAAACCCAAAGATTGGCTGTTTGAAGGACAAAGTTATGATTGTTATAGCACAAGGAGTGTGCAGAAAATATTTCAGGTTGCCAAAGAAAAAACAGGCATTTTGAAAGAGGTAAGCTTCCACGCACTGCGACACAGTTTCGCAACGCACCTGCACGAGGCAGGGACTGATATACGTATCATTCAAGAACTTTTGGGGCATAATAGCTCGAAAACTACTGAACGATATACACACACGAGTAATAGAACTATCCAAAGGGTGCAAAGCCCATTAGATAATCTGATGAACTCGAAAAATGCGAACCAAAGTTCGTATAAGTAATAGTTAGGCACAATAATAAAAAAACCACATCAACTATGCACGAAACAGATTTGAACCGCGTTGAATTTTTCTCGAAAGAAGATATGGCAGGTAGCTCCCAACTCAAAAAAGGGGAACATATTTTAAGAGATTCTACAAAATATAACTATACAGACATTAACGACATCTTAGAACTTTACAACATTAAAAAATACATTGACAATGAACTGTATTTGAGAGATTGGACGGAGGACGATATTTCAAATTTCAAGCAAAAAGCATTAGAATTTGGTAGGGTTATAGGACAATTTATATCGACCATTGACGGCAGCAATTTTATTGACCTTTACGAAAATATTTTGCGTGGATACGTAAACTCTTTTTGGGAACTAGTCAATAATCAAAGTGTATTCAAACGGATTTCAAAAACGAATTTTAGTACAATTATATCTAAAGAACAGCACATAATTCACAATATTCTAACTTATAAAAATATTGTTGACTACTATAATATTGAATTAAAAAACTTCATATTGATGTATTCGCAATCTGCTGAAATATTACTTTCAATATACGAGGTACAAGAAGACTTTCGGGAAAATCAAAAGTTCCTTCCTAGAAGCCTAACTCTTGAAGAAAAGGAAAGTATTATTTCAAATTATTTAGACTCCAATGATGTGAACTATAATTACATTAGGTTAATTAAAAACGTAAGAAATAGAAACGATTTCAGAATTTCCGACAAAACACGTCTAAAAGCAAAGCGTTTACACAGAAATGAAACAGAAAAATTTTTCGCAGAAAAAGGCGGTGTGAAATATGGCGTTTCTATTAGTTTCCCTGAAAATGCTACTGAAGTAAAAGACAAATTTATAGGCGATGATTTTGTTGTAAATTATTCATATAGTTTAGACTTCATAAAACAGAACAATGATTCTTCTTCGTTATTTCAAAATTTCAAAATTCTATTTGAATATCTTGATATCCAAAATAGAATAAGTCTTGTTAGCAAAAAAAATCAAATGGGCTTGTTCGAAAGAATTATGGGAGTCCATTCACAAAATGAATATAGAGGAGGAACTGCATTTAATTTGTCAGAAATGACATCACAGATTCAGATAGTAGCATACAACAAAGTACTTGGCGATTTAAATATCTCATTGGAAAATATTTTACACCACGTTTTTACATCATCATTTCAAGAAAAATATGCGTTTGCAGACAATGCCCGTTTTTCAATTCCTTCAGCTACATCATACTTTGAAAAAGTTAGATTATTAGCACCTGAATTTGAATCTGCTTTAAAACAATTCAAACTATTTGTTGAAGACGGAAGTATTGATTTCGAACTTTTACAAATATCATCTTCACCATCGACAATAAAAGATATTCCAAGCCTAAATCAAGACAAGTACATTTACTTCAACGAGGACAACAAAGAAATGATTATGTGTTCAAATTTGTTTTTCTCTGACCAAACTCTCCTTACTTACGTTGAGCCATTCAAAGAAAAAAAGTATCATAATTTTTTTGATTTGCTTGCAAACGAACAAGTGAAATTCAGCAATTATGAAGAGCATCAAAAACCCAAATTAAATTATCTTTTCGAAAAAGGATTTATCTTAATAGATAGTAACGATTTTATACAAATCACTAATCCTGCAAGAGTATTAATCTTAAAAGATTTATACAACAATGAAGTTGCTTCATTCTATCGTTACTCATTTGATTTCAGACAAGAAGCCCAGCAAATGAAAACCGAGAATATTGTTTTCTTTGAGGATTCTCTATTTTCAAAGCCAGAACAAGCATATTTCAATTATTTCCTGAACAAAAGTGAATTTACCAATGGTTTGGATTTAAGAAATAGTTACTTACACGGTACGCAAGCAAATCCAGACGAAATACAAAAACACGAATATGCATATTTTTCGTACTTAAAATTATTGTTTTTAGCATTATTGAAAATAGATGACGACTTGATGATTTCAAAAGCAATTAAAGAAAGAATATGAACGGGCGAACTGCTAACAGCACCTACCCAAAAGGCGGGGTTCAATACTCCGCAGACACATTTGTGGTTAATCAAACATTGGTTCTCCGCATCAACATTTGTGGTGAAAATCGCCACCTTCGCCAAGCCCGAAACCGTTATGTGCAAGCGTAAAAGACGACACAACCAGCGTAAAAACAGACAGACAAAATGCCGACCCTTCGCAAAACCAAAAGGGCTAAATCCCCCACCGCGCAAGGGACAGAGTGTTACGAAAAAGAAGCTCAAATTTTCGTATTTTGACAACCTTAATTTAACTCATATATAAATGCCAAAAATATACGACAACATAGAAAACCACTTAACAAAAGGACTGAACGAAACACTTGAACTTTCGCAGCGGACAGACTTTTGCGTAGGTTATTTCAATCTGAGAGGTTGGAAAGAAGTTGCAGACAGAATAGACAGCCTTGCAGGTGCTACCATTGTTGAGGGTAAAGACGATGTGCATCGTATTTGCCGACTTTTAGTTGGTATGCAAAAAATGCCTGTGGACATTTTACGTGACTATTTTTCAAAAGACGAAGACCATATTATTGACCAAGCAGAAGCAGTAAAACTTAAAAAGCGACTTGCACAAGAATTTAAAGACCAATTGACCATTGGCACACCAACCGAAGCAGACGAAAAAGCTTTAAGGACATTGAGCCAACAAATGAAGGACAAAAAAGTAGTTGTAAAACTTCATCTGCGTTACACACTCCACGCTAAATTGTATTTGGCTTACAGCAACGATAAACGTGTTCCTGTGGTTGGATTTTTAGGTAGCAGTAACTTGACACTTGCTGGACTTGTAAAGCAAGGCGAATTGAACATTGATGTAATGGACCAAGATGCAGCAAACAAGTTAGCAATTTGGTTTGACGACCGTTGGAAAGACCGTTGGTGCATTGACATTACCGAAGAACTCATTGAAATAATTGACAACTCTTGGGCGGCTGACCGTTTGATTTCACCATTTCATATTTATTTAAAAATTGCTTATCACCTTTCACGAGAAGCAAGAGCAGGTATTAATGAATTTAAATTGCCTAAAGTTTTTCAAAAAGAATTGTTGGAGTTTCAGCAGAAAGCCGTTTTAGTGGCTGCACATCATTTACATAAACGAGGCGGTGTTATAATTGGCGATGTGGTTGGTTTGGGAAAAACGATTACTGCAACAGCATTGGCTAAATTATTTGAAGATGATTTCTTTTTAGAAACCTTAATCATTTGCCCAAAAAACTTAGTGGAAATGTGGGAAGATTATACCCACAAATATCAATTAAGAGCAAAAGTTATTTCACAAAGCATGGTGCAAAATACATTGCCCAATTTGAGACGTTACCGCCTTGTAATTATTGACGAAAGCCACAACTTGCGCAACGACCAAGGAAACCGATACAGAGCCATAAAATCATACTTAGGGGAGAACGACAGTAAAGTGATTTTACTTTCTGCAACCCCTTACAACAAAACCTATTTAGACCTTTCAAACCAACTTCGTTTGTTTATTTCAGACGACAAAGATTTAGGAATTAGTCCAGAGGAATATATAAAACATATTGGCGGACAAGTTCAGTTCAGTTCGAAACACACCGAAACATTTATTAGAAGTATAAAGGCTTTTGAGAAAAGTCATTTTCCTGACGATTGGAGAGAATTAATGCGACTGTATTTAGTTCGTAGAACACGGAGTTTTATCAAAAACAATTACGCAGAAACCGACCCAACAAACAATAGAAAGTTTTTAACTTTTTCGGATGGCTCAAAATCTTATTTCCCTGAAAGAATTCCGCAAAGGGTTTTGTATGAATTCAACCCAAAAGATAAAAAAGATATTTATGCGAATCTATATTCTCAAAATATTATTGACATCATCAACGGTTTAGAATTACCGAGATACGGACTTCAAACCTATTTGAATGAAAAACCGCTAATAAAACCAACCAAGGAAGAAGAACAAATAATACAAAACCTTAGTCGTGCGGGCAGACGACTAATGGGCTTTTGCAGAACCAATTTATTTAAACGTTTGGAAAGTAGCGGCTATTCTTTTCTGCTTTCATTGAGCCGCCACATTCTAAGAAATTATCTATTTGTGTATGCGGCACAAAATCATTTGCCAATTCCTATTGGTAAAAACATTTCTCAAAACTTAGATGAATATTTGGAGGATAGCGACACTGACAATGATGGTGAAGGTTCAAATATTTTAAACCTTATTCTGAAAGATGAAACGTACTTACAAAAAGCCGAAGAATTGTATAAACTTTTTTCAAGCGAAAAATATAAAAGGCGTTTCGACTGGATTAGAAGTGATTTTTTTTCTGATCATAAAAGAGAAATAACAGACAAAAAAGGAAACATCAAAATAATTGATGTTTCTCTATTAACAACACTTATCAATGATAGCAAAGAAATTATTAAAATACTAACCTTTGGCAAAGACTGGAACCCTGATGAAGATAAACAACTAAATGCTTTGTATGATTTGCTAACCAACAAACACGGTAAAGAAAAAGTATTGGTGTTTACACAGTTTGCCGACACCGCTTATTATCTTGCCGAGCAATTAAAGAAACGAGGCATAAAGCAACTTGAAAGCGTTACTGGTGCTGATGAAAATCCAACAGGATTAGCACATCGTTTCAGCCCTTTTAGCAATAATAAATCTGACATCATTAAAGAAGAACAAGAACTAAGGGTATTGATCACCACCGATGTTTTGAGTGAAGGACAAAACTTACAAGATGCTCACATCATATTGAATTACGATTTGCCTTGGGCAATCATTCGTTTAATTCAGCGTGCAGGGCGTGTTGACCGTATCGGACAAAAAGCAGAAAAAATTATTTGCTATTCGTTTTTGCCCGAAGATGGCATTGAAGCAATTATCAATCTTCGCAGACGATTAACACAGCGTATTGAAGAAAATGCTAATGTGGTAGGAAGTGATGAAACATTTTTTGATGGCGACCCTATAAATCTAACAGACCTTTACAACGAAAAATCAGGAATATTGGATGGTGAAGATGACGACACCGAAGTGGACTTGGCTTCATTGGCTTATCAGATTTGGAAAAATGCAACCGATGCAAACCCCGAACTGAACAAAATTATTCCCGATTTGCCGAATGTAATTTATGCCACCAAACACAATGAAGATGCACCTGAAAAAGAAGGCGTTATTGTTTACACCAGAACATCAGAAGAAAACGATGTATTGGCTTGGATAAACAACAAAGGCGAAATTATTACCCAGTCGCAACACACCATTTTAAAAGCGGCACAATGCACACCCGACACCGAACCAAAACACAAATTAGAAAATCACCACGAATTAGTTAAAAAAGGAATTGACTTTATTCGTGATGAAGAAAAAAATACAGGAGGTTCTTTAGGTAAAAAAAATGGCGTGAAGTATCGTGTATATATGCGACTTGACCGCTACTGCAAAGAATACGAAGGAACATTATTTGTAAACGAGCAACTAAAAAAAGCAGTGGACGATATTTACAAATATCCATTGAAAGAATATGCAAGAGAAACCTTAAACCGTCAATTAAAATCGGGAATCGCAGACGACCAATTAGGCTCTTTAGTTATTTCATTGCGTGAAGAAGATAAACTGGCAATCGTAAACGAAGACGAACATCCAAACAAAGAACCTCAAATCATTTGCTCATTGGGCTTAACAAATAGCTAAACAGAATTATGGCATTAAGTAAAAAAGAATTTTCCAACTATATCAAGCAGTTCAACTTTCGTGGACTGTTTAATGATATGGGCTGGAACAACGATAAAACCAAACAGCCAATCGTGGTTGATAGCCTTACTTTTTCTTTGGAAGCAGTTGGAGAAAAAAGCGGTTTCAAAATCCTCTTGTGCCATTCGCAAGCCGATGGACTAATTCCCGATTACAACACACGAAAAAAGATTGAAACCAAAGTAACCAAACTGTTTCAGGAGCATTTGATTATTTTCTTTGATACCCAAAAAAATGAACAGATTTGGCAATTGGTAGTAAGGCAAAGCGGCAAACCCACAAAAGTAACCGAAACACGATGGCACATTGATCAAGACCCCGAACTGCTTTACCAAAGAGCAGCAGGTATTTTCTTTGAATTAGACGAAGAAGAACACATCACCATCATTGACGTTACCAAACGCATTGCCGACAACTTTCATCAAAACAACGAGAAAGTTACCAAGCAGTTTTACGACAAGTTTAAAAGAGAACATACTTCTTTCTTAACATTCATCGAAGGCATTAGCGACCAAACCAATCAAGATTGGTATGCTTCTTTAATGCTAAACCGTTTGATGTTTTGTTATTTCATTCAGAAAAAAGGATTTTTAGGTAACAACAAAAATTATCTACGTGATAAACTAAAGGCTTGTAAAGAGAAAAATGGCAAAGTAAAATTCTATTCCTTTTACCGTGATTTTTTATTGGTGTTGTTTCATAAAGGCTTAAACGAACCTAACCAAAGCGAAGAAGTAAAAATTGAAATCGGAAAAATTCCCTACCTCAATGGTGGTTTGTTTGACGAACACGAACTCGAAAAAACAAATACAGAAATTGCAATTGACGACAAAGCTTTTGAAAACCTCTTTGATTTCTTCGACCAATACGAATGGCATTTAGACACCCGAACAACCGCCACAGGCAAAGACATTAACCCCGATGTGATTGGATATATTTTTGAAAAGTATATCAACGACAGGGCTAATATGGGTGCATACTACACCAAAGAAGATATTACCGACTACATCAGTAAAAACTGCATTCTTCCTTATCTGTTTGACGAAACCAAACGCCAATACCCCAAAGCATTTAATACCGATGCAGAGTTATGGAAAATGGTAAAAACCAGTGGCGATACCTACATTTATGATGCAGTAAAGAAAGGTGTAGAACTGCCCTTGCCTAATGAAATTGAACAAGGCATTAAGGAAGTAAGCAAACGCACCGATTGGAACAAACCTGCAAGCAATAATTACGCTTTGCCAACGGAAATTTGGCGTGAAGTAGTTGACCGCAGAAACCGATACAGCGAAGTAAAAACCAAGATTGACAAAGGCGAAATTCAGCAAATCAACGACTTTATTACCTACAACCTGAATATCCGCCAGTTTGCACAAGACGTAATAGAAAACACAAATGACCCCGAATTGCTCAAACACTTTTATAAAGCACTCATCAGTGTTACTATCATAGACCCTACCTGCGGCTCAGGGGCATTCCTATTTGCGGCAATGAACATTTTAGAGCCATTGTACGAAAGCTGCATTATGAGAATGAGAGGATTTACCGAAGACGAGGACAGAGAAAATGCCATTGACAAAAAGAATTTTAAAAACAAATACAAGTTCTTTAGAGAGGTTTTAGAAAACATACAAAGCCCACAGCACCCAAACCTGCAATACTTCATTTACAAAAGCATCATCCTGCGCAACCTCTATGGAGTAGATATAATGAAAGAAGCCGTAGAAATTGCCAAACTACGTTTATTTCTAAAATTAGTAGCTACCGTAGAAGTAGATTATCGCAAACCAAATATGGGTTTAGAACCTTTGCCCGATATTGATTTTAATATTCGTGCCGGAAATACTTTGGTTGGTTTTGCAACCGAAGAAGAACTAAAAAAGGGTTTAAAATGGCAACTCAATTATGAAGGAGAAGAAGAAAGAATTGAGGAAAAATGCGAAATAGTTGCTAAGGCTTTCGGGCATTACAAAGAAATTCAACTGACTTATGGTGATGATTTTAATGAGTTCAAAAAGGCAAAAGAAGAACTAAATAACAGGCTCAAAGAACTCAACCACGAACTAAACCAACTGCTGCACAAACAAGCCACAGCTTATAAATATGACGCTTGGCTAAAATCACACCAACCCTTTCATTGGTTTGCGGAATTTTATGAAATAATTCAAGGCAAAGGCGGCTTTGATGTTGTAATTGGTAATCCTCCATACGTTGAATATTCAAAAGTCCGTGAAACATATAAAATCAAGGAATATGAAACAGAAAAGTGTAGCAATTTATATGGATATGTAATAGAAAGGAGTTACAAAATTCTAAATGCAAAGGGACTTATAGGTATGATTATACCTATAAGTGCATTTTCGAATTCTAGTATGGAAAGTTTGCAAAAATATTTTAAGAAATTTCCTGTAACCTACATTTCAAATTTCCATCAGCGACCAGCTGCGTTATTTGAAGGTGTGCTTCAACGACTTTCAATTTTTATATGCTACAAGGAAAGTCAGTTGAAGGAAATACATTCATCAATAGTATTTAGATGGAAAGTTGAGACGAGAAATATATTATTCCCAAGCCTGTTTTATACGAAGTGTGACCAAAGTAAACAAAATAATTCACTTAAAATTGGACACAACCTTGAGGGTGGAATTTTGTCTAAATATTTGAAACATACTCCGATTTCATCATTAGTTAGTAAGTCCGCTATTACTGATAACAGCATCCATTACAGAACTGCTGGAGGTGGATATTGGGTTACTATTCTCAATACCCCTTTTGATACAACATCACTTAGTAACAAAAGCACATATTTTCGAAAAGAGTTTAATTCAAAGGTGCTTTCTGCTGTTTTGAATTCAAATCTTTTTTGGTGGTATTATACTATCAATTTTGACCAATTCAACTTTAAGGATTATATGATTTTTGGCTTTAGGTTTAACTATCCAACAGAAAAAATTATATCACAAAAATTGATTAAACTATCCGATAGACTTGAAAAAGAACTTTTGGAAAATTCTACTACTTACACAATAAATAGCAAGACAAGAGGGAGTAACGAAACCATAACCTATAATAAATATTTATCCAAAAAAACTATGGATGAGATAGATATTATTCTTGCTGAACATTATGGTTTTAGTTCGGAAGAATTAGATTTCATTTTGAATTATGACATTAAATATAGAATGAGTAAAGAAGTCGAAATTGAAGAATAATGATAAACGCAAGCCTTGGAAATATTGACCTTTTAAATCTACCTAAAACCGCTTTTTTGTGCAGCCGCAAAGTGCCTGCATCAGCTGTGCTTAAATGTTATGACTGGGCTATTGCACAGCGTGAAGCGGGCAATTGTGTTATCAGCGGTTTTCATAGCCAAATAGAAAAAGATGTATTTCATTATTTGCTCAAAGGCAAACAACCCATCATCATTGCTTTGGCAAGAGGATTAAAAGAAAAATTAGAACCTGAATTGCAAAAACCGTTAGATGAAGGCAGGTTACTTATCATCACACCATTTGAGAAAACTTTAAAACGAGTAACCGAAAAAACGGCAGTAACACGAAATAAAATAATGATAGACCTTGCCGACAGCATCACGGTGGGTTTTGCAAGTGCAGGCGGACAGTTAGAAGAACTATTAAAAGGGATTGAGAAACCAATAAACAAAATCGTATGAACCAACGCTATTTGCAAGCACATTGCCAAAGCCTCACAAGCCAACACACGACCAAAGCTTTGTCAAAGAGCTTGTGCAAAAGCCAACGCACAACCGACTGACAACCAAGCCCGAAAAAGAACACCGAACCGATAACAGCGCCTACAAGAAATTGGCGGTCCGATTCGTATCAAGTTTTGTGGTGGCAGAAAGTTTAGTGCTTCGAAATCGCCACCTTCGCCAAGCCCGAAACCGTTAGGTGCCATATTACGGAACCGCATACCGACAGTAAACATCAACAAAATATTTATACATTTGCGACAAAATTTTAACATTACCAAACGAACGAATGGCAGAAAAGAAAAAGGTTACAGCGAATGAAATCCACGATTTGTTGTTGAACGAGTTTAAAATAAAGGAACAAATCGGAAGCGTTGAAATTATTCTTGGTGGAATTTCTGCAAAATATAATGGTAAAGATGCAATAGGCGACTTACTGCAAGAATGGTTGGGACAATGGTTAAGGCAAAATAATTTCTATTTTAGAAAGCACCCAAACACACAAGAATTTCCAGACTTTTTACTTTTGGAAATTAAAACCTTCAATGCAAATGCTACACCAGCTTTTGACATTGCCAACTTCGACTCTTACAATAAATCTTTGCTTATCAAACCTGAAAGACTTGATGCAGATTATTTGATTTTCGGTTATAAAATGGTTGATTCTGTTTTAAGCGTGGACAATTTATGGCTTATGAAGGTTTGGGAAATGGCAGAAACTTCGGGAGCAAATCCTATAAATATGCAAACCAAAAATGGTCAACCTTACAATTTAAGACCAATAAAATGGTATGCGAAAATACCGAAGAACAAACCATTTGCAGACAAAATAATTTTTCTAAATGCGATTGCTGAAACACTCCAAAAATACTCTCACAGCACAGGAAGTTACAGTGAAAATTGGCTTGAAAATGTAAAAGCGAAATATTTTGAAAACACAGGAATTAAACTCTAATTCCTGCGTTTTCAGTTTTTAGTATTTCGTATTTAGAAACTTGTATTGCATATAAAACCCTTTCTGCAACGGCTTTTATAACGGGTACAACAACCGTATTTCCTAATAAATCAAAGGCTAAACTTTCTTTTACAGGTATTTCGTAATTTTCGGGATACCCAAAAATTCTTAATCCTTCTCTAATTGTAAGTTTTCTAATTCCTTTGCCGTCAGGAACAACAATTTTCACCATATCTGTTGCGACCAAAGTTGGTGCAATTTCAAACGGATTTAAAATTTTATTCACTTCAAAACTTAATTTTCCAGTTACAATATTATAACCTTTTGGTTTTGTTTCATCATACACACGAGAGGTAATTGTACCATTATCAGTAATCTCACTTACTAGTTTTTTCGGGTGTTCAAATTTTATATAACCTTTTTCAACCAAATCATCTAAAAGTGCTTTTACATCAACACCTTCAAATAAATTACTGACAGGAAAAAATGATTGAATTTGATTTAATGTTAAAGGCATTCCATCCATCCAATCAATACCAATTTCACTTGCCCATTGCTTTTTTCTACGTTCTTTAAAAAGCCTATTGAGTAAATTTATTTGGTCTTTTGTGCATTCGCCTTTTACTCCAATATCCCAACTATGAATATTATTTTCGCCACCACGTTTATCCTTTATTGACTTACCATAAAGTTCTTCAACAGTAAAATGTGAAAGTAACTTTTTAGTAAAATCAGTATTCATTGTTGGTTTACCATTTTCTAAAACATCATTTAAAACTTTAAAAATTGGTTCAAAGTTATCTAATGATACTTTTTCGTTTTTTGTACCAACAATAAAAACACGTTTTCTAGACTGCGGAACGCCAAAATGAACACTATCTAAAACTTTCCAAGAAACTTGATAATCCAATTCGTTTTCAAGTTTATCGATAATCGTTTTAAGAGTTCTACCAAGTTCATCGTGTTTGTTTTCTAAATCGTGTTTTACCAAACCTTCAACATTTTCAAGAATGAAGCCTTGAGGTTGATGATGTTTTATAATTCTTTCAATTTCAAAAAACAAAGTTCCTCTAGTGTCAGCAAAACCATTACGTTTTCCACTTGCACTAAACGGTTGACAAGGAAAACCTCCGAACAAAAAATCAAATTGTGGAATATCTTCATTTTTAACTTGAAAAATATCGCCAACAAAATTTTCGTGATGATGGTTGTGTTTCAGTGTTTGAATTGCATACGGTTTTATTTCCGAAGTTAAAACACATTCTGTTTCTATTCCTCGTTCTTGACAAGCTTGTTCAAAGCCCAAACGGATACCGCCAAGACCTGCAAATAAATCTATAAATTTCAATTTAGTTTTCATCTTTGACATTTTTATATTTAACGTTAGGTTCAGCAACCATTAAATTTGGTGGTTCAGAAATTAAAAAAGTAGAACGGTATTCTTCGATATCAATTTTTTGTACAACCAATTACATACAGACATTGCATAAAAAAAGATGCACTAAAAGTACCACGACTGATTTTACTATCAACGCTTGACTTCGTTTCAGTACAGCCATTTTCGTTTAACAAAGTAGTTAAATCATCAGTGGACAAACCTCTTTTGACCAACTCGAACAAAATTACACCCAATTTTTCTAAATACCAACGACGGCAGAAAAAATCTCAATTAGATATTTTCAATTATTTTGGTTTTGGTAGGCAAGAACCTCTTACAAACTAAAACTTCCAAGCCAACAAAGTGGAGATTTGGTGCGCAAAGTAGGAAATAGCTTGTGTTGTGGCAGAGGTTCTGTTGTAAGTAATAAATCTATCGCTACTTCGTTCAAGCCACGTGTAGCCGACACTCAGGCGCAAGTTTTTCGTTAATAAAAAGTATAGATTACTTTGAAATTGTTGTTTGGTGCGGTCTGCAGTATAATAAATTGCATTGTTTTCTATGTCAAAAAAGTTTTGCGTGTCGCCTCTCAAATAGCTTGCTGACAGCCAGATAGTTTTATACATTTGGGCATTGGCTTTTAATAGAATGAGTTTGGTTTGTTGATAATTTACGTAGGTTTCAGCGAGGTTTTGCAGGAAGCTAATATTAGCACGCAAAAACAATTTTGTATTGCTGAAAGGATAATACGTTATGCCTACTGTTTCTTGTAAAGTATAATATTGCAAAAAATTGTTCCAATAACTCCCTGCTATTATATCTACGTTTTTGCAACCTTTTTCAATATAACCTCCCGCGAGTATGCCGCCTTTTGAGAATTTCGTAACCTCATACATGCTTTTCGTTTGGTTAAAAGTTTCGGTGTATGTGGCTATGTGGTTGTATTGGCAGGCAAGGTTTGCTTTCCATTGTTTAGGCAGAGCAATTTGCATAGTCGTTCCACCGCCTATCTGCACACCGTCATTGTAGAAAATAACTTTTTGTGCAGGGTAATTTACTTTTTTGAAGTTTTGAAAAGCGAAACTACTTGCTGTATGTGTAAAACTTAGGCGCTTGCCTGCCAAATGTTTTATATATACACCGCCGCCTGCCAATCCGCGATAGGCGTTCCACTCGCCTGTTTCTTTTTGCACAATGTCAGGCAGTTTGTTTTCTGCGTCAAAAAAAGCATAACTTCCAAAAACACCTGCTTCCAATAACGTTTGCTTTTTCATATTGAGTTCTTTGCGCAAAGTTTCTGGAAGCCGATTAGCCTTGCTTTGGGCTTGCGCCTGATTGCCGAGTTCATTATGGGCTAAACATAAGTAATACTTGCCTACCGTATCCGCAGGAAAGAAATGCTGTGCGGCTTCAAATTCTATTACTGCAAGTTTGTATTTTTTTTGATAGATGTAGGCAATGCCTCGCCTGATACGCAAATTATAAAAGTTAGTGCCGTTTTGTATAGCCTTTTTGCTCTCTGTCAATAGTGTAGCCCAATTTTTTTCTACAAAAAGTTTTTCGGTAGTCTGGTCTGTATTTGTATAATCATATACTTGTCCAAAAGTGGTATCAAATATTCCTACACAGAAAAAGCAATTCAGAAGCATAAATAGACGTATCATGGCACAATGTTAGTAGTTTTTATAAAAATTATTTTTTGAAAATTTGTACTTAAAAACTGCTTGTGAGGGAGAGTGTAACTCCACTCGAAGCAGGAACGATACGGCAAATTCCGCCCACACATACCAGACCAGCGCGTTGCCTGCCTACATTGATAGAAAAGCGGTTGGTGTTTTTTACATACGCCGCGCCTGCATTGTAATAATGCGTGGGTACGCCAACGCGCAAGCCGTTGTAATTGATTTCGTCGAACATATAAAAAAACCATTTTGGGGCTAAGCTATATTCTATCATGCCCATCATCCAGGAGCCAAAGTCTTGATTAGTACCCAGATGCTGAAGTTCGAAGCGGATAGATTGTTTGGCTTTTATTTTATACAACATATCCAATACAACTGTGTGCGACTCTATCAGCCCAAAACCTGTCGTGCCTTCTATCTGGTCTTTGTCATATTGTAAGAAAACATATTTGGCAGTCATTTTGAATTTCTTGCTAAACTTTTTGGTAACTTCCACATTGACATCTTGAAAATAAGTGCGCTTGCCCAATGCGAAAAGCTGCGTGCTGTCTATATTGTGGGCAAGGGCATAATTGAATACTATTTCCGCGCCGTATTTGCCTCCCAGCCACGATTCTTTTTTGACATTATACGAAATATCAGTTTGCAAAGCCGTTTCGCCTACTGTTTGGGCGGCATACGGATAAAGCGTAAGCAAGCGGTAAGTATGTTGGGTAGTATTGGCAGGTATATAATTTACCCACAATCGGTTTGCGATAGCGCGGCGGTCAGAGCGAGTATCCATATTTTCTACCCGTTTGGCAGCGAAACTGATGCCTATGTTTTTGTATGTATAGCCAAGATTGAGCAATGCTGCCGAGCCATTGCCGACTCTGTAATTATTCATAGCTGTTGGGTCATTACTTTTGTTGATATATTCGCTGTAGAATGTAAAATCGCCTTTGCTTATCGTTAGCCGTCCTGCATACATTTCGGTTTGCGTAGGCACATTGTCCAAAGCACCCGAATAAGGTTGGAAACGGCTTACAATACTTCCACCTACTATGACACGCAAGTCTGCTAATTTGGTAGAGTCAAGGTTGAAAATTTGATGTAAATATGCTTCGCCATCTACAGCCCTTACTGTCCCTTCGCCTTTTTCAAAACCATCACGTTGCTTGCCTGAAAGGGTTGTGAGCCGCACTTTGTCTTTGAAATTATATTTAAGCATCACGCCATCTATCGAATTGTCAATACCTAATTGACGTTGCTCTTGGGCGCGGAGTGCCATGCCACTTCCAAACTGCACATAGAAATTGCCTGCTGTAACTTCCAGCTCATCGCTGCGGTAGGTAAGGTAGCGGTTTGCGAATCCTGTGCCTCTAAAATTGGTGGGGTAGCCCAACAAGGGTGGCGCGTAATGCTCATAGCGAAAGCCTGTACTGAACTGATTGTAGCGGTAATCAAGTTTTAAGTAACTGTTTAAGCCAATTCTTTCAGGCGGAGCAACAGCGTTGATTTTAGCATCATCCCAGTAGTACTGAAAGTCGCTTTGAAAGCTACCCGAAATATTGCCGTTGTCTGACTGAGCAAATGCAATCAATGAGAAGAAAAAATAGCAAGAAAAGAAGGATAATATTTTATGCATTGCGCAAATAATAAAGATATATAAATCGTTTGAAGTGCAAATGTAGTGGAATTTTGTTTTTTTCGCAAAAAGTATTACCTTTGCAACAGATTTAAGGGGTATTCTTTCAGAACTTAACATATAGGAGGAGTAATGCCTTGATTATCAATTATTTGGCGCTATAGTTCAACGGATAGAATAGAAGTTTCCTAAACTTTAGATTCGGGTTCGATTCCCGATGGTGCCACTAAAAGCTGCGATTTTAATATCCAATCAGTCGTATATTGTCTTATGGTTTACGTTTGTAGAAAAGAACATTTTAATGCCGCACACAGGCTATACAACCCCAAATGGAGCAAAGAGAAAAATTGCGAGGTCTTTGGTGTGTGTGCAAACGAGCATTTTCACGGGCATAATTTTGAACTCATCATCACTGTAAAAGGCGTTCCAAACCCCGATACGGGCTTTGTGATAGACATGAAATGCCTCAGCAAAATCATCAAGACAGATATTACCGAAAAACTTGACCACAAGAACTTGAATATAGAAGTAGATTTCTTAGAAGGGAAAATACCAAGTTGCGAAATTGTGGTAATGGAAATTTGGCGCATACTCGCACCAAAAATAGCCGATGCTTCTGAAAATCGCGCCACTTTGCACCGTATCCAATTATTTGAAACCCACAATAATTCTGTGGAATATTACGGCTAAATCATAAATAACGCCAGAAACGCCAAAATGTACGCTTACGCAAATAATTCAAATCCAATTCATTGTCGTATGCCTCACGCTCAAAGCAAATGTTCCTATAGGCTTCATCATGATTTTTGTATTTCAACAAATTGAAAAGATAATGCCCTACATACAACAAATAGAAGGGAACGATGCACATTTCTAACTGCTGGCAAAGATGGATTTTCTCATGATTCATCAGCGTCTGGTCATACCTATAGTCATGCTCTTTCACACAAATAAAAGGGAAAATAGCCATGCCATGGTATGACATAAAAGGTACAGTAATAACAAAGTGCGGGATTTTCATGGAGTAGATTGTTTTCCAAAAATACAGCCTATATTTTGATTTACCAAATAGCTTGCCTATTTTTGTGGGCATGACAAATACAACCCGAACCGAACTCGCCACGCTTGGCGAGTTCGCACTCATAGAAAGACTCGCTAAAAACGCCTTGCCTACCTTGCCTGAAACGCTGAAAGGCATAGGAGACGACTGTGCCGTACTCGATTATGGAGGCGATTCGCTTACCTTACTCTCTACCGATATGCTGGTGGAAGGCATACACTTTGATTTGAGCTATTGCCCTTTGAAGCATCTAGGCTACAAAGCCGTTTCTGTAAATGTATCCGATATAGCCGCCATGAATGGCATACCTCTGCACATCACAGTAAGCATCGCAGTAAGCAACCGCTTCTCTGTAGAAGCCATCGAAGAACTTTATGAAGGCATTGCTTTTGCTTGTGCCGATTATAAAGTGGATTTGGTGGGAGGCGACACAACCGCCTCAAGAAGCGGACTCATCATCTCTGTTACGGTAGTAGGCAAGGTAGGCAAGGACAGCGTCACGTACCGCAAAGGCGCGAATGTACACGACGTATTGTGTGTAACAGGCGACTTAGGCGGCGCATATTTGGGCTTGCAAGTACTGGAGCGCGAAAAACAAGTGTTCTTGGTCAATCCTGAAATGCAACCCGAATTGGAGAAAAAAGACTACATTATTCAACGCCAACTAAAACCAATAGGGCGTACAGATGTAGTGCATGAGCTTCATGAAGCAGGCGTTGTGCCTACTTCTATGATAGATATTTCAGACGGATTGGCCTCCGAAGTGTTTCATTTGTGCAAACAATCGAGCGTGGGCATGGTCATTTTTGAAGAGAAAATTCCCACAGATGACACTGCTTTAGAAACCGCCCAAGAACTCAATCTTGACATCACTACTTGCACACTGCATGGAGGCGAGGATTATGAACTGTTGTTTACCATTCGCCCCGAAGACTTTGAAAAAATCAAGAATAACCCCAATATAACCCCGATAGGTTATTGCTTGCCTGCCGAAGACGGCATATTCTTAAAAACACTGAACGACAACCGCGTAGAACTTACTGCACAAGGCTGGACGCATTTTAACTAAAAAGCGAATACATCTTTTCCTTGCGCTTGTGCTTCAGAAGGTTTTGCTTTTTTCTCTGTTATTTTTTCTGTTATTTTCTCAGGTATTTTCTCAGGTATTTTTTCAATAACAGGCTTTTTCTCAACTACTTCTATTTCTTTGGGAGTAGGTTGAGCGAGGGCCGTTTTTGCCCAACCAAAGGTCTTGATTTCAAAAGCGTCAATTCTTTTTTTCATGTCTTGAGAACTTCCGAGTTCAGGGTCATCGAAAGGTTTTATACGCACATCAAAGCAGTGAAAATGGTTGGAATAACTGCGTTTTGATACACCTTCCAAAAAATCAACTTGTGTAACATGGCTTGGTAACGCAGGAAAGTGAACTTCCACAGTATAGATTTCATAGGGCTTGGTACTAAAATACACTTTGGTTTCTCTGAAAACGCCATAAATTACATATCCTTCGCGCACAATTTTGCGGAGTTCTGTTTGCGGAAACTGTTCCGCAGGGTTGGCAGTATTCACCAAACACCACCTGTTGATTTCGTCCAAAGGTCCATAAAAAGTCATGCCTGCTTTGTATGCACCTGCAGCATAACGAAAATGAAAAACGGTACGGTCTTTCCAATACGTGATCTTATCCAAAATATAACGGCTGTTCCATTCCTGATATTGGGGTTTGAAGTCGATATAACGTGGTTTTTGGGCAAAAGCTATCGCAGGAAAAGTAAAGAGCAGGAAAAGTAACAAGTAACGCATGGCAGAATATGAGTTTGTATGTACAGAACGAAAGTTAAATAAGACAGAATAGCATGTTATTGGTACTCTGACAAATTTTGTGTTGAACCACATAGAAGCATAGAGAACATAGCCCGAAACACTGTGTGCCGTATCTTTCTATGTGGTTTATACCTTGCTCCACTAAAATTGTCGGAGCAGCATGTTATTTAATGCTTGTTGTTACAGTAAAACGTGTTATTGAAAAAAAATATATATTTCCTTGTTATTTTGTCAAATTTTGATTGTTTTTAACAAAGTAACAAGGAGAAATAGTTTAAGCTGTCAATATATCACCTGTCATTTCTGTTGGGATTTCAATACCCATGAGCGTAAGAATAGTTGGAGCAAGGTCGCCCAATTTGCCGTTTTTCATAGTCGGGTGGTAGGTATTGTGTACCAAAATACAAGGGACTAGGTTGGTGGTATGGGCTGTATGTGGCGAGCCGTCTTCGTTGCGCATAATATCGGAGTTTCCATGGTCGGCTACCACAATGCAAACATAGTCTTGCTCGAGCGCTGTCGTAACTACGGCTTGCAGGCAAGTATCGACTGTTTCACAAGCCTTTATTGCGGCTTCAAATATGCCCGTATGCCCCACCATATCGGCATTGGCAAAGTTCAGGCAAATGAAATCGGCACTTTGTTTTTGGAGTTCAGGCACTATAATATCTCGGATAGCATACGCGCTCATTTCTGGCTGAAGGTCATACGTAGCTACTTTTGGCGAAGGCCAAAGCAAACGCGACTCGCCCTCAAAAGGTTTTTCGCGCCCTCCCGAAAAGAAGAAAGTTACATGCGGATATTTCTCCGTTTCGGCTATGCGAATTTGCTTCTTGCCTGCCTTGCTTATTGTTTCGCCCAATGTTGCAAGCAAATTATCTTTTTCAAACATGACGGACACGTTTTTGAAAGACTCATCATAGATAGTCATAGTCAAATAATGCAGGGCTAATTTTTGCATACTAAAATCGGGAAGATCTTGCTGCGTAAGCGCCTGCGTAAGCTGTCTGCCTCTGTCATTGCGAAAGTTGAAAAATAATACGACATCACCTTCTTGAATGGTAGCGATGGGCTTGCCTACCGAATCCGTACAAACGATAGGTTGTATAAACTCATCTGTAATGCCTTGTTTGTAAGCATTTTGCAGTGCTTCTATAGGATTTTGTGTAGGTGTTCCTTCGCCTTTTACCAATAAATCGTAGGCAAGTTTCACACGTTCCCAGTGTTTATCCCTGTCCATAGCATAATAACGCCCTATGACAGATGCGACCTTGCCTGCCTCATGTTTGGCTAAATGCGCCGTAAGGTCTTGCAAATACGGAACGCCTCCATCAGGTGCAGTATCGCGGCCATCTGTAAATGCATGCACAAAAATCTGTTGTACGCCTGCATTTTTAGCAATGCTGCACAGTGCTTTCAGGTGTTCTATATGTGAGTGAACGCCTCCGTCAGATAATAAGCCCAATAAATGCAACGGTTTGTTATTTTCTTTTGCATATTGCATTGCCTCGATCAATGCCGTATTTTGTTCAAGTGTATGTTCGGCTACCGCTTTATTGATACGCACGAGGTCTTGATATACCACGCGCCCTGCACCTATATTCACGTGTCCAACTTCCGAATTGCCCATTTGCCCTTCGGGTAGCCCTACGGCAAGCCCAGAGGCTTCGAGTTTACTGTGCGGATAAGTTTGCCATAACATATCCATAAAGGGCGTTTTGGCATTTGCGATGGCGGAAATTTCAGGAATTGTGCCAATTCCCCAGCCATCTAAGATAAGTAAAGCTACTTTTTTAGACATAAAAATAAAAGTGTAATTTTTAAAAGTTTTTTATGATAATCATTGTCTTAAGAGGTGCAATTTAAGTCTCTTTTTCTGAAAGGCGAAGCTATTACTAAGAGCTTACTGCAAAAAGCGTGCTATCAGGCAGGCAAGGCTATTCTTTGTTTTGCGATATAATGCCTATATTTGAGGAAATATTGATTTTTATGAATTATTTGGCGCATATTTTTTTATCAGGCGAGGAGGAAGAGCGCACCGTTGGCAATTTTATAGGTGATTTTATAAAAGGACAACAATGGCGCAATTATCCTCAAAAAATGCAGGAAGGTATTTTATTACATAGACACATAGACCAATTTACTGACACGCACCTGCAAGTCCGCCAAAGTATTGAAAGACTTAGACCTTCTGTAGGGAGATTCGCAGGTATTGTAACAGATGTTTTTTATGATTACTGCTTGGCACAAAACTTCGGGCTGTTCTCTGATACTGCCTTGCCTGCGTTTGCACAAAAAAGCTATCAGATTTTAGAAACCCACCAAGCCATACTACCCGAAAAAGTGCAAGTTATCTTGCCACACATGCGTAAAGAGGATTGGCTTACCCATTATGCCACTATTTATGGCATTACAAAAGCCTTGCAAGGGCTAACCAAACGTTTGAACAACATAGTAGACCTTACAAAAGCTATTGAAGTATTGGAAAACCAGTACCCTGCTTTTGAACAAGACTTCTTGAACTTTTTTCCACAAGTACAACACACAGTAAATACATGGACAATGAGCAAATAAACTACAAGCCTAAAACCTCTTTTGCAGCGCGATAACCTGTTTCCATTGCGCCATGCACTGTCGCGGCATGCCCTTCTGTATGTGTAGCTTCACCTGCAAAATAAAGGGGAGGCAAGGGCATTGCCAAGTTTATTCTTGCCTGTTCGCAAGTAAAAGTTGGGTAAGAATACGCGCCCCATTGAAACGGCATAGTAGTCCAGTCGATGCAACGTCCTTTCTTATAAAGCCTTGTTGCAGAGTCGGAATGGCACATTTTATCCAATTCTTGCAACGCAAGCTCGATCGCTTTCTCCTCGCCTAAGTCGCTCAAATACTGTGCTTTTTCGCCCATGACGAGTGCGGTCAAAATGGCCTCATCATTTTTAGCACTTGGATAAAACTCGGACACATAACCATCACCATAAAGTGCGCCCGCGTCATCGCCCCAAAATTTACATTGAAATTTGAGTATTATTTTCAACCCTGCGCCAATGCCTATACTTTCTATGGCGTTTATTTTATCTTCGGGCAGGCGAGGCGAGAACGCGATGAGTTCTTTTTTTAGTACGCCCAAAGAGGCGGTCAATACTACTGCATCAGCCTCGAATATTTCGCCATTAGGTGTAGTAGCTTTTACCTTATTGGCTTGGTAGGCAAGTTGCGTGATAGGTTTTTGATATAAGATTTGGGGCAACACGTCTGCGAATACTGCTTGGCACAAGTCTATGTAGCCAGCCGTTTCAAACGTGAAATTAACATCTCCTGCTGTCCATTTCTCCCAGTTTTTCTGCATTTCGCGTGCATCAAGTTGGGCGACAGATGCGCCATAGCTGTTGCTGATGCGTGCCTCCAAAATATGCCTGAACTCTTTAGGGCTGTCGATAGCGTCCAAAAACTGTTGTACTGAAATAAAGCCCTCCGTATCGCTAAAATCGGCTTCTTCCAACAAGCTATAGAAGTTGTCGATAGTAGCGAAGTCGTGCCTTGCGTATGCTTCTTGTTCTTGCCAAAGTTTATTTTCAAAATAATAGAAATCAACATGATTGCCTTCTTGGTTTACCAGTTCTTTTTGGTGCATTTCGGCGAGGAAGGCTAGGGCTGTTTTTCCGCCATGTACTTCTTCTGCTCCTGCTTCTACAGGACTCGTGGCAAAATTGGTGAGGGTGAATATACGCCCACCGTATCGCGCTGTCGCTTCCAGTATTTGTACTTCTACGCCACTTTTGGCAAGTATTTGGGCGGCAGTGAGTCCAGCCATTCCCGCGCCTATTATCAGTACCTTGCCTACCGTACTTTGATGCAGTAGGCCGGCCTCAAGTGCTACAAGGAGTGCTTTTATATCTTTCATATTACAATGGGTTTTCTAACAATAGTTCTATTATTTGGAAATTTCCTTCACTGAGTTGTATCAGGAGTGAAATACGTGTACCAGCTTTTTGGTTGATGAGTTTGTATATTTCACCTAATCTTAATTCTTTTGTGAGGTGTTCATCTACTGCCATTATTTTATCGCCTGCCTGTAGTCCTATGCGGTCTGCAGGCGAGTTTGGGCGTACTCCCCCCACCTGCACTTCTGTATAATGTGGTGGTATGGCTATAAGTTCTATGCCGCTTGTACTAAATTCAAACGGTTCTTTGAGGCTTCGATTGGGCTTCAGGTATAGTTTTTTGTGGGTATAGTCAAAGGTAAGTCGAAACCTGCTCAATATTCCACAACCGATATTGCCTTGTCTGAATATACTGCCTATCCGCGTTCTATTTGCTATGGAGATAGAGTCGGGAAAAGTCGTAATAACATTTTGCAAAAGCACCTTGCCTACCCGCAGGGCATTGATGCGCCCTATCACGCCATCTACAGAGCCGTTGAGCGTCATGCCGAGTTGGGCAGGAAGGTTTTTTTCGGGTATTTGGATGTCGGGGTGTGTGCCGACATCAAGCGAAAGTGAATGTCCTGCGCCTGTATCTAAAAGCAATTTGAAAGTTGCTTTTTGTGTACTATCATCTTTGAGCATGGCTTCTACTTCCACGTACGGCTTCATGTCTTCGATAGAGATAGGCAACACTTGTACGTCTGGGCGTATCTTAGGTACAAAAAAATTGGGACGGGTTAAAATAAGGCGTTGTGACGGGTAGTCTATTTCTACTACAAACCGACTGAATAGTTCATAACCCAACAAGCCATGTATGCGCACACCTGCATAACGCGATAGTGCCAATATATCTTGTTCTAAAACTACTACATATTGGTTTTTGGCTACGATGCGCCTGCCTATGCCTATGTGGTCTATTTTCACCACGCAGGCATTCAAGGGCTTTTCCTTGCCTAAACCCGATATTTTGATAGTCCGCACACAAGTAAGTCCTAATCGTTCTTGGACGGCAGGGTCTGTAATAAGCGTATAACCGACACCCGTATCCAGTACAAAGTTCAGTGTATCATAAGCGCCATTCACTGTAACAGGAATAACAATTAAGTTGTTGTATTGGCGAAAAGGTATTGCAATACGTTTTTGTTTCGCTTTTTTAAAATGAAACCCGAATGCGTCTATTTGCCCAAACACATTGGAAAAGGTGTAAAAAACAAACATTAGGGCTAAAAAAAGTCTATTTGTATAGTATATAGTCGTCATTTATTTCTCTATAGAATATAAATGTGTTAGAAAGCCCAAATATACAGTTTTATATATACACCAATATAATTTTTACATATTTTTAACAAAAAACATACGAGATTTCGCGGTGTCGTGTATGGGGACACACACGACGGCAAGGCATTTTTAAAGCAAAAGCCACGATATTTTGAAAATATCGTGGCTTTGATAATCCGAGATGTATTGCTTAATGGAGTAGGTGAAAAATAATCTATCCGAAAATGCTTCTTTTGTACATATACCCCAAACAGACTAAGAGGCTGTTCTACAGGCATGCAAATCGTTTTTTATAGTGCAAATTATTTTTCAGCGTGTCGCTAATACAAACGGAAACCGATGATTACTTGCCCAGAGAAGATTTTTTGTTTTTGCTGGTCTATTTGTGTAGGATCGATTTGGTTAGTCGCTGTTGGCGTTGCATAGCCCTCATATATATTAGTGAGGTTTTGTTGAAGACGTACATCAACACTCAACTTATTCAAGAAGTCAAATCCTATTCCGCCTTGGAACCCTAATTGCAATTTTTTTACTTGGTTAGTAATGTCTTGAGGGGTAGTAGAAGTTAAAACAGATGTGCCGCCCGTTACAGTATAATTTTGAAAATTTTGTTTCGCACTCAAAATAGTATTCATCACACCACCGCCGCTAATTTTGAACCCTATGGGTCCAAGTGGAATACGATAGCCCAGCGAAAGAGGGAATTCTAAACTGTTCAGGCTAAGTTTTTTGCCATACTCAGTGATAGCGCCTCCAGCAGGGGGTTGAACACCGCCGGGTGTAAATTGGTAAGTATATTTACCATTTTGTTGCGAGAAGTTAATTTCAGGCTGGATATAAAAACCAGCAATAGGCACTTTGATTCTAAACCACACTCCACCGACATAGCCTACTTGCATGTTTTCGCGGTTTGTCTTTATATCTCGTGCTGATGTAGGTAACTCGCCTACCCAACTGCCACTTACTACGCCTTTAATGCCAATGCTTAGTAGTTTGCCACCTTGCGCCATAACTTGAGTGCTGACGGCAGCACCTAATAGAAAAGAAAGAAGTATTTTTCTCATATTGAAAATTATTATCATTTTTTCAATGTATAACGCTGTAGGCAAGGGTTTCGCATATTCGTATAAACAAATAATTTAATTTTGGTATTTTCATGTTTTTTTTGGGTATTTCAAAAAAGCGTACTACCTTTGCAAGTTGAAAATAAACGTAGAACTTTTAATAAATCTCAAGTAACGTATGTACTTAGATACCGCGCAGAAGAAAGAAATCTTCTCTAAACACTCACCAAGCAAAAGCCAAACCGATACAGGCTCTTCAGAATCTCAAATTGCGTTGTTTACCACGCGCATCAATCACCTTACTACACACCTTAAAGCCAATAAACACGATTTCTCAACGCGCATGGGCTTGATGAAATTGGTAGGCAAGCGTAGAAAAATGTTAGATTATTTAACCCGTACTGATATTACACGCTATCGTGCTATCATTGCTGAGTTAGGCATCCGTAAGTAAGCACAAAATTAAGAATGACATTTGTTCATTCTTAATTTTTTATAAGCCTATATAGGATTTGCAAAGCAAGCTGGCAATAAACAATTTACTGTATATTGTACTATCTACGCGCTGTATGTGCTTTGTAGGAAATACCCAAATAACCTCAAGATACAAACAAATGTATCTCTAAAAATTGTGAAACAAACGTATGTTTAATATTTATAAAAAAACCCTCACCTTAGAAGACGGGCGCGAAATCACCATCGAAACAGGCAAGCTCGCTCGCCAAGCTGACGCATCAGTAGTTGTGCGTATGGGCAATACAATGCTCTTGGCAACTGTAGTATCCACGAAAGACCACAAAGAAGGCGTGGATTTTATGCCGCTTTCGGTAGATTACCAAGAGAGATTTGCTTCGACAGGGCGCATTCCCGGTAGCTTCCAAAAACGCGAAGGCAGGCTTTCTGACTATGAAATATTGATAAGCCGCTTGGTCGATAGGGCTATCCGCCCTTTGTTTCCAAGCGATTATCATGCAGAAACACAAGTCAATATATACCTGCTTTCTGGCGACTTACACTTCCCACCCGATTGTTTGGCAGGTTTGGCGGCTTCGACAGCCATCGCTATTTCTGATATTCCTTTCGAGCAACCTATTTCTGAAGTGCGTGTAGGGCGTGTGAATGGTCAGTTTGTTATCAATCCAACTTTTGCCCAATTAGTACAATCCGATATTGACATCATGGTTGCCGCAAGCATCGACAATATACTGATGGTGGAAGGCGAAATGAAAATAGTAAGCGAAGCCGACATGCTTGAAGCTATTAAAGTTGCCCACGAAGAAATCAAGAAGCATTGCCAAATGCAGATCGACCTCGCAGTGGAAATGGGACGCACCGAAAAACGTACCTACAGCCACGAAACAAATGACGAGGCGTTGTATGCACGCATGCAAACCGAGCTTTTTGACCAACTCTATGCCATAGCGAAAAGCAAAAATACAAACAAGGATGGACGCAGCGAAAGTTTTAGCGCTATCAAAGACGCTTTCAAAGCAACTATTACTGCCGAACTTGCCGAAGGTGCTAAATTCCCTACTTACGAATTCGCACGCTATTTCCAATCTATCAAAAAGAAGGCGTGCCGCAAAGCTACCCTCACTGAAAAATACCGCTTAGACGGACGCGCTTACAACGAAATACGCCCCATCTCTTGCGAAGTAGATTATTTGCCGTCAGCGCACGGCTCTGCCCTCTTCACACGCGGAGAAACACAATCGCTTTCCACAGCTACTTTAGGTACAAAATTGGACGAGCAACTTATTGACGGCGCTATCATCAACAAATACGCAAAATTCTTATTGCATTATAACTTCCCCGCCTTTTCGACAGGCGAGGTAAAACCCAACCGCGGACCTGGACGCAGAGAAATTGGACACGGAAACTTGGCGTTCCGCGCCCTGCAAGGCGTAATGCCCACTGTAGAGCAGTACCCTTACACTATTCGCATCGTTTCTGATATTTTAGAATCCAATGGCTCGTCTTCTATGGCAACTGTTTGCGCAGGAACATTAGCCCTCATGGACGCTGGCGTGCCTATCAAAAGTCCCGTTGCAGGTATTGCAATGGGGCTAATCTCTGATTCGGAAACAGGACAATATGCAGTACTTTCTGATATTTTGGGCGACGAAGACCACTTAGGCGACATGGACTTCAAGGTAACAGGCACAGCCGAAGGCATTACTGCTTGTCAAATGGACATGAAAGTGTACGGGCTTTCTTATGAAATCCTCGAAAAAGCACTCGCACAGGCGAAAGAAGGCCGTTTGCACATCTTAGGCAAAATGACCGAAGCCTTGAACGCGCCTCGTGAAGAAATGAAATCTCACGCGCCTCGTATCACCCAAATACAAATACCTGTAGATAAAATAGGTGCAGTAATTGGTACGGGAGGCAAGGTGATCCAAGAAATCCAACGCGAAACCAAAGCTACTATCAACATCGAAGAAAAAGAAACGTATGGCTTGGTGTCTATATTCGCTACCAATGGCGAAAGCATGGCTGCAGCCGTAGAACGTGTAAAAGCCCTTACTACCGTACCCGAAGTAGGTACAATATATACAGGCAAAGTGCGCTCTATTCAGCCTTTTGGTGCATTCGTAGAAATGGTACCAGGTGTAGATGGTTTATTACACATATCTGAAATACGTTGGGAAAAAATAGACAAAGTCGAAACTTTCCTCGCGCTTGGTGATGAAATAGAAGTAAAATTGATCGAAATAGGCAAAGACGGTAAATATCGCCTGTCGCATAAAATCTTGCTACCCAAGCCCGAAGGATACGTAGAACAACCTCCACGCGAACGCAAAGAATACAGCAAAGACGACCGCAATGACCGCGGAAACCGTTACAACAAACCAAGAAACTAAATAGCCGAAAGCACTTAGTAAATAAAAAGTTTTGCCATGTTGCAAGTGTTTCGAACGCTTGTAACATGGCTTTTTTTCTTTCAGCTATTTTTAGATACAGCTCAAGCAATGTTCAGTCGCTGCCGACAACTGAAAAAAACTATAACTTTAGCTGATTTTTGTTGTTTAAAAACCTATAATCTAATATTAGTTGTAAATAATAACCGCCATATTGTTTTTAGTCGCCATTTCCCAGCGTGTTTTTCAAAAGAAGCATTTATTAAAATTTGAGCTGAAAAACGAGTGTTTCAATGGGCGCAATCTAGTTTTGTCCCCTTTTAAGTTGCTGTTATTAAAATGCAGTTAATTTGTTTTTGCCATTAGAGAAAATAGATTAAAATTAAAAAAAATGTTCTTCGACTGTCTAAAAGAGAGTTACAACATAACTTGCGGGCGCAATATAGTCTTGTCCCCTTTTAGGAGCGTTGTGGAGGCATTTAAGCGGGTAAACAAGTCGGTTGTCTTATAAACTTGCAAATTTTCAATGCAGGCAAGGATTTTTACACATGTTGCCAATCTCAATAAACTACCACAACGCCTTATTTACGCATAAACCGCCTCTAAATGCCTTTTACCGTCATCTCCCACCCGCTTTTTAAAAAATCCTGTTTTTCAAGCGTGAGAAATACAAAAGAAACAACATAACTCCTTGACTTTCGAAACATAACATGCCCAACCTAATAAATTTCAATAAATACGAATTTTCGAATCTGTGCTGGGAAATAACGGATATAAACTCCCAAAAAGTTTTAGAACTTTTGGGGAGTTTGTGTTAATACTTAAAACTCGTGTGTATCCAACCGCCGCCTATCACATCATTGCCTTCATAAAAAACAGCGGCTTGTCCTGGTGCTATAGATTTTACGCCTTCATGAAACGACACGTGCATTTCATCGCCGATTTGTTCAATGATAGCCGGTGTGCCGTCATCATTGTAACGGATTTTGGTAACCGTTTCAGTAACTTTGCCTATCAGGTCTGTATATTTGCTTAAATTCAATGCTTTAACAGTCATACCAGTACGGTATAAATCCTTTTCTACACCCAATACAACCCTGTTATTTGTTTTGTCGATGGCAGTAACAAAGATAGGATAGCCCAATGCGATACCGAGTCCTTTGCGTTGCCCTATTGTATAAAAAGGATAGCCTTCATGCTTGCCTACCACTGTACCGTCTTCGAGTATAAAATCGCCGCCTTTTACTTGTGCTTCGAGGTCAGGCAAGCGTCTTTTGAGGAAGCCGCGATAGTCGTTATCAGGTACAAAACAAATCTCGTACGATTCTGCTTTCGCGACCAATTCGATGAAGCCTCTTTCGGTAGCCATGTCGCGGATTTCAGGCTTGCGCAATTTGCCGAGTGGAAAAACAGTACGGCTTAAGCTTTCCTGCGAAACTCCCCAGAGTGCATAAGACTGGTCTTTGTTTTCATCAATCCCCTTTGATATGATATAACGCTCCTGCTCGTTTCGGATTTGAGCATAATGCCCTGTTGCAATATATTGGCAGTCAAGTTTATCAGCCCTACGCAAAAGCGCGTCCCATTTTATGTGTGTATTACACAAAACACAGGGGTTGGGCGTTCTTCCTTCGAGATATTCATTTGTAAAATGGTCAATGACATAATCGCCAAATTCATTGCGAATATCGAGTATATAATGCGGGAAGCCTAAATTAACGGCAATATTTCGGGCATCATTGATAGAGTCCAAGCTACAGCAGCCTGTTTCTTTTTTTGTTCCACCTGATGAGGCATAATCCCATGTTTTCATGGTCATGCCTATCACTTCGTATCCTTGTTCGTGCAAAAGTACCGCAGCGAGGGAGCTGTCTATTCCTCCACTCATAGCTACCAACACGCGCCCATGTTTGCTCATAAAATTGTATCTAAATGTTTTTGCATAAACTGCTTTTTAGGGTTTTTTGTTCCCTTTTTATAAACCACACGGTTTAGTTTTTCAATGAACGTTCCAGTAAATCAAAATAGGTTTGAAAAAGGTCGTCTGATTTTATTTTATAGTGGTAAGCGATGATACTCATTTTGCGTTGTATTACTTGCAAAAGCCCTGTTATTTGGCTCCAAAGCACAAAAGCCGTTTCGACTTCGTTGATTTCGGGAGTAATGCTTCCGTCTGCTTTTCCCTTTTGAATGGCGAGGATAAGCACACCGATTACTGCATTGCCGCCTTCGAGAGATAATACTTGGCTTGGTTCGCGCTGTCGAGAGTTAAAGAGGTCATTTTGATAATACAGAATAGCATCAAAATACCCTTTGTGTTCAAACGAAAACTTGATATAGGCTTCAGAAATGGCTTTTACATTTTGATAACCTGTTTCGTGACTTAGCATGCCTTCCTTAAGTTGTCGTTTGAGTATGATAAACCCACGCAAAATAATGGTTCTATACAGTTCATCTTTGCTTTTGAAATACAGATATACTGTTCCCTTGCTCAACTCGGCGGCTTTCGCCACCTCGTCCATAGAAGCATTTTCAATACCTTGTTTGAAGAATATCAACTCTGCTGCTTCTACAATTGTGTTTCGCCGTTGGATTTTTTCACGTTTTTTACGTTCTACAACTCCCATTTTAGATGTATGATTTAAGCGGTTGCTTTCTAAATTTTGTTTGCAAGTTGCGAATTTTTATTGAAAAATCATAGTATTTCGCCTTTCCATGTCATATAATTTTGAAAATAACTATTTTCTGTCGGTATATTTTGTTCAAACAAGCCGTAAATTGCTGAACCCGAACCCGTCATAGCGGCATAAAATGCCCCTAAATCGTAGAGTATTTGTTTGATGGCAGGCAAGGCAGGGTAATGCGCAAACAATACATGCTCAAAGTCGTTTTGGATACTGTGTTTCCACTCTTGGCGGGGTAGCAAGACACTTTCCTGCAATGGTATGTCTGGCTCTTTTGGCACAATACCCTTGTAGGCTTCCGCTGTAGTGATGTGAAGGTTTGGATAAACGACCATAATTTTAGTGCCTTTCAAATCAGGAGCTGTGGGTGTAAGCAGCTCGCCACGCCCGTGTGCGTACTGGGACTTATTTTCCACAAAAAAAGCGCAATCGCTTCCCAACTGCATAGCGTAGTGCAAAAGTTGTTCCACTGTTAATTGCAAATTAAAAAGTTTATTCAAACCTGTAAGTACAAAAACCGCATCAGCCGAACCGCCACCCATACCTGCTCCGATAGGAATATGCTTATGCAAATGCAGGTAAACAGGCGGAAGTGCGAAGGCTTCTCGCAATAAGTGATAAGCTCTCAAACACAAGTTCTCTTTGCCATCAGGTGGTATATTGATGCCTGTCGCTTCAAAATGAAGGGCACTCTGTGGCAATATCTCCAGTACATCTTGCCACCCAATCGGATAAAAAAAGGAGGCGATGTCGTGAAAGCCGTCTGTGCGTTTGCGCAGAATATTCAACCCAAGGTTGATTTTAGCATTTGGAAAAAAAAGCATTTTATTAACCCTTGATAATATAATTGTAATTTCCCTCGCCTACCGTTCTATTGAGCGTTTGGATGATGTATGCCACGTTTTCATACGGTCCTTGTACGAAGTAAGGCCTGCCTTGAAAGCCAAACGTTACATCGTCTATGTTGTCATTGATAAGGTCAGGATTGAGGAAGTGTTCTGTTATTGACCAGTCCTTATTAGGCTTGAAGCCCAATTCTTCAGCATAATCAATAGCCCCACAAATTAAATTATGCGCATCTGCATTATCAATCTTTGTAAAACTCTGGTATCCTTGAAATAAATTTTCTAAAAAAATTTCCATTTGTGCTTGAGTCAGGGCAAACTCATACGTTGTATTTTTAAGCCCCAAACAACAGGTATCCATTAAAAATACACCTATACAAAATTTATTATTTGACATAGCGCGTACTGCTGTTACAGTACGCAAAACCCACGAATTTTGAGTGTCAGTATCAGTATCAGTAATTTTTTTATTGATATAACATTGCATGGGCAAGTTTTTCAACTTGGTAGTAATGTAAGCATGCGGCGATAATATTTGCTCTTGTTGTTTATTTTTTTTCATTTTATTGAGTACGAATTGGTTTTACCATTTGTAAAGCAGGTTGTCTAAATAAGCCACTCGTTTCATTTCCTTTATTTCGGCAGGGGTGGCAAGAGTGGGTTTGCGGTCTTGCGCCATGAAGGTAAATATTGGAATGGATTGTATCAACTTTCCTTTGTAGAAATAATGATGTAAGAAATAAGCTTGTTTTACACCTATTCGATGTACTTGGTCAAATAGAAAATTGCCCAATCCGTGAAAAATAGGTTTGCCTTGTTTAAATTCTATTTGCTGGATTTGGTGCGCCTGCGAGCCATACACCATGTCTGCCCCAAACGCCAATAAATCGGAGGAGATAGCCGTTTGGGTAGGTGTAGGGCTATACGAATCCGATTCACCAAATTGAACGCCTACGATGATAAAATTAGCTTTTAGTTCTTTGCGGGCTTTTTCTATTACTTGGCGGGCTTTTTCGCGCTCATAGCGGTTCGCGCCCATAACTTTATCTGCACATTCGGCTACTGGGCAAAGCTCATTGAAGCCAATAAACGCCAATTTGGTGCTGTCTTTCAAGGTTACTATCAATGGCGCGTTGGCTTGTTCAGGTGTGAGTCCACCGCCAAACGTTTTAAGGTTATTTTTTTGATACCACGCCATTGTTTTTTTGTAGGCTTCGGTGCCATAGTCAAGGTTATGATTGCCTGTAAGCTCTATGATGTCTGCCCCAAAGTCTAAAATAGGTTTTAAGTGTGCTTCCTTTGTACAAAAACTATAGGCGGCATTCGCACCTTGATAGTTACAATTATCGCTGATACTTACCTCGTTGCTCATGTGCAGTAAGTCGGCATCTTTGAGGTGTGGTAGCAAGTTCGCGGTCAAAAAGTCCGTTCCATTTTTATCTGCTATCACACCCATGTGCCTTGCTATGGCTGTTACACCTGTAAGGACAAAATGCGTAACGTGTTGTTTATATACAAAATTTGTTTTGTTTTTATCTGGGTTGGTAAGCGGGTATTTATCGGCATTGCCAAAAAAATGAAGGCTGTCTATTTTCAAAGCCTTGAATTGTGCCAAACTATTTTCTATATTTGTCAGCAGTAAGTTTGTTTTGGCGAGTGCTACAAAGTCTTGCAATGTGTTTATTTTCAAAGTGTTTTCACAACCAAAAAAAACACGCGCTTCCGCTTCTACCGCACGCAATACGTGTACCTTGCCTGCGCAATACTTCGCCTTCAGGTCTGCAAGCGATATACTCTCTATTTCGCTCCCAAAACCCGTAACGACCAGTAAAGGCGTATTTTGTTGTACAATTTGCTTCTTTATGGTTTGTTTTTCTTCTTCTTTGCCTTGCGCCATGCAACCCGCCAAAGCCAAAGCGAGTATCCAAAAGTATAGTTTCTTGTGCATTTGTTGCTAATTTAGATGCTGTAATGAAATGCAAAGGTATATATTTTTTTACAAATTTTACAAGCATAACGCAACACATACAACAATTAGACATGTTTCTACCGTTGTTAATGTTTAGAGAAACTGGGCATATTTTTCGCCACCAACAGGCAAGTTATATTTTCCTGAAATTTTGAGTATAGAAAATAGTAAAAAACCCGCAGGTCCCAACATAAAAGTAAGAAGCAGGCAAGGAGCTAACAAAAAATGGGACATTTTCATTTTTTGAGCTTCGTGAAAAATGTAACTTCCTGCCAATAAATCAAAAGCAAGGTAATGAAACCAAGCCGCTACTACAAAATAATCCTCCTTGCCTGCTGATAAAAACAGGGCTTTAATGCCTTTTAGCGAAGTGAAATCTGCTTGAGCTATTGTTGTTAGTTGGCTTAAAGCAATACAAGTATAACAAAAAGCTAAAAATAATACAATAATATGCGTTTTGGTGAGCCATTGAGTAGCCCTCCAACGCGGAAGTATAAGCATCAATAACCAAACAATCAAAATGGCAAAGTTGCCTATATTAAAAATAAATTCAGGAGTAAGCATGTGTATAAAGATAGTTTTTGTATATGAATTTATAGTTTTTTGGCTTCAGCAAAGTTCGAAAACCCGCCGAGGCTTTTTTTCAGTTGTGAAAGACCGAAAAATGAAAATTACAAAATGAATGGCGAACTTTTACCATCAAATTCGACAACTCAAAGGCAGCGCACCCAGTCATTTTCAGGTGTCGAAAAATGCTGAAACAAACAAGTGTCTGGGTTATTTAGGCTCGACGGCATTTTTCTAACGCCTGAAAAGGCGGAAAATTTTTGCGCTATTTTGCTCCCTTACTTATCAGATACTCTTTTATGGGTTTATTAATCTCCCAGTCAAAACAAAGCTGTAGAGCAGTTTCCTCGTTGCTTGTTTTAAGATTTACGTTTGCACCATTTTCTACTAACAGCTTTACTATTTCAATATCGCCTATTTGTTTAAGGATATACGAATGTAAAGGAGTATATCCACCGCCGTCTAATAGATTTAGATGCACACCACCACCGTGTTGAAAGATTAGTTTTATCATTTTTATATTGTTTAATGAAACAGCCTCGTGTATAGGATATGAATCCCATGCTTTTGATAATTTAGCACCTTTTTGAAGTAAATATTGCGCTACCTCTACTTGATTACTCATAATAGCAGAAAAAAGGGGGGTTCCATTTCTTGCATCATTTACTTCCATATTCACCTTTTGCACTTCTACCAAATGTTTGACTCCCTTAAGTATGCCATTAGAGGCAAAAGAATGCAGGACTGTAAGGCGGTCTGCTGGGTTAATTGGCGGGGTTAGGTTGATTTTCTTGCTCATCAGTAAGTCATACACTTTTTCGCTTTTGGTAAAGGCAAGTGCTGTTTCTGAGGCATTTGAAAGTGTATTTACATTTACGCCTTTTTCCAATAAGAATTCAACTATTTCTGCCTTATCACGCCGAGCAGCACGCAAAAGCATGGTGTATCCTCTATCATCTTTAGCATCAATATTGCCTCCTTGCTGAAGGATTTTTTTGACATCTGCCAAATCATTACCTTCTAAAGGAAGCGTACGCCATAGTGTATCTTTCTGCTCGGAAGTTATTTTGAATGTCGTGTTTTGTTCTACCACAGTTGGTTCATAGGCATTTACGATAACTTCATAAGACACTGCATCTACGTGATTTAGATATACTGTAGCAATTTTATTGGCTTCCGCGCCATCAAATCCTAGTTTTTTGCGCTTGCCTGCCTTGTCTATGTAAAAACTATAAATGCTTACTTTCTCATAAGCTTTGAATTTTAGAATAGGATAGGTCAAGATGCGTTTTGATACGGTGGAAATTTCCGCTACATCAAAAAAAGTTTCGAAAGTGCATACAGGGCTTGCAAAAGCAGCTTCTTCTTTCTCTCCTACGAAAATGCAAATGGTAGTGGGTACAATTTTATCTTGTGTGGTGCGAATACAGATGCCTATGGTTTTCCAATTAAACTTAGCAAATTCATTCGTATTTGTGAGGATTTTTGCATTTTTACTATATTCACTTGGCGTAACAAGTGTTCTTGTGATGTCTTGGCTTGTAGTGCCAGAAATTGAGGTTCTGATATACGTATTTTCTACCTTGTAATCACCAAACTTTTCAGGTTTAAGGAGTGAATTATTTTTGCCCACAATATTTTGGGCATTTTTATTGGCTGTGATATGCAAAGTTTTAGAAAGTGTAAGTGCGTGAAGCCCTTTATCTTGGCGATGGGCGTTGATCGCTTGTAATACTTGTTTTTCTAAATTAGTCAAACATATATCTTGGGCGCAAAGAGGAATGCAAATCAAAAAGAACAGATAAGAGAGAGAGAGTTTCATATTGAAAATTGGCTATAATGATAATTTTATTTTTTTTATGGTATTAGAATTCCTGCGCTTCTCTTGCAGGAAGCCCGGTTTTATGTTTGTAGGACTTTTTTCACCTTTTCAGGTGTTAGAAAATGAATAGCGAAATTTTACCATCAAATTCGACAACTTAAAGGCAGCGCACCAGTCATTTTCAGGTGTCGAAATTGAATTTTTAGCTTCGGCGAAGTTCGAAACTTCGCCAAAGATTTACATAACCAAAAGAATTTCGTTTAAATATTTTGCAAAAACTACTAACATTTGATTAAAATCTTGAGGGCGGTTTCCTGACGTAAACATACTTATATGAGCTGAATGAGTTGTTTGCACACAAAGAGGCGCAGGCGAAATTACCTTATCTACTTCATCAAAATACCCTACATAGTCGGCTTTTGACAAGTGAGTGAGTGCTTTTTCAATGTGCGGGTTCATATTTTGGATTTTTGGTTGGGGTTCAAAGCGGATTTGTTCGTTTTTGCCTAGGAAAGGCGCGTATTTTTTTGTTTTTCTCCATCCTTGCCTGTTTTGGTTTGTATGATGATAATAGGACTGCCTTCTCCTTGACTTTGGGCATAACGCAACCAATACGGCAATTTATGGTTTTGATAGCAACGCGCCTTGCCTACCTCCACGATTTCAGTTGTAGGGTTTACTGTTTCAGTTTCCCAATCCCAAAAAAGCAAATAGACGGCTTTTGACTGCATAAATAAGCGGTGCGTGGCATGGTAAATATCCTGCCCACCAAAATCCCACAAATTTAATACATAAGGAAACCCATCTTTATTGTATTGCAAAATGCTAATGCCATGCGTAGAAAGCCAGTTTTTTTCGAATATATCGGTTACCAAACGGCGTGCAAAACAACTCTTGCCTACATTGCCATTGCCTATCAGCAACACTTTTCTTTCATTATCTTCTCCCGTTCCTTCTTCAGATTCTTTGTCTAAATATTCTTTGATAAAAGTATAAACATTATCTCCCTTTCCTAAAAAACCTGCTATGATGCTATCTTCTATAGGATTTTCTTTCAAAACCAACCGTTCCAAATTCGGCATTTTCGCTAAAAAATCTATAGGAATATGCGTAAGGGCATTGCGTGTCAAATTCAGCTCCTTTAGCTTGCCTAATTCTCCTACTATCTGAAATTTCTCCACATTGCTTTTTGCCACATACAAATACTCAAGATTAGGAAAAATATCGGCTTTGATGATCAACTCCCCTATTTCGGCTTTGTTGTAGCTGATGTCTAAGAGCCTCACTGCAGGCAAGGGCACAGTAGGCAAGGTAATTTGTGTGAACTCATTTTGGCTCAAGTCCAAGTGTTCGATTTGGTTTTGTCGCGCCTCGTTCCATAGAGCAGGCAAGTGCTCGTATGTAAGTGTTTGTTTGGAAGTATTAAGAAATCTTGTAAACATGGTGCGCCAAAGTATGGATAACGAGTATGATAAAAAACGTTGGAACTTTCGCGCTAGGCTGCTAATACTAACGCTGTATGGTAAAGCAAACGATATTGCTTGTTTTTTTGAGCTGATAGGCTCAGGAGAGCGATTGGTTCATGTATTGTCATCCGACTTACTTTTGAGCTGAAAAGACTACCCGCAGACCGATGCCGGGAGTGCGGTGCGCCGCAGCATCGCTGAGGTTGCGATTGCGTAGCGCGCAGGCCTGCGAAGGGCTGAAATAAGTACCGCCGCGAAACACCCGACCAGCAAGGTCTCCTATAACGAGTTTAGCGTCATTTATAATATTTTTATCGACACATTTTTGATAAAAATTTTTTTCATAGTAATCTTCACACCATTCTATAACATTGCCTGTCATGTCATAGATGCCCAATTGATTGGGCATTTTCAAGCCTACGGGTTTTATTTCGTAATGGGTATTTTTACTATACCAAGCGACAGCGTGTAGGTCGTTGCTTCCTGCATATACGTAGCCCTCATCATGCTTGCCTCCCCGTGCGGCGTATTCCCATTGGGCTTCGGTAGGCAAGGCAAAAATATGCGGACTGAGCGTGTTCAGCTTTGTCAAAAAGGCTTGGCAGTCGTACCAGCTTACCTGCTCGACAGGGCGCGTAGGGCTTTGCTGATAAGCAGGGTTTTCGCCCATCACCGCTTGCCAAAGTGCTTGCGTTACAGGATATTTGCCTATCCAAAAATCGGTCAGCTTTACAGGGTGTATGGGTTTGCTGTTATCATTATCAGACTCGCCTCCCATCATGTACGTACTGCCTTGTACGTGTATCATCTCGATGGCAGGCAAGTGCGGGATTTCGATGGTTTGGGTTTTTATATCTGCAGGTGCTGTGAAAATGTGCATCATGGGCGTTGGGTTTTGTTTTATGCGCAAAGATAGTGTTTTTTTGTAGGATTTTTCGAGTAGCTGAAAAAGGCAGCATGTACCACACGAAAGCACAGGCGAAAACTGTACTCAAATCAGTCATGCTGTGCGCCTCTCGTCGCTTTGGCACTACAGAAAAGCGTAGGTTTGACAAGATTTGCTTGCTGCCTCGAAAAAATAATTACTCAAAAATTTGGAAGTGAATAAATATTCATTTAGCTTTGCAACGTGAAATCAAAGGACGAACAGAAAGGAGAGGCTATCATACAACACACACTGCGTTTGATATTTACGGAAGGATTGGCAGGTTTGAAGATGAGTAGTATTGCGCAAAGCGCAGGCATTGCGGTAGGGACGCTGTATCTCTACTTCAAAAACAAAGAAGAATTGTTGAACCATATATTTTTACAATACAAACGCGAAAGTATGTTTGCTTTGGCACAAAAAATTGACTGTGAACAACCGTTCAAAGTAAATTTCAAACAGTTGTGGCTGAATTTCTTGCGCTTTGCAGTAGAAAACCCTGAGCAAGCTACGTTATTGGAACAGTTGCACAGGTCGCCTTACCTGCGCCCTGAAGTATTAGCCGAAACCGAAATTTTGTTGGACCCTATTCGGCAAATGTTGAACGAGGGTAAACAACAAATGCTTATCAAACATATAGACAATGAAATCCTACTTGCGTTTTTAAGTGGTAGCATCAATCAAATAGCAAGACGCTTTGTAGAAAAAGATAGGAAACTTACTCCAGAACAGTTCGAGCAGGCTTTTACAATGGCTTGGGACGCTGTAAGAGCCTAAAACTAACAAAAAAAAAGCTGCACTTTGACAAATTTTGTGGAGGCCTGTATTGGTTAAGCCATCAAACACCTATAAACGGCTTGTTTGCTCAATAAGATAGGGTTTTAAACCCTATTTGTCAGCGTACCAAAAAAGCAATGATTTGTTAATCAAATAACCGGCTTTTTTTACAAATAAAATGAATAATTATTCACTCACTCAATATGACAGCACTCATCACAGGCGCATCTTCAGGCATCGGGCTAGAGTTCGCCAAAATCTTCGCTCAGAACAGCTACGACTTAGTTTTGGTGGCGCGCAGTACAGACAAGCTACAGCAACTTGCGGCTGAACTTACCAACGTCAAGACGTATATCATCTCAAAAGACCTTTCCTTGCCTACCGCACCGAAAGAGATTTATGATGAGCTGGAAGCAAAAAATATACGACGTTTCCCAGCACAAATTTGAAAATTGGTATTTATCGGAATTTATTATAAAAACGCCCATAAATCACCATTTTTGAATCCGAAATTTGAGCTTAAAATCATAACTTGAGGATTGGCTTAATTTTCAAAGTCCCAAAGTTTAAATAAACCCTCAAAATCAAGGTAAAAATTAGCAACTTCAGGAGTATTTTCAATAAATCCCATTTTTAAAAAAGAGGTTGGGAAATGTCGGTCGTATCTAAAATATCAGTTTATTTAATTTTCATTCTCAAGAAACATAACTGAAAATATTTATACTATAAAACCTTTAAAAGTGCATTGAAACAGGGCGCAATATAGTTTTGTCCCCACCTTGTAAAAGGCATTTAGAGGCGGTTTATGCGTAAATAAGGCGTTGTGGCAGTTTATTGAGATTGGCAACATGTGTAAA
>Ga0163154_10000502_pt1 | contig 60553 bp, 47 predicted proteins | sample OliLakLV19MP9P1_FD_148649 | JGI IMG/M metagenome (GOLD analysis project Ga0163154, IMG submission 148649) | Freshwater microbial mat bacterial communities from Lake Vanda, McMurdo Dry Valleys, Antarctica - Oligotrophic Lake LV.19.MP9.P1 | ecosystem: Environmental > Aquatic > Freshwater > Lake >...
GGAAAATGTAATCAACCTTGCCGATTTGAAAAAATTGGCGACTGCCCTGCTCGAAATGGATAAGATAGAAAGTGAGGAGATATAAAAGCCTTGCCTGCCTACGTAGGCAAGTTGCGCATCAAAGCCCACTACTAAAACACACACTTACAAAGTAAAAAACTAAACCCCAACCCTTTTCACACATGGAAAATCTCGTAACATTCGAAGGCAAGCAAGCCCTCACTAGCTCGCTCAAAGTAGCGGAAACGTTTAATAAACGTCATGACCACGCAATGCGTGGTATTTGAAAATCTTTTGACAGGAATTTGAGGAGTCCGTTTATGCGAATGCTCAAAACAAATAACAAAAATGCAAATTATTTGGATAAGTGTCCATATTAGTTTAACTTTGTTCCAAAGAAAAATTTTGATAAATGTTACGAACAATAATTTTGTATCTGCTTTGCTTATTGCCTCTTTTTGTAAACGGGCAAACGACTATAGAGCAAGAAAAACAAACAGCTCATTTGCGGCTTTCGCCTTTCCAGACCATTTATCTGCACTATCAGAACCTTACCTATGATAGCTACAAGCCTGCCCTTTCTGCCTCTACCTTGTATCCCGCTTATGAATCACCAACAGAGGCACAGAAATTAGCTATCCAACTTCGCCAAATTCTTGATGCAAACGGCTTGTATTTTGAGGAGAGCAAAATACCTCGTAATCCGAATTATTATGACTCAACGGTAAAGAAGCATATTTATCGCCCTTTCCCAAAATTTCCTGAAATTTATGTAGAAAAGACAAATGCGCAGTGGTTTTATTCGCATGAAACGGTCGCCTCTATCAAACGACTGCACCGCAAAACTTTCCCCCTTGCTGGCGAAGAGTTTTTATACTTACTGCCTGACTGGGCAGAGAGGACATTTTTCGGGCTTTCCATCGCCCAATACATTGGATTGGTGTGTTTAGTTTTATTGGGTTATTTGTTGAGTTGGGTGTTGAATGGTCTTTTGCAGTTAATTGTGCCATATTTTTTGCGCCATTTGATACGTGATGAGGCTATGCAAAAGCGCATTCGCAGGGCTATCAAGCCGTTAGGTTTTTTGATACTTTTTTGGATTTTGGGCAATATCTTAAAAAATTTCCACTTGCCTGCCGCCTTTACACGGTTTATCATTCCGCCTTTGGATGTGCTTTTGCATGTTTTCTTCTTGCTGGTTGTATTGAGAGGTATAGAAATTGTTTCAGAATATTTTATTTATTTTGCCGGTAAACGTGAAAGCGGTAATTTGGTTCAGCTGATACCTTTTTTTGAAACTTTCCTGCAAATCATAGCTATTGTGATGGCTTTGTTTTATATCTTACAATCTTTTGGTGTGAATCCTACTGCGCTTGTGGCAGGTTTGTCTATTGGTGGTTTGGCTATCGCACTTGCGGCTCAAGAAACGATTAAGAATTTATTTGGCTCCATTACTATTTTCGCTGACCGCCCTTTCAAAGTAGGCGATTGGATTAGGGCCGATAATATAGAAGGTGATGTAGAAGAAATTGGCTTCCGCTCTACGCGCATACGCACTTTTAGCCACTCGGTGGCCTATATCCCGAATGGACGTTTGGCAGATATGACCATAGACAACTACGGTATGCGTATTTATAGACGTTTCAAAACCTATATTGGGCTTACATACGACTCACACCCCGATACGATTAAGGCTTTTGTGAAAGGAATTCAAGACTTGGTGATGCGTAACCCACGCACACGCAAAGATTTTTATGGCGCACATTTGAACGAATTCGCTACAAGCAGTTTGAATGTTTTGTTGTGTATTTACTTTGAAGTGAAAACTACCCAAGAGGAATGGGAGGCAAAGGAGGAAATGATGTTGTATATACTCGACCTTGCGCATTTGTTGGATTTGAAGATAGCCTTTCCTACCAATACTATCCACATAGAACCCACACCCAACACACCCAATTTAGCCCAAACACCACACCAAATCATACCTGAAGCCCTTGCCAAACAAGTAGAACACTATGTAAACCAAAAATTTCCTCCCATATCATGAATGAAAATACCCTCGACCCTGTCGAGTTTTTAGGTAAGATAGGCATTTATTACGAAAACAAGCGGTTTTTCAAAGTGCAAATAGTAGGCATACGCCAACCCGACCTTGAGTACCTCTTTCTTACTCTGCAGGTTGTAGGCAAGGTAATAGGCATATCTAAACAAAACGGCACCACGTTCCAACCTTTGCCAAAAACACTTCCAGAAAACGCGGAGTTTGAGTTTGGTGGGCGTGTAGATATGATGGACTTAAGTTTGGCATACCTTTCGTTGAGGTATGTAGGTGAGCTATCCTTATCAAAAGAGAAAGTACAAGGATTTGAAGAAGAAAAACCTGATTTTTGGAAATAAAATAACAGCATGGCATTGTTTGTGCCTATTTCTAAAAAAATATTTTTATAAAGGTGTTAAATAAAGATAGTTTTAAATAAAATAGCGTATTAGTCTTTATATTTGCGTCCATGTTCAACAGCAAACAATGGCAACCGTTCAGTAAGTATTTTCCCAAAATATACTTTTTTTGGGCGTGTTGCGTGTTGCCTTTTCACAACGTGTATGCCCAAAATACTGAAGAATTCTTAACTAAATTAAAAAAAACACTCGCGGCAAGCACTACCGACGGGCAACGGATACCAATTCTAAACGATTTGACAGCTCACTTGTTAGAAACAGGGCGCGACTCCGTACTATTTTATGCAGAACAATCATACCAAATAAGAGGGCGAGCTGTAATACAACAAGATAAAATACGCACTATTATTTTAAAAGGGGTTGCTTTGCAAAAAAGCAAAGTAAGTGAAAAAGAAGCCCGTTATTATTTTGATGACGCTATCGTGCTTGCCAAAGAATTGAAAGATTTAAATCTATTGGCGTATGGACAAATGAAGCTTGGAGAGTTTTGTTGTTATCGTGGAGGTTTAGAAGAAGGCATAAAACATTATGAAATAGCCAAAAAATATTATGAAAAAACCAACGATTTAGGAGGCATACAACGCATTTATCATAATTTGGCTTCTGCTTACAACCAACAAGGCAGGCTGCAAGCGGCTCTCGATATGTATCTCCAGTCACTTAAAGCCTTACGTGATTTGAAACGTCAAGACCTAATGGGCATCTTGAGCGACATCGGCAATGTGTATTTCAATCAAGGAAGTTTTATACAAGCCTTAAAATATTACAAGGAAGCGTTCGCATTGAGCAGCAAATTTCAAAATACACATGCGGAAGGCTTTTGCTTGAATAATATTGGATTGGTACATAACAGTTTGGGCAATTATGATCAAGCATTGCAATACCACATAGACGCACTCAAAAAACGCGAAGAAGCCAAAACCTTAGAAGGTATCAGCAATAGCTATATCAACATTGGCAACACCTATACACAATTGGGGTATCATGAAAAGGGACGTGATTATATCAAAAAATCACTCGAAATAGAAACAAAATTGGGCAATCCAAACACTATAGCCACAGGTTTTGATTACATTGGAACGTCTTTTTTGAGCGACCAAAAATATACAGAAGCCTTGCAAAGCTACCAAAAAGCACTGGACATACGGCAAGCCTCTGAGCAAGCAATTGGTGTGGGTGTCAGCTATGGGCAAATTGGTGTGGTACATTCAAAACAACTGAACCAGCTGCAAGCACTCTTTTATTTTAATAAAGCTGATAGTATTTTTACCACTATCGGCGCGCAAGATCTTGCAACTACGAATAATATACGCTTGGCACATACGTATTTCGAATTAGGCGAATTGAATAAAAGTAATACTCCCGCACAAAAAGCCCTTGCCTCCGCACTCAAAAGAAAAACCAAAAATGAAATCGTGGAAAGCTCACAAATTTTGGGGAAAATATATGCCAAAAAAGGACAACACGAACAAGCATATAGCTATCAGGTACAAGCCCTTGCCTACAAAGACAGCCTAAACGTAGACGAAAAAAACAAACGGATATCGCGCACCCAAGCACTTTTTGAGTTCAAAAATCAGGAAAAACAACTCACAGAAAAAGACCATGAAAACAAAAAACTGAAGAAAGATAACACCACCCAAAAGGAAACACAAACCATCATTTTTGTAATTTTCGGGCTTCTACTCGCCATATCAGTTGCTTTCCTATACTATTCATGGGTAGGCAGAAAGCGCAACCTCAAAAAAAATGAACTACTCGCCTCCCAAAATGAAGAAATAATACGCCAAAACGGAGAGATATTTATCCAACATCAAGCAATAGAACTTCAAAATAGCGAACTCCAAATAACACACAAAGGACTCAGCGAAGCCAACCAAGAACTTTTGGATAGCATTGCCTACGCACACCGTATTCAACGCGCTGTCTTGCCTACTCAAGATGAAATGCTACAAGCCTTGCCTATCCATTTTATCCTTTACAAACCACGCAATGTAGTAAGCGGCGACTTTTATTGGCTCAGCGACAAAGAACATCATACCGTTATGGCTGTCATGGACTGCACAGGGCATGGCATACCAGGCGCATTCATGAGCTTAATAGGCAACGACATTTTACACGAAATCGTGAACCTGCGTGAAATCATTGAGCCTGCAGAAATCCTCACAGCCATGAAAAAAAGGGTGAACATTGTGCTAAAACAACATACAACCAAAGGACGCGATGGTATGGATATTGCCGTCTGCGTTATAGACCACGAACCCACTCGCCAAGGAGTAGTACGCAAATTGTATTTTGCTGCTGCGCACTTATCACTTATTTATTTTCAGAACCGCATACAAGGCGAACTTGAAGGAAGCAAAATATACATAGGCGGCTATGACCCTGATGAAACCGAAAAAGCCTTTGAAACCAAAACACTTTTATTGAACAAAGCCACTTCATGTTATTTGTTTTCTGACGGCTTTCAGGACCAATTTGCAGAAAACGGCAGGAAAAAATTTACAAAAAAACGCCTCAAGGCTATCTTGACTGATGTGCATCTTCAATCACCTCAAATCCAATCAGAAATACTCGATGAAACGATAGAAGAATGGAAAGGCGGAGGCGAGCAAACAGATGATATTATCGTTTTTGGCATGCGTTTTTAAGGTGTAGCTGTTGCTTAAAAAGCTATTCCAAGAACTAACTACGCTCAAATTAGTCGTGCTGTAAGCATCTCCTGTCGCTTTGGTACCATACAAAAGCGTAACAAGGGATTTCAAAGTTCAAAGTCTGCAGTAATTTTAAGAACGGGCTTAGTTTAGACATCAACTACTCCAACACGGCTATTTTGAGTACTTTGGCTTTTGTGCCATCTACTTTGAAAGTATAAATAAGGTAAATGCCTGCTTTTGCTCGCTTGCCTGCATAGTCTTGCAAATTCCAACTCGCGGTGCCTCCTTGCGCTTCGGTTTCAAAAAACAACCTGCTCGAGGTATCTGTTATTTTCACTTTTGCACCTGCAGGCAAACCCGATATACCCACCAGTCCATCAAAATTGGGCTGCACAGGGTTCGGAAATACCATTGTTTCGCTGTATTCGTCTTTTGCCTCTGTCGCAGTGCCTCGATAAGAAACCATGCCCTCTACAGTCAATACAAACAATTCGCCTGTTTTGGGATGCAGTGTTATATTTTGTATGAAGTTGGTAGGCAAGGCGCTGTTAGCAGTATTGAAATAATGCACCAAACTTGTACCCTCTGCGCCCAAAAGCCATAAACCTGTATCTGTGCCTACCCATTTGCGGTTTGCGCCATCTATGGCTATGGTAGTTATCCGTTCTGCTCTCAATAAAGGTCGTCCTTCATAAATAGGCAAAAGGGCATTGATACTTCCAAAAGCCCCTTGTGGGTTGTAAAATACCGCGACGCCTTTATCCGTACCTACCCAAATCAAGCCGTCTTTGTCTTGGCTGATAGCACCTACAGTATTAGAGGGCAAATTGCCTTGATTGGGTGTATTGCTCAACCAACGACTGCGGTTGTTTTTTTCATCTAATACCCAAATTCCGCCCCCCAATTCTGTGCCAAGCCGTATCCATTTCCAGCCGTTTTGGGCTATCAATATTTCTACAGGGTTGCGTCCTGCGGGTGTGGGAGGCAAGTACGATTGCCAATTTCCTTGTTGGTCGCGCATGTGTATGGAGGCTTTGCCCGCGCCTACTGCGTGATTGGCTATCCAAACTGCTCCATTCGCATCGGGTGCGAGGTGTGTAATGCGTACATCATTCAACGCACTTGCCTGCAAAGGCGAATTGTTTTGGGTAAATTGCAAGAAAGTGCCGTCTTGTTTTTGCCACCACAGTCCTGTGCCATAGCTACCGATATAACGGCTTTTGTCTGCCTGCAGGTAAGTGTAGCAGGTAAGGTCGGATATGGCAGGCAAGGAAGTCGAAAGCCACTGCCCTTCAGCAAAACTATAATAACCGCTTCTGTGCTGTAGCGGTTGCAAATTGGCATCAAAACCTCCTGAAGTAACTACTATTTTATCTTCTATGTAACTTGCCTGCCAAACATCGCTGCTTGCAGGGCTGTTGGGATAATACGATTTCCAATTATTTTGGGCGAAAGTGAGCAACCCATTGCTGGCATCAGCTATCCAAACCGTTCCTTGCGCATCACGTTGAATGGCTTGCGGTTTTTGGAGTATGGGGTTAGCAGTTTGAGTTGCTTGGTCGTTATTGTCTATAGTATAGAACTTGCCTGCAGTTGTTAAAAGCAGGTCGTTTTGTGCAACTGCGAGGTCAGTATAAACTTCGGCAGGCAAGGGCAGGAGCATCCACGTATTCAAATGTGTGTATTTAAAAACTTGGTTATTTGCTGTAAGTGCATATACATTATTGGCGCGTGCAACGACTTTGCGGATTTTTTGTGGTGCAAGCCCATTGCTTGTATTAAACCGTTTCCACTGTTGAAAATCAGCCAAATTACTGCTCAATGCGCCTATTATCACGCCTTGCGCGGTAGCCAAGACGAGGCTATCACGCGAAAAAGTGAGGCTGTATATCGCCAATTCACTCCCACTTGTACCCAAATTGCGGTAGGTTTCGCGGATTTCCTGCTTACCTACGTCCAAAAGCGCGACACCAAAATCTGCCGCCAAATAACTAAAAGTAGCTGTTGAAACGATTTGGTTTATTTGTGGATTATTGATAAAAGAAGCTCGGCGAAGCACGCCTATTTCTGTTATTTTGCTCCCTTGTAGCAGGTCTATTGTTCTGTCTGGATAAGCGATAAGCAATGTATTGCGTTGGATGTCATAGCCTATTTGGGCAGGTGTGGCACTCCAAAAGCCCTGGTTTTTTGTGAGGGGCAAAAGCGTTTTGCTGGTATTTTCCAATAGAAAAAGCCCGTTGGTAGTAGCGCAAAATACGCCTTCATTACCCAAAACCACTTGTTTTGCTTGTTGGTAACAGGCGTGTGTGCGCCATGTGCCAAGCCCAATTTCTTGAGCAGGGCAGGCAAGGCTATTCAAAAAAACAAAAAGTATAATATATAATATGGTATGCATAAAAATAGCTGGATTGATAGAAGTTTTTGATAGAAAAAAAGGACTTTCGCAAGCAGGCTTTTGTTTAACACTCTACCAAATTGATAGGTATATTGGTAGCCAAGCCTGCTTCGGCAGTTTCTTTGTACTTGCTGTTCATGTCGAGGGCTGTTTGCCACATGGTGCGCACTACGGCATCGAGAGATACTTTGGCAGTTGTGTGGTCGCCTTCGAGGGCTATATTGGCGGCAGTAATGGCTTTTATTGCGCCCATTGTATTGCGTTCAATGCAGGGGATTTGTACCAAGCCGCCTATAGGATCGCAGGTAAGTCCGAGGTGATGCTCCATAGCTATTTCGGCTGCCATAAGTGCTTGTCCTACTGTTCCGCCCATTCTTTCTGTGAGCGCGGCTGCCGCCATAGCAGAAGAAACGCCTATTTCGGCTTGGCAACCGCCCATCGCGGCTGAAATAGTCGCACCTTTTTTAAATATGCTTCCTATTTCAGAGGCAGTAAGTAAAAATCGCACCACGTCATCGTCTGTAACTTTGCCACAAAAGCAAGCGTAATACGCCAATACAGCAGGTACAACGCCTGCCGCGCCATTGGTAGGTGCAGTTACCACGCGCCCGAATGCCGCGTTTTCTTCATTCACAGCGAGTGCGAAACAGCTTACCCACTTGAGTATTTTTTGAAAATTGACAGGCAGTTGTTTGATACTGGCAAACCACTCGTTTGCATTGTTGTAAGTTGCGTTTTCAATCAGCTTCTTATTCATCTTGCCTGCCCTGCGCTGTACTTTCAATCCTCCGGGAAGCTGCCCTTCAGTATGTGCGCCGCGATAAATGCACTCTTGCATGACATGCCAAATATTCAGCAGGCCATCGCGTACTTCAGTCGTATCACGCCAATGTTTTTCATTTTCGAGGACTACATCAGATATACAACCTACTTCTTTGGTGTGTCGCAAAAGGTCAGCTGCTTTTTCGATGGGGTAAGGCAATCCTGTTTCAGGTGAGGCGTTTTGGGAGTCATCAAATTCTTTTACTACAAAACCACCTCCGATAGAAAAGTATGTTTCTTGTACAGTTTCGCCATTTTTCAGGTGTGCTATACACTTCATGCCGTTGGGGTGAAAGGGAAGTGATTCTTGCATCATAAATACTACATCGCGTTCATAAATGAAAGATATTTCGTATTTACCCATAAAAAGCAGTGTATTTGTTTGTTTGATAGCGTTTATTTTGCTGTCGATACTGGTTGTATCGATGGTAACGGGGTCTTCGCCACTTAGCCCCAACAAGACCGCAACATCTGTACCATGTCCCTTGCCTGTTTTGGCGAGTGAGCCATACAAATAAACTTGTACGCTTGCTATTTGGTCTATGGTTGTTTTGTTTAGACATTCTGCGCAAAAGCGTTGCGAAGCGCGCCAAGGTCCCATCGTGTGAGAGCTTGAAGGACCGACTCCGATTTTGAACATATCGAAGACGCTTATTTTCTCAATTTTCTGTATGCGTTCCATAATTTGAAAGGAAGTAAAGGATATAACGCAAAAGTAAGCCTTATTTAGCATCTTTAGCGTTTGGTATCATACATTTTTACTTTCGCTATCATTTTTCTTGGCATAACGAAGACATCAGACAAAAAAAACAACTATCTTGCGTGTTTCGCTCATAGTAAATAGGCAAGAAAAAATATTTTAGTAGATTTTTGTCAATAAAATTACAAAGTAAGTTTATCAACATAAATACCCAAAATACACGGTATTTTTAAGAGAAAAGACCAAAAATAGATGTAAGGTATATACCAAAAATATTCATTACATTCAAAAAAATGTGCTACATTTGGCGAATATACAAAAGGAGGGTAGTTTTGCACCATAATCTTAACCATAATCCATGCTATGGTTTGTGTATCATTTTAACAAAGCTGATTTGCTTATGGTAGATTATTACAAACAACTATGTCCATTTTTTATTTAAATTGCAAAGTCCTTAAACAAACAACACACTTATACGAACAAAAAACACCTTTTCAAGTTGATTAAGTTGATTAATTAAAATAATAAATATAGTAACCGTAATTTCCCAGCACAGATTTGAAAATTCGTATTTATTGAAATTTATTAGATTGGGCGTGTTATATTTTGAAAGGCAAGAAGTTATGTTGTTTCTTCTATATTTCTCACGTTTGAAATTTTATTTTTTTGACTTTTCACGAAAAATTACAACAACCCTTCCAACAAATCAGGTCGGCGTTCTTGAGTACGTGTTATGGATTGCTCATCGCGCCATTCGGCTATTTTGGCATGATTGCCACTTAATAAAATGGTGGGAACAGCTAAACCTTCATACTCGGCAGGGCGTGTAAAGACAGGTGGAGCCAATAAATTGTCCTGAAATGAATCGCTTAGGGCGGAAGTTTCATCAGAAAGTACTTGTGGCAACAGGCGCACTATGGCATCAGTCATAACCGCCGCGGCAAGCTCGCCTCCCGAAAGCACATAATCGCCAATACTGATTTCTTGTGTGATGAATAATTGCCTGATGCGCTCATCGATGCCTTTATAATGCCCGCAAAGAATAATGATGTTTTTTTTCAACGACAAAGCATTGGCTGTTTGTTGATTGAAAGTTTTGCCGTCAGGAGTAGTGTAAATGATTTCATCATACACACGTTCAGCTTGTAACTTGCGTATACAAGCCGCTATAGGTTCTATCATCATCACCATGCCCGCACCACCTCCGAATGGCGCGTCATCTATTTGGTGATATTGCCCCAAACCATATTCATGTAAATTGTGCAACACGATTTCCACAATTTGTTTGTCTTGCGCCCTTTTTACTATAGAATGATTGAGAGGACTTTGCAATAAGTCAGGAACTGCTGATATGATGTCAATACGCATACGTTCTAAATAAAGAAACAATCAATGAGGTAAGAAGCTTTTTGCAAAGATAGGGGAAAAGTTGATATATAAGTTTTGATGCTTTGACAAGTAGGACAAATAATATTTTATTATCCTTAACAAAAAATCTAAAAAAAAACTAACTTTGCACTTACACTTTGCCCTCAAACAGCATATACAGCATACCTATTTCAAAAGCGCAATGAAAAAATTTGAATATCGCGTACTTGTTGCGGATTGGACTACTCATGAAAGCCCGCCACAAATAGAACGTTTGCTCAATCAAGAAGGAAATAAAGGATGGGAACTCGTAGGAAGTACACGCGAACAGTATCCTACCGACCTTATCAAAAATAATGAAGTAATACTCATCTTAAAAAGAATAATGCGCTGAAAAATGCTAAATAAAACGATTCCTATTGAACTTATCAACCAACAAGGCGCGCATTGTATGATCGGGCATCTCGGTATTGAGATTACCGAAATAGGCGACGACTATGTGTGTGCTAAAATGCCTGTTGACCATCGCACACATCAACCTTACGGATTGCTGCATGGTGGCGCGTCAGTAGTATTGGCAGAAAGCTTGGGTAGCTTTGGGGCAGCCTTATCTGTAGATATGAATTTATACAACTGCGTTGGGCAAGAAATCAACGCCAATCACATACGCAGTGTACGCGAAGGCTTCGTTTTTGGAAAAGCAACCCTATTGCATGCAGGCAAGCAAAGCCAAATATGGGATATCCGCATCACAGACGAGGCAGGCAAGCTCGTTTGTATCAGCCGTTTAACTATGGCTATACTACTGAAAAAACAACCTTGAGTTCTCTTTTTGGGAAATAGTTACAAAAAATCCCGAAAGTTCGTAACTTTCGGGAAAATTGATAATGATAATGATATAATTATTTACACATACAATGCCCCAAAACGTGTTGGTTCGGCTTCGTGCATCATTTCGTAGGCAAGGTCAAATATTTCTTCAGGGTTAGGTTTAGAAAAATAATCGCCGTCTGAACCATAAGGAGGGCGGTGCGCTTTGGCGGTAATGGTAAGCGGTTTGCTGTCTAAGAAGCGATACGCATTCTGTTTTTCTAAAACTTCTTGCATCATATAGGCGGTTGTGCCACCCGGTACATCTTCGTCTGCGAAAATGACGCGGTTTGTTTTGGCTATAGATTGTAAGATGCTATGCGTGAGGTCAAACGGCAAAAGCGTTTGCACATCTATTACCTCTACTTCTATGCCGATTTTGGCTAATTGTTCAGCCGTTTCCAAAACTACACGACACATTGAGCCGTATGTTACGATGGTAATGTCCTCTCCTGCACGCAAAATTTCGGGCATACCCAACGGAATAGTAAACTTGCCTACATTGTCAGGCAAGGTTTCTTTCAGGCGATAGCCGTTCAAACATTCGATGATGATACAAGGCTCATCACTTTGCAACATGGTGTTGTAAAAACCTGCCGCTTGCGTCATATTGCGTGGCACAAGCAAATGCATGCCGCGTAGGGAGGCAAGTAAAGCCGCTACAGGCGAACCAGAGTGCCAAACGCCTTCCAATCTATGCCCGCGTGTACGTACAATGAGCGGACATTTTTGCCCTCCGCGCGTGCGGTATTGCATATTGGCTACATCATCAGAGAGTATCTGTAGGGCATAAAATATATAATCCAAATATTGAATTTCTGTGATAGGGCGCAGTCCACGCATAGCTGCGCCAATGCCTTGCCCGATAATAGTCGCTTCGCGTATGCCTGTGTCTGTTATGCGCAATTCGCCGTATTTTTCTTGCAAACCTGCAAAGCCTTGATTGACGTCGCCAATCTTGCCTACGTCCTCGCCTATGGCAAAAACAAGCGGGTTGTGTTCAAAAATATAATCAAAGTTTGCCTGCACTATTTCACGCCCATCGACTTGCCTGCTGTTTTCGCTATAAACAGGTTTTACTTCTTGGATTTGTAGGGCCGTATTGCTGTGTAGGCAAGAATTGAAGTCCTCGGCTGCTTTTGCCTGTGTTTGTTCAAGCCAGAGCAATAAATGCGTGCGGGCAAGTGAGTTCGTACCTGCCAAAAGACGCAAGGCGTGCTTGACTGTTCTTACTCCATCTGCACGAATAGGGTTCAATGTATTTGCCAATTCTTGCGCAAGGTGTGCGAGTGCTACATTTTCATTGGCGGCAGTTTGCAGAAGTGCCACTGCATTGTTGTGGTCATCTGCCATAGAGTCAACAAATGCTTTCCAAGCATCTATTTTGCCCTGATTTGCAGTTTTCCTTGCCTGCTCGTCTATTTCCTGTAGTTCGGACTCGGAGGCAAGGGCGTTTGCTATGAGCCATTCGTGCATTTTCTTGAGGCAATCCCATTCCTTTTCCCACTCGAGGCGTTCTTTCGACTTGTAGCGCTCGTGCGAGCCAGAAGTAGAGTGTCCTTGTTGTTGGGTAACTTCTATAACATGCACCAATACGGGTACGTGTTCTTCGCGGGCTATGCGTGCTGCTTTTTCGTAAGTTTCCAGCAACGCTGTATAATCCCATGCTTTTACAACAAAAATCTCATAGCCTGCTTTTTCTGCTGTCCGCTGAAAACCCGCCAATGCTTCCGAGATACTGTGCTTGGTGGTATGGTATTCTTTTGGAACAGAAATGCCGTAATCATCATCCCAGACCGACATAACCACAGGCACTTGCAATACGCCACAGGCATTGATAGTTTCATAAAAAAGCCCTTCTGAAGTAGAAGCGTTGCCTATCGTACCAAAAACTATTTCGTTTCCTTTATTTGAAAATTGGGTATAGGCGTGCAATGCAGGGTTTTGACGGTACAATTTGGAGGCATACGCCAAGCCAGCAATGCGTGGCATTTGTCCTGCAGTAGGCGAGATGTCAGAAGCAACGTTTTTCAGTTCGGCTAAGTTTTTCCAACTGCCGTCTTCATTCAGAAGGCGCGTGCCAAAGTGTCCGTTCATCATACGCCCTGCTGAAGCAGGGTCAGCCTGTATAGAAGGGTGTGCATAAAGTTGCGCAAAGTACTGTTGATAGGTAAGCTCGCCTATCGCAAACAGCAGGGTCTGGTCGCGGTAATAACCAGAGCGAAAGTCGCCCTTGTGAAATACTTTCGCCAATGCGATTTGCGCAAGTTCTTTGCCGTCACCAAATATACCAAATTTGGCTTTGCCAGCGAATACTTCTTTGCGCCCCAAAAGACTCGCGTGGCGGCTTTCGCACATGAGGCGGAAGTCTGCAAGGGCTGTTTCACGACTGATAGGTAGCATACGTAGATTTGGGGGTAGAGTTTTTGTATTATTTACAGTTACTTTTGCATTATATTACTTTTGCGTTGCAAAGGTACAGCAAAAATTATAGCTTACCAAATTCTATCATTTTTTTAACCAAATCTTATTCGGTAACACTCCCTTAACAAACGTTTTTTGTGCCTTTAAATAAAAATATTCTATTGCTTTTTATCAAAACAAAAAAATAAACCTTGCCTATATGCAGGCAAGGTTTATTTTTTTAATAGCACTTTCATTTATTGCAGAAAAGTTGGCATTTAGAAAAATCTGACGTAGCTTTATTGTTTTGTGTCCTCGCCAAACAGTAATTCGCAAATATCAGGTTATTTTAAATGCATTCCTAACAAAAAAAACACGTTTTTTTTTGTTTTTCTATTGTTTTTCTGTTTTTTGTATATATATTTGTAGAATTATTCACTAACATTTAATTCTTTTTTTATGAAATTAAAACAAACGTCCTTATCACTTGCTTTCTTTTTCGCCTTGTTTTTAACCTCTTGCGGTGAAGGCGAGCTAGCACAAGCAAAAAAAATGAGATGCGAAAACATTAAACTTTCTGATGAAATACGCAGTGAGAGTGATGCTACCAAAAAAGAAACCCTGAAAGAAAAACAAAAAGAGGTTTCTAAAAAAGTAGGAGTTGCCATGCAATCTCTGTACAAAAAAGGTAAAAACGACAAGTCTTTGCAGGATAATATCAACAAAATGCTTGGAGAGGATTGTGATAAATAAATCTTTGTTGGTGTAAATTCCCCATTGCAAGGGATATGTACCGCAGACGGATAGCCTGTGGGCTATAAGGTGAACGAAAATGCGTAACCGAGAATTTACAGCAAAAAAGTGCAGGATAGTTTTCACAAACTATCCTGCACTTTTATTGTTTGACAACTATTTTTTTAGTGCTTACACCTTTGGGCGTGGTTATTCGGTATAGGTAATTGCCTGTAGCAAGTTTTGAAGTATTTACAGTAAAGACATGCTCGCCTGTAGTTTTGTTGCCCTCAAATACGGTTTGTATTGGGTTTCCTTGCTTGTCTAAAATTTCTATTTTTACCAATCCTGCTTCTGTTAATTCTATTTTAAGTTGTTGCGTATTTTGCGCGGGGTTGGGATAGACTTGGGTGGTTTGTGTTTGGTCATTGGCATTGTTGTTTTTACCTTTTTGAGTATCCATCAGCAAAAATGAGATGTCGCCTTTGTTCCACGACTTGCTTATCCTGTGGTTGATGTGGGTAGCTTCCTCGCCTTGGGCATATTTGGCGACTATCTTGCCTACACCTATTTTCCACTGCTCTATGCTGGGTTTAATTTCTTCTCGCAATGTTTGGATACGTGTTTCGTGTTGTTTGGCGATGGCGTTCAACTGTTTGAGGCTTGCTTGGTGTTTCATGCGCAATGCTTTCATGGCTGTTTTTAGTGCTTCGAGGTCTGCTGTACCATTTTCTTTTGCTTGGCGCATTTCTTCGCGTTTAGCGTGCATAGCTTTTTTATCAGCTTTGAATGAAGCCCGTATGTCGGCTATCGTTGTTTTCTCTTGAGTGGAAAGGTCAGCCTCAAGTTTGGCGCGTTGTTGGCGCATGGTAGGCAAGATGTTTGTTTTGGTATATTCCCTGATTTCCTTGCGCATTTCGGGGCTTTTCGCAATTTTTTGTCCATGTTTACCGCCGGGCGTTGGGCGTTGGGCGTGTGAAGTGTTGACTGCTAACAAACTGAAAGCAAAGAACAAAATGATAAGGCGTTTCATAAATATAATGGTTTAATTTATACCTTAGATACAGATAAAGCCTTTAGGTTTAAAATTGGAAATAAATAAAAGGTTGTACGTTTTCGTCTTGTATTTGTAAGACTATTTGAATAATCAACAATAAGATAACCGCTTTGATATAAAACGGCACATATTGAAAACTGCTTTGCAAAGTCATTTTTGTTTTATTGCCTACAAAATGAGTAGCATAACCAAACAACATCAAATATACCACGAGGCTGTTTGCCTTAAAAAAGTAGGGCAGGTAAGCCCAATCCGTATGAAATACTATCTTATGAATAGCCACAGTAGCCGTTTGGAAACTGTCTGCCCTGAAAAATATCCATAAAAATGCCACAAAATGAAACGTAAGCAGCCAGCCCAAAGGTGTAACAATATAGGGGTTCAAATCTAAATCTTTTGCCCATTTGCTGAATATTTTATGCACCAAAAGTCCTGCGCCGTGCATTGCACCCCAAAAAACAAACTTCCAATCTGCTCCATGCCAAAAACCGCCAATAAGCATAGTGAGAAATAAAAAAAGCCATTGTTTTTCTTCGCCTTTCCTATTTCCCCCCAATGGAATATAAATATAATCGCGCAACCAACCTGAAAGTGAAATATGCCATTTGCGCCAAAAGTCTGTAATATCAAGGGCGCAATAAGGATTCATAAAATTTTCTTTCAAGCGATAGCCAAGCAAAAGTGCGATGCCAATCGCCATATCAGAATAACCCGAAAAGTCGCAATAAATTTGCAAAGTATAGGCATACATCGCCATTAAGTTCTCAAAACCCGAATAACCTGCGGGGTTTTTATAGACTAAATCAACGTATTGAGCCAGATAATCGGCAATAATCGCTTTCTTTACCAAGCCTTTCATGATAAGAAAAAGCCCTTCGCTCACGCCTTCTTGCCTGAATACCAGCGGCTGACGGACTTGCGAAAGGAAATCTTTTGCACGCACTATCGGACCCGCTACCAAGTGTGGGAAAAAGGTCATGTAAAACATAAAATCCAGCAAATTGTCGCTCACAGGCAAGTGCTTTTGCTTTACATCAACCAAATAACTGATAGCCTGAAAAGTGTAAAAAGAAATACCAATAGGCAAAATAATTTGCCAAGCCTTAAATTCCCAACCTGCAATAAAATAAAAATTACTTAAAAAGAAATTGGTGTATTTAAAATAAAGCAAAAACGAAATATTGAAAACAATAGCAACCAATAGCCCAACATTCCGCTTTTTGTTATCTTGCTGTTTCGCTATCCAAAGAGCTAAATAATAGGTAATAATAATAGTAAACAAAAACAGCCCGATGAAATAGCCACTCGACTTGTAATAAAAAAACAAGCTGAAGGCTATCACATAAAGCAAGCGTTTTTGAACGTTTTGATAAATAAATAAATAACCTACCAAAAAAAACAAAAACAAAAACAAAAACAACCCGCTATTAAAAAGCATAGGGGCGCGAAAATCAAAACTAAAAAACTGTTGAATAAAATCTAACATTTATTTGGAGGCGTATTGCGTTGCATAATATTGTTGATAATCACCTGAAGTAACTTCATCAAGCCACTCTTGATGGTCAAGATACCAAGTTACGGTCTGCTCAAGTCCTTCTTCAAAAACAAGCGAAGGCGACCAGCCCAACTTTTCTTTTATCTTCGTACTATCAATCGCATACCGCAAGTCATGCCCTGCGCGGTCTGTTACATACGCTATCAATTTTTCAGACTCGCCTGCTGTGCGCCCAAGCTTTTTATCCATAATTTGACACAATAGGCGCACCAAATCAAGGTTTTTCCATTCATTAAAGCCACCAATGTTATACGTTTCGCCTATTACGCCTTGATGAAATACAGAGTCGATCGCCCTTGCATGGTCTATTACATACAACCAATCGCGGATATTTTCGCCTTTGCCATATACAGGCAAGGGCTTGTTTTGGCGAATGTTTTGAATAAAAAGCGGGATAAGTTTTTCAGGAAATTGGTTGGGACCATAATTGTTGGAGCAATTCGAAACCACTATTGGCAGTTTGTAAGTGTTGTGATAAGCCCTCACAAAATGGTCGGAAGCCGCTTTGGAAGCTGAATAGGGCGACTGTGGCTCATAAGCCGTCTCTTCTGTAAAAAAGCCGCCATTGTCCAATGAACCATATACTTCATCAGTAGAAACGTGGTAAAACAATCCCTTGCGCGTATTTTCGGTAGCAAAGGCTCTGTTTTTCCAGTATTCTTTGGCTGTGTTGAGCAAATTCACAGTTCCTACCACATTCGTTTGCACAAACTCAAGTGGATTTAGGATAGACCTATCCACATGCGACTCAGCCGCAAGGTGAATGACGGCTTCTATTTGGTGTTTTTCAAATAATTCATTCAAAAAAGAGGCATCTGTAATATCGCCTTTTATAAAGGCATAGTTTGGCGCACTTGCTACGTCATCTAAATTACGCAAATTGCCTGCGTAGGTAAGGGCGTCAAGGTTGAAAATCTGATAGTTGGGGTATTGCGCAACAAATAGGCGTACTACATGAGAGCCTATGAAGCCCGCACCTCCTGTGATGAGTAAATTCATGTCTGTTATTTTTCCACAAATTTAATACATTTTTTATCAACAAGCAAAGTTGCACCTTTCTTGTTTGCTTATACAAAACTATTACGCGCGAAAAAACTTGCCTGCACGCACTATAACAATATACACGAAACCTAATAACAAGGTTTTTTTTAGAACTTTTTGGCTAATCTATTCGTTTATAAAAGAAAAAGCCACCTCTTTGAGATGACCCTTTGCTGAAACATTATGCAACATTATAACCGTTTTTCCACAGATGTATGAATCAGTTTAACAAAGTAATAACAAACACTATGCCAAAGGCGTATGCATGAGATAGAACCCTTCTATAATTGGGAGAAATATTACATCCCCTACCAAGACACACACTCGCCTTTTTTCGGGCGCGAAGCACTCAACAATTACGAAAATACCATTTATGGTTATTATATCCACCCCGACTGGGACGAAATAGGCTCTGAAACGCTTTATGTCAAACTATTATTCGTGGATTACCAACAAAAAGTAGCTGTTATAGAACTTTTGGGCGAATGGAACGATGCGCTACACAATGACATCATGTATCTAAAACGCGGCGTGATAGATAAACTTACACGTCTTGGCATCAATCAGTTCATTTTGATTGGTGAAAACGTTATGAACTTTCATGCTTCTGATGACTGTTATTATGAAGAGTGGTTTGAAGATGCGGAAGATGGTTGGATCGCCGCTATCAACTTTCGCGACTTCGTAGAAGCCGAATGGACAAAGTACCGCTTGGACAGCTATATCAATTTTGGCGGAACGCTTAATATCGTTAACTGGCGTACACTCAACCCATTAGCTCTCTATGACGCTGTCCGCCAACAAATCATGCGAAGGCTCGAATAAGAAATAAAAATAATTTTTTAAAAATTATGGCAGGAATTATAGGTATATTCAAATGTAACACTACCGAAAAAAGGATATAATCGTGTATTTGCCGACTAACTTTTATAAGGCATGTTTTGCAAAATAGCATATATAGCTTCGGTTATGGTAGGCAAGTGCGGGTTTTCGATATTGCTCAATATAATAACCGTTTGCTGTGTATCAGGGCTGCGGCAAAGGTAAGCCGAAAAGCCGAGCCATGTGCCACGTTGTACCCAAATCGCGCCTTCTTTTTCTAAATAACCTGCTATGCTGTACGGCTTTGCTTTTTTATTTTCCAACACGGTAGGCAAGCTAAACTGTTTTATGGCAATACTTGAAAGCATATTTTCTACATAAAACGACTGTTCCCATTTGTATAAATCTTCGGTAGTACTGTATATACCCACATCACCATACACATAATCCACGTAACTCTCATCAGCAAGGCGCACAAGGTCGGCATAATAACCCGTAGCTTTTGGTAAAGCGTACTTTTTTTTGGCCTCTTTTAAATACGTATGCTTCATTTCAAGCGGACTCCAAATATTCTCTTGCAAATATTGCCCAAACGATACGCCACTTACGCGCTCCACGATGTCGGCAAGCAAGATGTAATTGGTAGAGCTGTAGGCTTGTGCCTTTTGGGTAGGAAAGCGCAAACGAGGCGCCTCTTGCAATACCCAATCTATGATATTTTGTTTGTAGGCGTGTGTTAAAGGCTGGCCTTTTGCTGTAAAAAAATAAGCCAAGTAGTCGGGTATGCCTGACGTTTGGCGCAATAAATGTTGTATTTGTACTTTTGGGTATGGAAAATTGGGGTAATATTTACCCAACGTATCATCAAAACGCAATTTGTTGCGCTCTGCTAATTGTAAGATAGCCGCCGCCGTAAAGCCTTGTGTAAGTGCCGCTATTGGGAATATGGTTTCGGAGGCAAGGGGCGTTTTCTGTTGCAAATTCGCTATGCCGTAGCTTTTTTTAAGCAATACAGTGCCTTTTTCAGCTATCAATACATTGCCATTAAATTGATAGTTATTTTGCGCATACGTACAAAAAAGCGATAGCTTTTTCTTTTTCACTTCTAAAAGTTGCAACTTCAATGAATCTATAGTTTTGTTATTTTGTGCTATTTTGTCTTTCGGTTTGGTCGTGCAGGCAAGTGCGCCAAAGAAGCACAACACACCCATAAACACATATACATATTTCATACTGCAAAGGTAGGCATGCAAACAAGAAAATCAAAACATGCAAGAAAATGCGCTCTTTTCAACGGAACGCTGTATCTTTGCTACATGAAAAAATCATGGTTGTTGAAAATCTGCCTCTTTGTAGCAGGTTTTTCGGGAATTGTAGCCGAGTATATTCTTTCTACTCTTGCCAGCTATTTTTTGGGCGACTCCATCCTGCAATGGACGTTGGTACTTTCCTTTATGCTCTTTTCGATGGGCTTGGGGAGTAGCATCACCAAAAGAATGGACAAAGGACTGCTCGAAAAATTTATCCTGCTTGAGTTTGGATTGTCTATTTTAGTTACCTTTTCTGCCATGTTGGTGTACATGGTTTCTTCGCAAACCACCTACAATGGTTTATTGATTTATGGGTTAAGCATCTTGATTGGCTTATTGATAGGTATGGAAATACCGCTCGTAACGCGCTTAAACGAGCATTACGAAGTTTTAAAAGTCAATATTGCCTCTGTGATGGAGAGTGATTATTATGGTAGTTTGGCAGGTGGTTTGTTTTTTGCTTTTGTTGGATTGCCGTATTTGGGACTTACCTACACGCCTTTCGTATTGGGTTTTTTGAATAGTATAGTGGCTATTTTCCTTTTTTGGAAGTTCAGCGATTTAATTCCGCGCTTCATGCGTGCAGTGCTGTTAGGCTGTGCGATAAGCGTCATGGTATTGTGGGGGTTAGGACTTGCATTTGCCAAGCCCATCATCAAATATACGGAGCAGTTTCGTTACAAAGACCAAGTGATTTATGAAAAGCAATCGCGTTACCAAAAAATAGTCATAACACAATGGAAAAACGATTATTGGCTCTTTATCAATGGCAGTCAGCAGTTGAGTACACTGGACGAAGTGATGTATCATGAGCCGCTCGTTCACCCAATAATGTCCTTGCATGCCCACCCGCAAAATGTGTTGATACTTGGCGGCGGCGACGGCTGTGCTGTGCGCGACATGTTGCAATATCCTTCTTTACAAACCATCACGATGGTCGACCTTGACCCTGCTATGACTGATTTGGGCAAAAACCACCCTGTCATGAAAAAAGTCAATCAAAACGCCATGCACAATGCTAAATTGACTATTTTTAATGAAGACGCCTACTTATTTTTAGATAAAACCAAACAATATTTTGATATCATCATCATTGATTTGCCTGACCCAAAATCTGTAGAATTAAACCGCCTTTATACACAAGAGTTCTACAACCTTTGCCACCGCACTTTGCGCCCCGAAGGATTGATTATTACCCAATCGGGAAGCCCGTATTATGCCACAAAAGCCTTTTCTTGTATTAACAAAACGATGCGCGAAGCCAATTTTAACACAGTCCAAATGCACAATCAAATTCTTACTTTAGGGGAATGGGGCTGGACAATAGGCGCGAAATCTTGGAACGAAAAGGAATTATTAACCCGATTGCGTGCGCTACAATTTGACAAAATTAAAACCAAATGGCTCAATCATGATGCTATGCAACTCATGACTTCGTTTGGAAAACAAAGCTTTTTCTTAAATGAAGCCATCGAAAAAGTCGACATCAATACAATTCACAATCCTGTTTTATACCGCTATTATTTACGCGGAAACTGGGATTTGTATTAGGCATTTCAAATCGCACATACAAGGTATGCCGTTAGTAATGCTAATTTCTTCAAAAAAACCTCCCTCCTATTTGGAGCGAGGAGCAGAAAGGGCAGGTGGGCAAGGCGATTTGGTTAAATATTTGGCAACTTGCCTGCCCAAAACGAGAACTTGGTAGCTCTGTACTACCTATTTTTTGGTGGGCAAAAAGTGGAATAGAACAGGCGCGAAACTTCCTACCAACATCAAAATAGTAGAAAAAGGCAAATATAAATACAACGCAGGAAACAGTTTAGTGGTTTCTAACGGCATATATCGCAGTAAATTTACTCCAATAACTTGCTCAAGCATATAAGGGATAAACAAGACGGCACACAAAACAGCATACACAGAATTGAGCAAAAGCAAAAGCAAATACACAATCAAAACGCCTATAGCTATCATACCCAGGCCATCGAATCCTGTGCTTACTATTTCTTTGGTGCCAGTCTGAATAGTATGCCATGTACCAAAATGACAAGCTATGCCTACAACTGCACCCAATAAACCTATAATGCGCAAAAGCCACACACTTATTGCGGCATTGCCTTGTAAAATATTCATATTTATATTTTTTAGTTGTTAAAAACTACATTTCTTAAAAGTTATTGCGAGAACTGTATTGACACCACACAAAGGCGTAACAAGGGATTTGGCAAAGCACCCGTGATAACTTTGGTACTCTGACAAATTTTGTTTTGAACTACATAGAAACATAGCGAACATAGCCCGAAACACTGTGTGCCATATCTTTCTATGTGGTTTATACCTCGCTCCACTAAAATTGTCGGAGCACCATAACTTTTTAAGAGCCAAACTAATTTGCGTATTTATTTTGTCAAAAACTAATTTGAGTGTTAGTAGCCGTTTGTGAAATGGATTGGCTGATGAAGTTAATCATCTTGCGAATCTCTCCGCCTGACGTGCCTACTTTGGCAAGGTGTTGGATTCCCATATCCTTTTGGGCTTTTTCGAAAGAAGCCGCACTTCCTACCCCGAACAGAATGGTTGTAAAAGAAAAAGCGTTTTGTTCATCTTTCAATATATCCGTTATTTTATCTTTTACTTGTTTGGCGGGTATGTTGCTGCTGTTGTCTTCCCCGTCAGTGATGACAAACATAAGCGTTTTTGCGGTAACGCCTGAAGCTTCTAAATTTTGCCTGTAATCAATGGCTACTTTTAGACCTTGCGCAGTGGCTTGGTACAATGCCGTTCCGCCCCCTGAAGGAGTAAAATCCATTGTAGGAATTTGCTTAATGGGTTGGAAACCAGACAGAACCGCCACATTTTCATTGAAGGTGATGATAGAAACCATCAACTGCTCTGCCACATGTGATTTTTGCATGGTTTGTGTAAAGTCATTGAATGCATGATTCAAATCTTTCGCATACGTAGAAATAGAAGGCGAAATATCGACTACAAAAACTGCATTGATAGTTTCTTCTACTTGTATTTCGTTGGGGTCAAAGTTATTGAAGTTCAAATTGAAATCAATAGAATCAAAATCGCTCATTGTCAAGAAGTTTTAAATTTGTATGTCAAAGGTAGAAATTATATTTGGACAATCCAAATGTTAATGCAAAATACCTGCTATCGTAGCTGATAAGTAAGATGCCATCGTACCACAAAGCAAGGCTTTGAAGCCCAAACTGGCTATATCGGCGCGGCGTTCAGGCGCAAGTTGCCCAATGCCACCTACTTGAATGGCGATTGAACTGAAATTAGCAAAACCACATAAAGCAAAACTCAAAATAACTACAGATTTGGGGCTTAATGACTCCATTATTTTTACCATATCCAAATAAGCCACAAATTCATTTATCACGATTTTAGTACCCAAAAGCGAACCTGCTTTGTGTGTGTCTTCCCACGGAACACCCATCAAAAAACTGACTATTGAAAATACGCCTCCCAAAATAGTGTTCATGGATAATTGTGCGAGGTCAAACCCTACCACTTCTTTTGTCAAACCGAGTTGTACCAAGCCCATTCCACACAAACCTAACCCGGCATTTACCATAGCGATTAGCCCAATAAAGCATATCAACATAGCGACTACATTCAAGCCCACTTTCAAGCCATCGCTTGCGCCATGCGAAATAGCGTCTATTAAATTGGCATGCGCCTGTTGGATTTCTAATTTGATGATGCCCCTTGTTTCGGATTCTTCAGTTTCAGGATAAACAATTTTGGCAATGACCAATGCCGCAGGTGCTGCCATGATACTCGCCGCTATCAAATAGGCGGCAGGAACACCAAAAGATATGTAAACCGCCATCACGCCGCCTGCAATACACGCCATACTGCCTGTCATGGAGGCAAGGAGTTCCGATTTTGTCATGCCTTTCAGGTAAGGCTGTATCATAATTTGTGCCTCGACCTGCCCTACAAAAGCACTTGCTACATTGGAAAGTGCCTCGCTTCCGCTTGCGCCCATGAGCCAATACACAATCCGTGCAAAAAAAGCAACTATCCGTTGCATCAAGCCTACATGATAGGCTATGCTCACCAATGCCGCCACAAAAATAATAGTGGGTATGATTTTAAAAAAGAAAACGAAATCCTTGCCTGCCCCGAAAGCCTTTTCCATGCTTTCTTTGTTCACCAACGTGCCAAAGACAAAGTTTGCCCCTTCATCACCAAAGGCGAGTATTTTGGTAACAAATATGCCTAACTGATTAAAAAGCTCCTTGCCTACAGGTGTTTTGAGTATAAAAATAGCAAGTACCAACTGAATACCTAACCCGCTCAATACGAGGCGGTAATTGATGGCTTTGCGGTTATTTGAGAGCAAGTAGGCAAGCCCTAAAATTAGGACAATGCCAATAATTCCTGTAAATCTTTCCATGTCGCAAAGGTAAACCGTTTTTGGTATTAAACAAAAAAAACACCACAGCCAAGTATAAAACGTAGGAAATATTGGGTGCGCCAACGCTAAATTCGCCCACTAAATAAAAGTGTAACTTGAAACTATTTTTAGTTATTGGTCAAGTTTGGAGTAGTGGAGAGGCTATTGAAACAATTTTTTCAGCTGTACGTATTTTTTTATTGCAGCCAAGCGATAATTCTATTCCAAACAATTTCTAAAATCCTTACTGCACGGTCTTCTACTATTTGCTTATTCCAATCTTGATTTTCTACTTGAAGGATAGGCAATATATGGCTGTTGTAGTTAGAACTTTGAAGCATGGAAATCGTATTTTTGTTCAATGTAATACCTGATTTTTGTGCTTTTATGCTCAATTCCTGCAAAGTATCAGGGTCTTGCTCCGCTAAATGTTTATAATACAACAATTTTTCTTCCCAACTTCTATTACTTGCAGATTTGTTTACAGATTCAGGCAAAAGTGTCAGATTACCAATACTGTCATATAGTTTTGGATTAAGGTCATACAAATCACTGTCCCAACCATTGGCATTATCTTTTGGGGCTATGTGTGCGACATTTTAGGGATTTGAAACACCACAAAGTCGTAGGTTTCTTCCTGAGAGCCATATTGCCAAAGGACACTTTCAGGCAAGGTGCGCATATCGTTTTGCATCTTGTAGAAAGCACTGTTATCGCTACAAATGCCACAATTATTCAACAAAAACGCCATTTTTCCCAAATCCTCTATGATTTGCTGACTATCTATTGACATACGTTTCTTTGAGTTTGGTAAAGCGCGGTTTTTCTATAGTAGCAATAGCGACCTTATTCTCAAGTGCATAGTCAAGCGATACATAACGCTTTTCTTGCCAAGCCTTGATGGTTTCGTCTTGCAAAAGTGTGAATCCATCTATCGTGTCCAAAGGCGTACCTGCATAATAACACACTGTCCAAAATGAATCGCTTTTACTTCGCGGTGTTTTAGCAGAAGGTACTAAATTCTGAAGCATAAAACTCTCCTTGAGATATTCCACACGCTTTGATGCAGAAGAAGAACGCAATGCCTTGCCTGCAAAATTTGTTTTCCACCAACTTTCTACACCAAACCACCACCAACGTTCCCACGCCTCATCAAAAACGCCTTTGTATTTTGCAGAGTCGAGTTTGGTTTTCAGTTTTTCCCAATCAGGCGAGCTTTTATCAACTCCCAAACGCGCCGCCAAAACATTTTCATCTACCAAAATACCCTGATATTCAATAACTTCACGCAAAAGAAAACGCGCTATTTGATGTGAGGGGCTTTTGATTTCAAAAAAATTGTTAAACTCTGCCTGAAAACGCACGTCAAGGCTTTCATATTCATTTTGAGCAATGCCTAAAATGCCACACGCTGTTTTGCTTGCCTCATTCAGCACTTTGTAGCCATTCGCCAAAGCGATGAACTCAAGCTGTGTTTGGTCTTCCCGTAAATCATTTTTCGAATAAACCATATCAAACAAGTCATGTGTAGTCGTGTCCCGCTTGTAGTTTATTGCAAAATTATCTTGAGCCGAACACAACACAATAGGCAAGTCCACAAGATTGCCTTGTGTAGCCAACACACGCAGATGTGTCGCTAAAGATGCACTCGAATAATCGCCTGCCTCTGTTTCTTGTTGCAACTGCCAATCGAGAAGAAGCCCATCGAGATTGCCTTGCCTATTTTTGATGATAGGAATTATTTTACTCCAAACTAACGGAAGTTGATGGTCTACATTTGAAATGTAGTTTTGGCAAGAAATAAATAGAAAAGTACGCATACAAACAAAGTTTAGGGTTATTGTATGCGCAATGGATAGTGATTGTATGGGTGAATAACAAATTTTAAATAAAAAAAGTCGTATAAAAACGACTTACGTTTAATAGATTTTCAATATCTTGCTATGGTCTCCTTTTTCAGCAATCACATTTCTAATGCCTCCTTTCGGATTGAGTACATCATTCGCATAGCGCGGTATGACGTGAATATGTGTATGAAAAATAGTTTGCCCGCCAGCTTTGTTTACATTAAAACCGACATTAAAACCATCTGGCTTGAAGCGTTGAGTAAGCAAGTTTTTTACACGATTGACCATTATCCAAATAGCCATTTGTTCGCGAAAATTATGTTCAAAATAGTTTTCTGAATGTCTTTTAGGAATGACAAGTATATGCCCTTCAGAAACAGGAAAGTTGTCATAAACGCTGTACACTGTAGCCATTTCAGAAACTAATGCACTTGCCTGCGAAGGTGCGCAAAAGATACAATCAGTTTCCTTGCCTATTTGGTTAAAATGTTGATATTCATATATTTCGCAATGTTCGGCTTTGTGAATACTTTTATAGGGCAAGAGGGCATTACATTGATAAACAGAAATTTCTCTTTTTGGATTATAAACAAATCCGTTCTTTTTTATATCGCGCCTTACTGCAAAATACGCCTTGCCTGTAGGTTTCAAAAGTTCTGAAACACACATCAATACATAACTTTGTTCTTCAGGCAAGAGAACATTTAGCACATAATGGCAAATAATTGTATCAAATTTTTCAGTCGGATAGGCAGGCAAGTAGTAAGGGTCATAGCCTTCGACCTCATAATTTTTTGATTTCAAAAATGCTATGTCCTTGCCTAAACCACAACCGAAATCGAGCAACTTGCCTACCAACAAGCCCGACTCGTGCAATAGGCGCGTGGGAAAAGATACATTTTCTCTTTCCTTTACTGTTAAATGAGCATTTGGGTTTTGGGGAGATTGGAAAATCATATCAATAAATCCAGTTTTTTTGAAAGCCCATGTTAGAGGCTATTTGAACCAAAGGTACTATGTTTTTTTCGATAACTTCGTTAAAGTCTGTTATATTTTTTTTGTAAATGTTTTGCAAATCATCGTTGAATAAATTGCTATAATCTTCTAATATTTTGAAATGTTGTTTGTCAAAATTTGCCCTAAACGCTTCAAATTGCAAAGAGGCAAAAGATTGAAAATAAGTTTTCAAATCGGGAATTTTATCACTTTTGGAGGAATTTACTGATTTTGTGGTGGGCAATAAATTCCAAAGCAAGTCGTGAGCAACAAACGAAAAAGGTAAAAAATGGTCTATGCTTATATCTTGCAAAGTAATTATACCTTTTGCGTAAATACAGGCAAGGTTGGAATTGGTAGCAAGATAGGTTTTCCAAAATAGTTTTCCATTTTTCAAATCTCTTTCTGTTACAGCTTCGAGTTTGTCGACAATATTAGGCGTATTAGGATTGTTTTTTTGCAAATATAAAATTAAATGATATTTACAAAAACCTTCTAAAATAAACAAATGATTTTCCAAATATGCTAACCAAAAAGAATTGACAATAATATTTTTTTGATTATCTGAAAAATAATAAAAACTTGCTTTTTCGGGTTCATTTGCTGTATCTTTAGCAAACTTGCCTACCAAACCATTTACCTCATTATCTATCAAACCTTTAGTAGCTTCTGCAAAAAAAGGGCGAATAAAGCGAAACGGCACATATTTGGCGATCATTTTCAAGATTTCTTGTACTTCTTTGTCTTGCCTACGGTTTGAGATTTGTATTTCTAAATCTTTCTTTTTAATATCTTGAGGGAAATTGTATAGATTTTTGAGGTCTTTTATTTTATGCGCTAATTGGTCTTGTTTCCCAAGCGAAAGGCGGTAATAATTGATAGGAAACCACGCCATGCTTATCATTTTAATAACCAAATTTTCTATTTCTATAACCTGATTTTTACCTTCTTTGATACATTCCAAAAAAGCCAAAAACCAATAATATTTATAAGAATTAGTTGTATCATTGAAAACGGAGGCAAGTTTATCAATGCTCAAATCTTGGTACATGGGTAAGTTCATAAAATTCCGAGAACGTGTCTAATGTTGTTCATAGTATTTGTAAAAAGCGTTGATGATATTGTCCATTGCTTGTTTGGAGAAGTCGCGGCTGTAACAGCGTTTGAATACGGCTATGCGCATTTCGAGTTCCGTTATTTGTGGATTTTGCTCTTTGGGGCTATTTTCCACAATCGTGCGACCCATTTTTATCATTTTCGGTCCTTCTGCAAAGCGTTGGCTTTCAGACATTTGAAAAATGATTTCATATTGTTTTTTGCGTGCTTTGGGATTTGTGTCCTGCATACTTTTAAATTGCTGTTATTAACCTGTTATACAAATAATTGACAATCAACAATTTACGTTCTATCATTTGGTTATTTCTTTGTAGAAGGTATAAAAAATGGGCTGTATTTTAGGACAAATATAGGCTTATATTTGACATATTTGGCTACCCAAAAAGGCATATACTGCTCTAAAGGCTGTAAGTACCATATTTGACAAACGGAAAATATATGGCTTCTGCAAAAGAACTTGCCTGCAAATACTTGAAAATCAATAAATTAACTACGTTTTAATAACAGCAATTTAAAGGGGTTTATCAAGATTTGCTTCATCATCTAAGAAAATCATATTTTCGGCTTGGCAGGCAAGGGCAAAATCGGATTCATGACTTGCTAAAACCTTGATGCCTTGCAAGATACAACTTGCTAAAATGAGTGCGTCATTTGGCAATAGATTGTGTTTTTTCATCAACTCGATAGAAAGTGGCACAGCTTCAGCAGGCACAGGCAAGTATTCAAATTGTTGCAAAAAACCTACAGCATCTTATTGCTCAATCGTTTCCCGTATTTTCCGACTTTCACAAACAGACACGGGTGATTTTTGTGCAATTATGGCGAGTAATTTATACAGATATTCGCTTAACACAATCGTATTGATATAGAGGCTACGCTCACTATTTTGGAGAGCTAATAAAAGTTGTGGTCGAGTTTGTTTTTCAAACTCAATCAAAACACTGCTGTCTAAAAAGACATTTATTGTTCGTACCACTCTCCTTTAGTGGGTGTATAGTTTCCAAGATTACCTACAGGTTCATAGTTTTTGAAGAATGCCATTCTTGCCTGCCGTTTCTCCTCTGTTACAGTTTGTTTTTCTTGCAAATCTGTATAAGTGGGTATGTAAAAGCGTGTAAGGACACGCTCAAGTTCTTCAAGCAAAAGGGTTTGTTGGATATTGAGGGTGATTTTCATAGGTTTGGGGTTTATTTTTATCAAAAAGGCTCAATCACAAAACGCTAAAATGCCTTGCAAAGTTCCGAGTAGGGCAGGCAAGTTTTGTAAGTTGTAATAATGCGTATCTATTTGTAAATCAGTGCCTCGAAAACGCAAAAACTGCTGATTCAAGCCATTTGTTAATGCGCCATGAATGACAGCGATGAGTTTGCCATTCTGCTCATTGAAAAGTGCGGAGGTGTACATTCCTGCTCCGCATTGCGCATACCAATTTTGGAGATTATCGTCTTTAGCCGTATTTTTCTGTAATTGCTGTAGCCCATATCTTTATTCGTTTTTAAGTTCTTCTTGCAAAAGGTCTGCTAAGGTAGGGGAAGGGGAGTAGAATTAAAACCGTTTCCTATTTCTTGTATTATTAAATTTTGTAAGAAATTCTTTTCATTTGTATTCAAGTTACTTGTTTTATCTTTCAACTTTTTGACATATTTGAAATTATAAGTGTTGATATGCCACTTATTTTTGCCCCAAATCCAAAGTTTTTGTACAAGTTCCTGCGTAATTTCTATATCTAAAGAAGGATTTGATATTATAGTATCATCTTCATTATCTAAAAATAATTCAGGTACTTCTTGAAAAACTAAATCTAAAGCCTCTAAACCATGTTTAATTTGCCCATCTTCTAATTCTTTATTTTCTTTTAGTCTTTTGACTAAAGTCTCAATAATATTTTGTTTGTGATGACTTATCATATCTGATACACGCCCCCATTCTAATATTCTACGCCAAAGTTGTTGCGGAATATTTTTAAGTCTTTCTATTTTTTCGTTTTTCTCTGCATTTTCAAGGTCTGTTTCTGTTTTAGGTATAGGTCTTGGATTATTAAGATTCATCAAATCTTGTGCTAATTTGGAAATATTTACTTTAAAATCCATATTGTTTATTGCTTCCCAACACTCCTCTTTTTTAGCCCATTCACTGATTATTTTGCCGTTTGCTGTAATTCCAATGGCTTCATTGATTTTATACAACAAATCTTTGATAACACTTCGCAATTCATTGGAAACGGTTTGATTTTTCCAGATTTTGTAAACATCTAATTCACCTTTAGTAACTTTATTGAGGTAAGAAAGTGTATAAGGAACAGCCATAAAACGTCTATCTCCTATAGCGTTGTTTCCTGTACCATATTCATTTTCAGCGGTTTTGAATAAAATAGCTATAGCGATTATATCTTCAAAAAAATTACTATTAGGTAGCCCTTTACTTTTTTTAAAGTTTTTTTCTAAACCCCTAAAAAATTCTAGATAGCTTTTTTGACTACCTCGTACTACATAGTTTGGCGTAAAATACCACGAATTGTAATATTTCGCCAAATTTTCTTTCTGGAAAACTTGGTTTTTTGGGTTTTTAATCTCAAACACCTTTTTTTTGCTTGGGGTAGTGCCTTCTCGATTCAGTTCATTCTTGTATTGCCCTCTTGCACGCTCATAAAACCATCGGGTTTGCTGTGTGGGGCTTTTAGGATTAGATGCCCAAAAACTTCTTGACAATCTTTCAAGTTCTACGTGGAATGGATTATTAGAACTTAAATCAGCTATAGACACTTTATTTTGGCTATTAGCGTATTCTGCAATGCGTGAAACAATCGCATAAAAATCATCTGTTTTTTTGACTACTGTTAATTTTACTTGCACAAATATTTTACTCAAATCTGATTTATCTTGTTTTTGTGCATGAAAAATGGAGGCAGTTGTCTGACCTCCATTTACTATTTGAAAATCTTTCACTTTTTTTATTCCTTTTCCTCCTTGTGGCAAATCTATAAGCATAACTTCTTCAGCTGTAGAAGATATACCATTGTTAAATGCTAAAAACATTTGAGGTTCTTTTTTGATAGTTTCGCGTATTCCTTTGTTAATTTTGCCTGTAAATTGTAGGAAAGAACGAATATTTTGCTCTAAAAGTCTTGAACCAAAATTTCTATAAATATTTGCCAATATTTCACCTGAAATAATAGCCAAGTATGATTCATATTCTTCATTCTCAACAGACATTTGCAGGCAAGGAATTGCCGTTCCAAAGTCATTTTCAAAATCTATTTCTATAGCTTCGTGTTTATTTTGAGAAGAGTACACATTATGAAACCTTTCCAAATCCCATAAATGATACTTCACTAATATTGTATTTTCTGTTACTGTAATTTGGAAGTCTTTGGGTGTGTCTGTATTAGTTATACCATTTGTTATTATAAAAACATTGACTCTGATAATATCTTTACAATAAATATCTAATATATTTGCCAAATCAAAAGCAGGTGCGGATTCCTCCATATCTCGAAGTTTTCCTTTCAAAGAAGCACTCAAAAATTTTTCAGACAAATTAGAAACTACAACGACCTCCTCTTTTGTGGTAGTAGTTATAGTTTCTAAGTCCTTATAAACAACAATAAATAAATCTATTGTTTCATAATTTTCCGACAAAGCATAAGCATTTATTTTATGTAATCGCTTGCCTGCCTTATCTTCGCGAATTTCAGTGCAAATTTTTACATTTTCGGTTTCCCCTGCTTCTGCCAAAATTTCAGCCATAGATTCAGCAAAGGCTTCTTCTTGTGTACTACCTATTTCTGCATCGGCACTCAACAAACGTGCTTGCACATCTTGGCGAATTTCATTATAAAATTTTTGTAGTTCATTCATAGTTTTTTAAGAAGTTAAATAATTTATTTTCAGTAATTTGAAATGGCATACACGCATTGAGCGTTATGTCGTATTTTACTTGTACCACCCCTTTTTTTAGGTCTTTAGGTGTAAGACGTGGAAATGTGTCTTTCACTTGACAAAATGTCATATTACTAACATCATACATAAGTTCATTATACAAATTTTTATGCAAATTGTAGTAACCAACATTCAAGAGTTTTTGAGCAAACAGATTTAAAGAAGTTATATCATTTTTCAAAATTTCTTGAATTTCACGTACCAATTCGTTAAGGTTTTGCCCGTTTTGTTGGTTATTATTCAAAGCTATATGAAGCAAAAAAAGGTTTTCAAAAGCAGTTTCATCAAGCTGATGTTCGTTGCTTATACTCAAACTTTCTGTATTAATGTGGGTAGTTTTAGTTTCTAAAGCCCACAAATTTTTATACATAAAATCTTGAGGTAAGCCTACATTGCCTTCCCAACTACGCACTGCATACTGATAGTCTTTTATTTTTGACAAAAAAAATCTTAGAAAATATAACTCTCCAAACAAACCCTTTTGTTCATTTTCTGAGAGTCCAGATTGCCCCAATTTTTCAAATAGGTGTTGCCATTTATCAAAACGTTGCGCAAGCAATTTCAATAAAGTGTTCTCATCTGAAATATCTGCTACTTCCATGATTAAGTCTTCGCACAAAATAGCAAATATATCGCTATGCAAAGGGGCTAACAATACAAATAGCAGAAGTTTCTTATCTTTTTGGCTATCATCAGGTAATGTTTCTACACTAATTTCCTGTAGCTTATCTGCCTTGATAAGATTTGTATTTAACTTATTATCGACTCGAAAGGCTACAGCCCTCAACTTTTCTTGAGATTTAAGTGCTACGTATAAATCAGGGATAACGTCAGAGGCATAGCGTCTGAGTAAAATACCATCTTGAAAGTTTGTATCATTTTCCAAGATATTCCAAATATTTTCAATTTTAGTCTTCATAAGTTGAATTATCAAATTCGTCATCATTTTGAAAATACGGCAGAAGTTGTTCTTGTATAGCATACGCTATGTTGATATTTCTATCGTCTTGCATACTTTTAGGAAAAGAAATTGCAAAACCGATAATAGGGCAGCCTAAATCTTGCATATCTTCAAGACCTTCAACATCTTTAGTTGCTAAAGAATAAATAATTAGCAAAGGGTTTCTTGGGGAACGCACTTCATTTCGTATTATTTCACCACTTAAATAGGTTATTTCTTTTTTTTCTTTTTCAATTCGTTTTTCAACCAATTCTTTATCAATATCTATATATTCGTGATTCGGGCTAATGATGTGAGATTTTTTGAGGTAGTAAATTTTTTGATTTTTTCGTTTATCTGATGTTTCGGTGCTACAACTTTTATCTGCATTTCTTACTGTTAATCCCACTTGTGTATCTGAACCTGCTATTTTATAGGTGCAAACTTCTTTAGTTTGAGAATTGCTTATAAGGGCTACAGACCAATTATCAAGCTCCTTCACAGGCAATAAAAGGTTTATGTAATCTCTGATAAATTGAGGTTCAGCTCTACGCAAAGGCTGGTCTTTTGCTAATTGATAATTCGACAAAAATTGCAGGATTTTTATAGGCGAAACATTACGCCAAATAAATTCATGGGCGGATTTTGTAGCATCATTTTGTCCCAACTGTTTAATAAATTGTTGTGTTATTTTAAAATTATTTTTGAATATAGATTCATCTTTGACAAATTCGTATGTTTCTACCAAACGACCTGAAAATGAAAAACTTAACTCCACTGCAGAACGCAATTTATTGGAGGCTGAAATTTGCAATAATCCAGGGTGTGTTCTAACTTTTAAAGCATATTTTTCAGGTGTAGAACCAGCTACATCAGACATATAATCAAATTCACGCCTTAATTCTTCTGAAGCTTTGGTAATGTGGCAAAACCACTCATTTAACTCTCGTGTTGTAAATAAACGACACAAATCTGCATACCCTTGCCTATACCCAAACCAACGCCCCATTTGCATGAGTGTATCATACATTTTAGAAGCACGCAAAAAATAGCTTACTGATAACCCCTCCAATGTCAATCCGCGTGAAAGTTTATCACCTCCGATAGCTATAACTGATAAACCATCCTTGTGGTCAAAATAATTGAGTGCATCTTTTGAACCTCCATTTATTTCTCTTACTTCTATTTTTTGTACTGAAGCGCTAAGATGTTTTATAACATCTTGCCATTCATGAACTTGTATTTGACTATCCAAATCGCGAAAAGGAGATGCTAATATTTCACTACTTACCTGCACAAAATTTTTATATCCAGTGATATTACCTTCAAAAATTTGTTTAAATTCCCCTAACATATCTTCGTCATTGTAAGAAATACCACGTTTGTAGTAATCGAAAGTATTTTGTACCAAATCAAAAATATGTCTTTGCCAATTTGTATAGCGTGAAACGTGAATGAGCATAGAATTGTGTGCCTTTTCTTGACCACGAAGTTGTCTAATTGTGCAAGTAAGAATAAAACTTTTTATAGCTAATTTCAAAGACTCTGGGAGTTCGGTGTCCGTTGGATGAGTCCTTCTAGTATGTCCTTCTGGAACAAGTTTATCTCCATCATCTATTTTGTTTAGAATAGGCAAAACAAAGTCGGAGGTACCAACTTCTTCTAAAGGTGTAAAGCCAAATACTTTTTCGGGTCCGATATAGTTAGAAGGGGCAGGTAAATTAACAATAAAATCACGTGGAAAAATATCTCCTTGCTCATTTACAGGAATGAAAACATTTGCAAAAGGCGTGGCTGTATAACCCACGTATGCATTTCGTTCAAACAAATTTAAGATGTTGCGAATGTGGTTATTGATAGCTGTTACATTATCTTTACTTGTGTTAATAGAAGCATTATCAGCTTCATCATCAATCAATAGTAGTGATTTTTCTCTTATAAAACGTTTATTATCAAATTCTTGAGCTTGTGTGTCTAACCAATTATACAAATTTCTTAAAATAGTCGTATTTTTTTTTACAACTGCAATGATTGTGTCAGTTGTGCCAAAATTTATACCAGAAGTTTGGAAAGATTTTCCACTAAAATCTCCTTTATCTAAACTTGAAGTCATTGAGTGTGAAACACAGCCTTTTCTGTTTACTTGGCTTATACCAACCCCTAACCATTTATTTTTAGAATCGAAAACTCTTTGGTGTTCGGTATCAAAGCCAAGGAAGCCCTCGTCTAAACGTAATTGTGTTTGGCTACGCAAATTATTGTGAACGCCAGCTAGCACAATAATTAGTTTAAATCCTGCATCAGCAGCTTTGCAAATCAAACCCGTATAATTTGAAGTTTTGCCTGATTGTACTTGTCCAACTACCAAACCCCTTTTAGATATTAATATTTTGGCGGTTGGGTCAAAAGTACTATCTAAAATTTTGTTTGTGAGTCTGTCCAATTGATTGATAACCTGAAATGATAAATTTTTATCACCTTCAAGATACTCCCGATAACGCTTCCAAAAGCCCCAATTTATTTCAGACATCTTATTGGACAACCAAGGTAGAGTCCGATCTCTACCCTCGATTATTCTATAATCTTCTACACGGATATTATAAAATAACTCAGCTTCTCGAATTAGCAAGTTTCTGTCAATGCTTTGATATTTAGGAAGTAAAAAAACACTGTCTACCTCTTGTTCTATCTCAGTTCTTGTTACAGATTGCTTAGGCAAAAGTGTTAGTAATGTTTTAAGTGCATTTTGTAGCATTAGAATTAAATGTTTAGAAGTTCTGTATATTCTGGATATAAATTAAATGGTTCAATACTAAGTATGAAACCTTTTGCTTGCTTATCTGTTTTTCCTTTTCCTAATAAAGTTGAGTACATTTCCTTTATGAGGTTTTTCATAGTTTCATGTTGTTCACTCTCAAATGCTGTCCCTTGTTTATCAGGATCCTCACTTTGCCTAATGGTTATTAAATCAATAGGTATTGTTTGTTCGATAAAGCTAAATAATTGATTGATATGTTTGGTCTGCCCTCCTATCTTATCTATCAACTCTTTTATTATTGGGTGTTCCTCATTTATTTGATAAAACCTCTTACCGTGCTTGATTCTTTCCTGCCAAATAGGTTGGAACTGAAGTTGTGGGTATTTCCTTTGCACAATTTTACCTTTATGCCTAAACACTTCTACAGCATTGTTTCGAACCTTATTAGCAATTGATTTTAAAGAGTCTTTCAAATGTTGAGGGATAATAATTATTGATTTTTTTATATCTAATTGCCACAAATCATCATATTTGTTAGGTAAATTTATCGAAATTCTTGCCAATTTGTAATGTTCTTCTTGTTTGAACATCCCTAACCAATCTCCACAAACCAACAACCTTTTATTTCTATAAATATAAAAGCCTTGTTGTGCAGTCCATCCTCTAATTCCTTCTGCTTTTTTATGCTCCATTTCATTTAATCTCGATTTATGTGGCAAGACATAACCTTTGATTGTTATAGTACCTTCTTGCAAAGAATCTTCTATAACTTGTGGGTTTTTAGATTTTAGGAATGGATCCCAAGATTCTATTTCTCTTTGATTAAAAAATATTTTGAGTTCTCTGTTTTCTATATATCTATGAAAAAACATTGACAAATGCTTTTCTGCTTTCTCAATAATCTCAAAAAATTTCTTTTTATTATCTTCACTATCTTTTTTGAAGCCTTTAAATAACCTATCTGTTTTTTCCCATATTACAATAGTACCATTTTTCATGTTTTCAAGAATATTCAAAAAAATTTTGTCTGGAGGCAACTTTACAAGACACCAAGTTTGAACTTGCTTTATATAATCCAAATCCCAAGTCCAATAATCAATATCTGAATCAGATGTTTTAGAAGCAACTGTAAACTTCCGACATTGCGAAAATGAAGCTGTTTTGAGCCCTAAACCAAATCTGCCCAAATCCTTTAAATCTCTTTCATCAGAAGGGTTTTTACTTCCTGGTCGCATAGCTTCTACCAATTCATCTTTATCCATACCCATGCCATCATCTGCTATACGGACAGTCGAGTTATCGCCATCCCACTCAAAATCGATCCAAACATTATTCGCACCTGCTGAAATACTATTATCTATCAAATCAGCTATAGCTGTTTGAATATTATAGCCGATAGACCTAAAAGTTTCAATCATAACATCAGCACGAGGTGGAACTTCAAATAGTTGCACATTCGGGTAGACGTTCGGATTCTGTGAATTGTTCATCATTTTGTTGTGTTTTAAATAGAGATTTGATAGTTTTGGCTATTTGTTGAGCAAATATGGGCGGAACAGCATTACCTATTTGTTTGAAGATAGATGTACGGCTACCTTCAAAAAAATAATTATCAGGAAAAGATTGAATGCGTGCTGCCTCCCTAACTGAAATAGAGCGGGGGTTTTCAAGGTCAGGGTAAATATAATAATGCCCATCACAAGCTATGTGTGCCACAACAGTATGTGTAATGCCAAAAGGGTTAACAACTTGAAACCGGTTTAGAAATGCTTTTTGATTCTTGTGTGTCTTGAGCCTCTCTGGGAGAGTTGCGTAGTTAAGTCTTTTTTTATGATTTATCCATAAGTCAATGGCTATTTTATAAATTTCTAAGTCTTGTTCATTGTGTGGGCGTGCTATATGTTGCGTAGTAAAGTCAAATGATTCGTCACGCAAAATAGATTTATTTTGATACTCAGTAGCTTCTTTCTCATAATAAGCTACTAATTTATGCTCATTTTGCTTTATTTTAGGCAAGTCAGCCAACAAATCATCTTTCACATTAGCCTTTTCTGGGTTGATAATTTTTTTCAAATCAAAGTCAAAATTAAGACCTTCCTTATATCCTACCACTATAACACGCTCGCGTTTTTGTAAAGCACCATAATTGCTGGTATCGAATATTTGGGCTTTTTTTCTATTTTTAGCTTCTTTGAGGTTTATATTTACTTTATACCCCAAACTCGTAAATTTCTTAAACATTTCTTCTAAATATTTACCTTCCCCTGCTGAAAGAAGCCCTGGTACGTTTTCAAAAACAAAGATTTTAGGTTCATATTGTTTCAGAAATTCTGCATAATGCTCAAATAAATAATTTCGAATATCTCCTTCCATTTTGCCCTCCTTTGTTTTTCTGGCTCTTCCTGCGACTGAATAGGCTTGGCAAGGAGGCCCCCCAATAATCAAATCTACTTCGTTATCATTTAAAAGACTATCTATTGTTTCAAAAACTCCACCAATTGTTTTATCTGATATTTCTGTATTTATTACAGTATGAAGTAACTCATTTGGTATTTTAGCATACAATTCCTGCCTTGAAATTTCTCCTTTCAAATATGCTTTATAGATACACAATTTTTGTTCTTTGCGCAAAAAGTCATAAGCCATCCTTGTTTTGATAGTAAAACAAGCATCGCTGTTCATCTCCACGTGGGCTATAGGCTCAAACCCCTCCCTTAAAAAGCCTTCGGAAAGTCCACCTGCACCCGCAAAAAGGTCTATGTATTTCATTTTGATTGTTTTATATACGATTTAACATAAATATACGCAAATATACTATTGAAAACAACAAAAACAATTTTTTTTAAAAAAATATTGTCATCCAAATAAATCATAGCACAAAGGTACACTTTAATCCATAAAAAAAGCGCGAAACCATCGGTTCTGCGCTTTTTGACTGAAAAAAATAAGAGGATTATACTAAAATTGTATTTTCTACGCCGATAGTCAGCAGTTCGTCATCTAAAAGGCGCACCGCCAGGCCCAATGTTTTGGGTAACTCATAAGCGAAATAAAAGCGCATAGAGTGTACTTTGCTTTCATAAAACTGTAGGTCATCACCTTGTGGATTTTGAGTAAGCAAAGCGTTTTTAGCTACGGTTGCTTGTTTTAGCCATTGCCAAGCTATAGTAATGATACCAAACATTTCCATGTACAAAGTAGCATCAGCCAAGAAGCGTTCTGTTTCGCCTTTCATTGCGAATCCTACCAAGTGTTGTGTAACACGTTGTACTTCAGCGAGTTTGGAGGCAAGGGTGTTGGCATATTTTTTCAAGTCCTCATGCGTTTTGGAGGCTTCAATATCCTTCATTACTTCTTGGAAAAAGAGCATAGCGGCTTTTCCATTTTTCATCGTGATATTTCTACCCAACAGCGCAAGCGACTGAATACCTGTAGTACCTTCATAAATAGTCGTGATACGAATGTCGCGGTATAGTTTTTCCAACGGGAAATCTTCGCAGAAGCCGCCGCCGCCAAATACTTGTAAACTTGAGCTAACCGACTGAATACCAGCCTCTGTAGGATACGTTTTGATAACAGGCGTAAGAAAGTCTAACAAAAGTTGGTATTTTTCTTTGTCCTCACCTTCCGATACGTGTAGCAAGTCTGCATATTTAGCACCTTGCATGATAAGCGAAAGCGAGCCTTCAGTAATGGCTTTTTGTAGCATCAACATACGTTTTACATCAGGGTGATTGATGATAAGCGTTTGAGGCGCATTTGGATCTTGTCCTTTAACGTTGAGCAACTGCCCTTGTGGGCGTTCGTTTGCGTATTCAAGAGCCGCATAATAAGCAGCTGAAGCTATACACGCGCCTGTAGTTCCCACGCCTATACGCGCTTCATTCATCATTTGAAACATATAGGTAAGCCCTTTATTAGCCTCGCCCAACAACCAACCATAACACTCATCGTTATTGCCAGCCTCTATATGTACGGCAGGGCACCCTTTCTGCCCCATTTTATGAAAAATGCCAATCGTTTTTACATCATTCGGCACAAACTGACCATTTTCAACACGTTTTTGAGGCACTACAAAAAGCGAAATGCCTTTTGTACCCGCAGGTGCGCCATCTATGCGTGCCAAATACAAGTGAACCACATTATCAGTTTGGTCGTGATCGCCTGCCGTGATGTATATTTTCTGTCCCTTTATTTTGTACTTGCCTGCCTCATCAGTAGGCAAGGCAGAAGACGTTATATAGTGCAAAGAACTTCCTGCCTGTGGCTCTGTGAGGCACATAGTTCCCTGCCAATCGCCTGCGTACATTTTTTGCAGGTAAGTGTCTTTCAAATATTGCGAGCCAAACGACAAGATTAAGTTTGAAGCCCCTTCGCTCAGTCCTGCATAAGCTGTGATAGCATTATTCGCCGCACCCATCACGAATGCGATAGCGACATTCAAAGTTTCAGGCAACTGTGAACCGCCTACTTCCAACGGCGCGCGACTTGCTATCAAACCCGCATCACCTACTGCTTTGATGTACTTTTTTACGGCAGGGTGTACGGTAACTTTGCCATCATGGAAGTGCGCCATGTGTTCTCTGTCCATCTCTATAGCTACAGGCGCAAGGATGTTATCCGCAATTTGAATAGCAGAATCAAGTATCATGTCTATAGCTTCGCGGTCGATATGCGAAAAGTAAGGATATTGCGTGATTTCTTGCGACTCATGCACTTCATGGAGTGTGAATTTAAGGTTGCGCAAGCTGAAATATTGTTTAGGCATGGGAGTGAGATTTGAGCGTTAGAAAGATAAGGGGTGAGTATTTGTAATAATACTCTGCATACCGAGTATTGTTATGTAAAGTTAGGAATAGGGTTTGGTAATTCCAAATTTTTCGTAAAAAAAAACAAAATATTTGTTTTATGTTCTTAAATTGCTGTTATTATAAAACAGTTAATTAACTGATTTTCAAATGATTGTAGGCAAGTTTCTTTGCAGAAGGTATTTTTTCGTCTGTTCAATATGGCATTTCCAGCCTTTAGAGTGGTATATGCCTGTTCAGATAGCTAAATGTATCAAATATAAGCCTATATTTGCCCTAAAATACAGCCTATCTTTTAGACCTTCTGCAAAGAAACAATCAAATAATAGAACGTAAATTATTGACTATCAATTATTTATGCAACAAGTTAATAACTACAAATTAAGTCGTCATTTTGGGCAGGCAAGTTGCCAAATATTTAACCCATTGCCTTGCCTACCCGCCCTTTAAAAAGGCTAAAACCAAATTGGAGGGAGGCTGGAGAGAGGTTTTTTGGAGAACTTAACAGCTCTTATCCCTAACCTTTATGGCAAAGAGGTTATCTCTTTCAAGAAATATATTTGCGCAAACAAGGTATAAGATGGGTTTAAAAGACGTATGTCAATAGCTTTTTCAAAAAAAAACGAGAAATTTTAAAAAAATATTTGGTTATTAAAAAAAGTATGTCTAACTTTGCACCCACAAAAGAATACAACATTATCCAAATAATATCGAGGGGCGGTGCCAGAGTGGTTAAATGGGACAGACTGTAACTCTGTTAGCGTAAGCTTACGATGGTTCGAATCCATCCCGCCTCACTAATATTTTTTAATACAAGCGGGTGTAGCTCAGTTGGTAGAGCGATAGCCTTCCAAGCTATAGGTCGAGAGTTCGAACCTCTTCGCCCGCTCTAATATTGAAATATTTTACTCGAGTAGTTTGCTGTTTTATAAGTCATAAAATGGCAAGCTATTTTAGTAATGCAAAAGATTATAAGCCGATGTAGCTCAGGGGTAGAGTACTTCCTTGGTAAGGAAGGGGTCGGGGGTTCAATTCCCCTCGTTGGCTCGAGTTACTACTCAAAAATTATTTATTTCTATTCGTATTTTCTAACCCTTAAGAGGATTTTCAAAAATGGCTAAAGAACAGTTTGACCGCTCAAAGCCCCACGTAAACGTAGGAACAATCGGACACGTTGACCACGGCAAAACTACTTTGACTGCCGCAATCACAAAGGTATTATCTGAAAAAGGTCTTGCAGAGAAAAAAGACTTTTCACAGATTGATAACGCACCTGAAGAAAAATTACGCGGTATTACTATCAATACATCTCACGTAGAATATTCTACTCTAAAACGCCACTATGCACACGTGGATTGCCCTGGTCACGCAGATTATGTGAAGAACATGGTAACGGGTGCTGCTCAAATGGATGGTGCTATTATTGTGGTTGCAGCTACTGACGGACCTATGCCGCAAACACGCGAACACATCCTGTTGGCGCGTCAAGTAGGTGTACCCGCATTGGTTGTATTCATGAACAAAGTGGATTTGGTAGATGATCCTGAATTGCTTGAACTTGTAGAGATGGAAATCCGCGACTTGTTGACTTTCTATCAATACCCAGGCAATGATATTCCTGTTATTCAAGGCTCGGCTTTGGGTGGTTTGAATGGAGAACCCTCTTGGGTGGCTAAAATCGAAGAACTAATGGACGCAGTGGATAACTTTATTCCAATCCCTGTACGTGCAGTAGAGAAAGACTTTTTGATGCCAGTAGAAGACGTATTTACAATCACTGGACGTGGAACTGTAGCCACAGGTCGTATCGAACGTGGTGTAATCAACTCTGGTGACCCAGTAGAAATCTTAGGACTTGGTGCTGAGAACTTGAAATCAACCGTAACAGGTGTTGAAATGTTCCGCAAAATCCTTGACCGTGGAGAAGCTGGTGATAACGTAGGTTTATTGCTTCGTGGTGTTGAAAAAAGCCAAATCCGTCGTGGTATGGTTATTTGCAAACCCAATTCAGTAAAACCTCACTCAGAATTTAAAGCTGAAGTGTACGTATTGTCGAAAGAAGAAGGCGGTCGTCATACACCATTCTTCAACAGATATCGTCCACAATTCTATATGCGTACCACAGACGTTACAGGCGAGATGTTCCTTCCTGAAGGCGTTGAAATGGTAATGCCTGGTGATAATATTACAGTTACTGTAAAACTTATCAACCCTGTAGCGATGGAAAAAGGCTTGCGTTTCGCTATTCGCGAAGGTGGTCGTACCATTGGTGCCGGTCAGGTTACTGATATCATCGTCTAAATAATTATTGGGCAAATTAGGTGTTAGGGCATAGCCTTAACATCTAATAACCCCACTAATATCACACACGGGAGTAGCTCAACTGGTAGAGTGGCGGTCTCCAACACCGTAGGTTGTGGGTTCGATCCCTACCTCCCGTGCCTATAATTATTACCACCATAATCATTTAAAGTGATATTTATACGCATAAATATCACTTTATTTATCTAATCAATAAAAATCGGTATGATCAAATTTATCAAAGGCTCGTATGAGGAGTTATTGCACCGTGTAACATGGGCTAAGTTTAGCGAATTGCAAAGCAATTCTTTCCTTGTTATCATAGCTTCTATTATATTTGCTATAGTTATTGGTACTATAGATTTAGGCTTCGACCTTATCCTTAAATGGTTTTATCAAACATTCTAAGCCTCTCGATAGAGAAATAATATATTATGGCAGATTTACAATGGTATGTTTTGCGTGCAGTATCGGGGCAGGAGAAAAAAGCAAAAGGGTATATAGAGGGCGAAATCAACCGTAAAAAGTTGAGCGAAGTACTCACCCAAATACTTATTCCTACCGAAACAATCGTAGAAATGCGCAACGGTAAGAAATATACACGTGAAAAAAGCTTTTTCCCTGGTTATATACTCATGCAAGCCGACCTTTCACAACCTGAAGTAGCGGCAGTAGTACTGAATATACCGGGTATATTAGGCTTTCTGGGATTGGAAGGCAAGGCGATAGCAGGTGGTGTAAAGCCTACCGCTTTACGCGAATATGAAGTAAAGCGCATTTTGGGGCAAGTAGATGAAGAAACTGAAAAAGGTGCTACTTTGCAAGGCGGCTTCCTCGTAGGCGAAAGTGTTAAAGTTATCGATGGCCCTTTTGCGGATATGATAGGTGTCATAGATACTGTTTTCGATGAACGCAAAAAAATAAATGTGATTATAAAAATATTTGGACGAGATACACCTACAGAAGTTAGTTATTCAGAAGTAGAGAAAGTACAATAATTCAACACTCAAGACAGCATCACCCTATTTTTACTAAGTGGATTTGAGCAAAAACGATGAAAGATTTGCCCAGAGCTTCCAAACACAAACGTAAAAGTATTTCGCTTCACAAAATAGTTTTCTATTTGAGAAGTTTATATATTTTTAATATTATTTAATCCCTTTTCCAAACAAGTGCTATGGCTAAAGAAATAGCAGGGTACGTAAAGTTACAAGTAAAAGGTGGACAAGCCAATCCTGCTCCTCCTATTGGTCCCGCGCTCGGTAGCAAGGGTATCAATATCATGGAGTTTTGCAAACAATTCAATGCAAGAACTCAGGAAAAAATAGGTGCCATCCTTCCAGTACTTATAACTTACTACAAAGATAAATCCTTTGAATTTGTTGTAAAAACTCCCCCTGCTGCTATCCTTCTTATACAAGCAGCTAAGGTGCCGAAAGGTTCAGACCAACCCAACCGTAAGAAAGTGGGTAGTGTAGATTGGGCAGCCGTAAGAACAATTGCGGAAACCAAAATGCCCGACTTGAACGCTTTTACCATTGAAGCGGCTATGAAAATGATAGCAGGTACTGCTCGCAGTATGGGGCTAAAAGTAACAGGCACTGCGCCTTGGGAAACCGAAGCCGAAACAGCATAGTCTATCCTCAATTATGGCAAGATTAACTAAAAAACAGAAAGAGGCACTCCAAAAATTTGACCTCGCAAAATCGTATGAGCTACAAAGCGCTACAGATATGTTGAAAGACATTACTTTCACTAAATTTGATGCTTCTGTGGACATCGACGTAAGGCTCGGAGTTGACCCTCGTAAGGCTGACCAAATGGTACGTGGAACTGTAGCCCTTCCTCACGGAACAGGCAAAACGGTACGTGTGCTGGTGTTGTGTACGCCTGACAAAGAACAAGAGGCTAAAGAAGCAGGAGCTGACCACGTTGGGCTTGATGATTATATCCAAAAAATCGAGCAGGGCTGGACAGACATCGACGTAATCATCACTATGCCTACCGCTATGGCAAAAGTAGGTAAACTTGGTAAGATACTCGGACCCCGCGGCTTGATGCCAAACCCCAAATCGGGTACTGTAACGATGGACGTAGCCACAGCAGTGAAAGAGGTAAAAGCAGGTAAGATTGATTTCCGTGTTGATAAAACAGGTATCATTCACGCAAGTATTGGTAAAGTATCTTTCTCTCCTGAGAAATTGAAAGAGAACATACTTGAGCTTATCGCCACACTTTCTCGCTTGAAGCCTGCAAGTTCCAAAGGTACTTATTTCAGAACTATTCACCTCTCTACAACGATGAGTCCCTCTATTGAAGTTGATAAAACTTCTATTGTAGGAATTTAATCCAAACGCTTATGACAAGAGACGATAAAGCGGTATTGATTGACGAATTGAAAAAGAAGTTTGCCTCTTATACATTCTTTTATGTTACTGATGCTTCAGGCATGTCAGTTGCCCAAACTAATCAGTTTAGAAGAATGTGCTTTGAGCGTGGATTGGAATACAAGGTTATCAAAAACTCTCTCATCAAAATGGTGCTTGAGGCGACTGATACCGACTATACCGAGTTCAATGCCAAAGTATTAAAAGGCTTTTCGGGTGTAATTTTTACGAATGAAGCAGGTAATATCCCTGCCCGTTTGTTGAAAGATTTTTACAAAGCAGGTAGCACAGAAAAACCTGCCCTGAAAGGAGCTTCTATAGATTCTTCACTTTATATCGGTGCAGAAAACTTAGACACCCTTACCAAAATCAAATCCCGCCTTGAGCTTGTTGCAGAACTTGCGAGTTTATTGCAATCTCCAGGTCAGCATTTGGCTTCTGCCCTCAAAAGCAGCGGTGACAAGTTGGCAGGCGTGCTTAAAACACTTTCTGAGAAATCAGAAGACTAATCAATACAGGGCGAGCCTATTAGTGGCAACTCGTCCCTCAGCATTGCTGAAAAAAAGTTCTACTATTGTAAACTTTGCGCTCATAGTGAGCATTGCCCATTTGTAACCTCTGGTTTCATCTTCTAATTTTAAAAATAAAAATGGCAGACTTGAAAGCTTTTGCTGAACAACTTGTTAATCTTTCACTTAAAGAAGTGAATGAACTTTTAGGCATCTTAAAAGATGACCACGGTATCGAACCTGCTGCTGCTGCTGCTGTAATGGCTGCACCTGCTTCAAATGATGGTGCTGCAGCTGTAGTAGAAAAAACATCTTTTGATGTTATTTTGAAAAGCGCAGGCCCTTCTAAACTTAACGTAGTAAAACTTGTAAAAGACCTTACTGGTCTTGGCTTGAAAGAAGCTAAAGAACTTGTTGATGCTGCGCCTAAGGCTATTAAAGAAGGTATCTCAAAAGACGAATCTGAAGCACTCAAAAAAGCACTTGAAGAAGCTGGTGCTGAAGTAGAGGTTAAGTAAGTTATCATTACCACAATTAGCAAGTCGCAGTGCATTATTTAGCATTGCGGCCGCTAATTGAAAGACCTGCCTTGTAAAAAAGGTCAGGTCTATTCCTATTTATATATTTTTCATTTATCATGAGTCAAAATCAATCTGATTGGATAAAAAAACCTACTAAAAAACAATTTTTAATTGTCATAATTTTGTGGTTTTCGGGCACCTCCTCGTGTTTATTAGCTATGACGGATTTATTCAGGGAAACAATACTCCAAAGAAAAAACATCGTGGTACTTTTTCTTATCATAAGTTCGAGTATAACAATATATATCGTGTATAGAAATTACAATAAGAAATAGGATAGGATTGCCAAAATATGTTTGGAAAAACCGACCGTATTTTAATTATAAATGTATTGAAAAAACAACTTGCCTGCCCCAACACAAATGACGCTGCGAATATTTGCAATAATTTATCGATACATAAATAATGTTGATAAAATACAGTGCTTGTTGTTACAGGCAAGGAAACATGTCGTATGTTTTTATAAGACAAAATAATTTTATGTAGATGCAAAAATTAGTTTAAGGAGAAAGAATAAATGCTTATCCAACAATAATAATAGAATGAAAATTAAATAACACAATGTTTTTTTTATAAATTTAAGAAGAACAACAAGGGCAAAATGCCTTGACACAAATTTAATTTCACACTTCATAACGAATTCAGTACATTTCCTAAATATATGCAAAACACTGACCTTTACGGAAGAAAGAGCTTTGCCAAAGTCAAAAAGGCATTGGAATATCCCGACTTCCTTGGTGTCCAATTGAAGTCGTTCAAAGAGTTCTTTCAACTCGAAACTGCTACCGAAAATCGCTCTAAAGAGGGACTTCACCGCGTTTTTGTGGAGAACTTTCCTATAGGCGACTCAAGGGAAAGTTATTTGTTGGAATTTATTGATTATTCCTTAGACCCGCCGAAATACTCTGTAGATGAGTGCATCGATAGGGGACTTACCTACGCCGTACCATTGAAAGCCAAATTAAAACTTCTCTGCAAAGATGAAGAGAATGATAACTTTCAGAGTATTGAGCAGGAAGTATTTTTGGGGAATATTCCATACATGACCGAAAAAGGCTCATTTGTAATCAATGGCGCAGAACGTGTGATTGTTTCGCAATTACACCGCTCACCAGGTGTGTTCTTCGCACAAAGTAAGCACACAAATGGCACAAAACTTTACTCCGCACGTATTATTCCATTCAAGGGTTCTTGGATAGAATTCACGACTGATGTAAACAATGTAATGTATGCGTACATTGACCGCAAAAAGAAGTTTCCTGTTACTACGCTTTTGCGTGTGATAGGTTTTGGTACCGACAAACAAATTCTTGAACTTTTTGGTATTTCTGAAGAAATCGAAGTGAGTTCAAGCGGTTTGCAAGCCTCTATTGGGCGCAAACTTGCGGCGCGTGTGCTTCGTACTTGGTTCGAAGATGTGGTAGATGAGGACTCAGGCGAGGTTATTTCTGCAGAGCGTAACCAGATTTTGCTTGAGCGCGATTCTATCATTACTGATGCGAATGTGCATCTTATCTTGGAATCAGACGTAAAAACGATTACTGTTCACCGCCAAGACGTGAATGCAAATGATTTTGCTATCATTTACAATACACTCCAAAAAGACAATTCTAACTCTGAACAAGAGGCACTTTATCATATCTATCGCCAGTTGCGTAATACTGAAGCTCCTGATGAGTCCACAGCACGCGAAATTATCCAAAACCTGTTTTTTAGCGACAAACGCTATGATTTGGGCGAGGTCGGGCGTTATAGAATGAATAAAAAACTTCAACTGCCCATCAGTCCTGAAACACGTGTATTGACACGTGAAGATATTGTTTCTATCATCAAATATTTGATAGGGCTTATCAATTCGCGCGCTGTAGTAGATGATATTGACCACTTGAGCAACCGCCGCGTACGTACTGTAGGCGAGCAACTTTACGGACAGTTTGGTGTCGGTTTGGCGCGTATGTCGCGTACCATCAAAGAGCGCATGAATGTGCGTGATAGCGATGAATTTAAGCCTGTGGACTTGATAAATGCCCGCACGCTTTCTTCTGTTATCAACTCTTTCTTTGGTACAAATCAGCTTTCGCAATTTATGGATCAGACCAACCCGCTTGCAGAGATTACGCACAAAAGGCGTATGTCGGCACTCGGACCTGGCGGTCTTTCACGTGAGCGTGCAGGCTTCGAAGTGCGCGACGTTCACTATACACACTACGGTCGTCTTTGTACGATTGAAACACCCGAAGGTCCTAACATTGGTTTGATTTCATCACTCTGTGTGCATGCGAAAATCAACGCCATGGGCTTTATAGAAACGCCTTATCGTATCATTAGAGACGGCAAAGTATCAGGGGAGTTGAAGTTTTTAACGGCTGAGGAAGAGGACGGACACCACATTGCGCAATCTAATGCGCCTTTTGATGACGAAGGCAACTTCTTGGTAGAAAAACTTAAGACACGTTATGAAGGCGATTTCCCTTTGGCAGACCCTTCGCAAGTGCCTTACATGGACGTTGCACCAAATCAAATCGTATCGGTAGCGGCTTCGCTTATTCCTTTCCTTGAGCATGATGATGCTAACCGTGCCTTGATGGGTTCGAACATGCAACGCCAAGCTGTACCACTCCTTCGCCCGCAAGCACCTATAGTCGGTACTGGTTTGGAAGGTCGTATAGCCCGCGACTCACGTGCGCTTGTGGTGGCAGAGGAAGACGGCACAGTGCATTTTGTTGATGCTACGAAAATCGTAATGAATTACGACTTCTCTGATGACCAACGCCTCACTTCTTTTGAAGAAGATTTGATTGAATATAAGCTCATTAAGTTCCGTCGTACCAACCAAGACACTTGTATTAACTTGAAACCTATCGTAAAGAAAGGACAACAAGTTAAAAAAGGTGATATATTGTGCGAAGGATACGCTACCAACAACGGCGAGCTTGCGCTTGGCGCAAACCTAAAAGTAGCATTCATGCCTTGGCAGGGATACAACTTTGAAGATGCGATAGTAATATCGGAGCGTATTGTAGCCAATGACGTGTTTACTTCTATTCACATTGAGGAGTATGAGCTTGATGTGCGTGATACTAAACGCGGAGAAGAAGAACTTACCTCCGAAATACCCAATGTAAGCGAAGAAGCTATCCGCTTCCTTGATGAAAATGGCATTGTAAAAGTAGGCACTGTAATACGTGAAGGCGATATTTTGATAGGCAAGATAACCCCCAAAGGCGAGTCGGACCCTACCCCAGAAGAAAAACTTTTGCGCGCAATCTTTGGCGATAAAGCAGGTGATGTAAAAGATGCCTCACTCAAAGCACCGCCTTCGATGCGTGGTGTTATCGTAGATAATAAACTCTTTGCGCGCCCTAAGCGTGAGGTAGGTGACCGCGAAAAAACCAGAAAAGAAGTGGACATTTTGTTGAACAAGTACGGCAAAGACCTTATGGCTGTGCAAGGACAAATGATAAACAAAATGATTGATTTGCTTGACGGAAAAACTTGCGTGAGCTTAAAACACAAATTCGCAGGTGATATTATCTCAAAAGGAATGAAGTTTAATGCTAATAACATTTCTCAAAACCTTTTCCCAAGAGAAAACCCCTACAGAGACGAAAGCAACTATGCCGTACAAGAAGAGGTGAACTTTATTGTTGATGTATTGTTGGAAAATGCAACTGACGACGCCCATACCAATAAACTATTGGTGGATTTGGTGAAAAACTATCAACGCAAACGCAATGAAATCTCGGGCGCATTCAAACGCGAACGCTTCGCAAAAGAAGTAGGCGATGAACTGCCCGCAGGTATCGTGAAACTTGCTAAAGTATATATTGCCAAAAAACGTAAGTTGAAAGTAGGTGATAAAATGGCAGGGCGACATGGTAACAAAGGCGTTGTGGCTAAAATCGTACCGCCTGAAGATATGCCTTTCCTTGCAGACGGCACGCCTGTAGATGTAGTATTGAACCCGTTGGGCGTACCTTCACGTATGAACTTGGGGCAAATATACGAAACTGTATTGGCATGGGCAGGCGAGAAGCTTGGACGCAGGTATGCTACACCTATCTTTGATGGAGCTACTGAAGAAGAAGTTATCAAAGAACTTGATGAAGCTGGACTGCCTTCTTATGGACGTACTTATTTGTATGACGGTTTGACGGGTGATAAATTCGAAAATCCTGTTACAGTGGGTATTATCTATGTCTTAAAACTCGGCCACTTAGTTGATGATAAGATGCACGCCCGTTCTATCGGACCCTATTCACTTATTACGCAACAGCCTTTGGGTGGTAAAGCCCAATTCGGTGGACAGCGTTTTGGAGAAATGGAAGTGTGGGCTTTGGAAGCATTCGGTGCAGCAAACGTGCTACAGGAAATCTTGACTGTGAAGTCGGATGATGTAGTTGGTCGTGCAAAAGCTTACGAAGCTATCGTAAAAGGTGAGAGCATTCCTACTCCAGGCGTTCCTGAATCTTTCAATGTATTGGTTCACGAATTGCGTGGTCTGGCTCTTGAAATCACTTTAGAGTAACGTTTTAAACTTGCCTGCAAGTTCTGAAAATGGACTTGTAGGCTTTTTTTATAAAAATGAAGGTGAAGGTGAAAAGTTAAGAAATGTAACCAGCACAAAAATTTACTTGCCTGTAATCAACTAAATATGTAGGCAAGGCATAAAAAATAGTGTAAAATATGGCAAATAAAATAGACGCGCTGAAAATAGCTTTGATTGCTTGGATTGCACAAATAAAGGATTTAGATGTTTTGCAACAAATTGCAGCACTTAAAACGAGCTTAGAAAGTAAACCTATACGCACAAAAGAGCCTTTTCATGTTGTTAAAAAAAAACACACTTATCAAGATATTGTAGCAATCGCTAAACAATATCCTGAAGATAAAAAATGGACGTATCCTGAAGCCTTGCGCGTTTTTCCCGCTAACCTCAAAGTAAAAGTAGAAATTCTCAATAATAAACTCATCATTGTGGCATCGCCTTCTTCTATTCATCAAAGAATTTCTAATAAATTGTCTAATAAATTGACCAATTTTGTAGAAGATGATAATTTAGGAGAAATTTTTTGCGCTCCAATGGACACAAAATTTGATGATGACAATGTTGAACAACCCGATATTATGTTTATTGCTATTACACGTTTTGATATTATAGAGGAAAATGTTATCAATGGCGCGCCTGACTTGGTCATAGAAATTATCTCGCCTGCCAATAAAAAACAAGAAATGATAGAAAAACAGGCTTTATATGAACGCAAAGGTGTAAAAGAATATTGGACAATTCACCCTAAAAAACGTGCTATCAAAGTAGAAACTTTAGAAAATAATACATTTGAAATATTCAGCGAGGGCAGGCAAGAAGGCGTTATACAATCCAAATTGCTCGAAGGATTTGAAATTAAAATAGAAGACCTAATGCCCGAAAGTTTATTTGAAAATGTGAACAAAGAAAAGACTAAGAAAAAGAAGTAATTTTACAAGTATCGCAAGACTATATTTTTATACCTCAAAATCAAAACAAATTTAATTCAAATTTCTTTACAATGAGTACAGCTTATTTCCTAATTAGTTCGTAAAATTTGAACATAGTACAAAATAAAATTTGGAAGTATCAAAAATATGCCCTACCTTTGCAAAATTACGCCTTTCCGTAAAAAATGCTGGGTAAGTAAGCAAAGAAGTGTAAGATGTTATCAAAGTAGCTTAAAAATAGCAAGCTGCAAAGCCGTTTGGCTTTTTCACCAAGCAATAAATATTTAATATACATAGTTTTTCGTCAATTCATTCACATGGCATTCAAGAAGAACAAAAAAATCTCGAACGATTTTAGGACAATGACCATTAGCCTGGCTTCTCCTGAGTCGATACTTGACGCTTCCTACGGCGAGGTAACACAACCCGAAACCATCAATTACAGGACTTACAAGCCTGAAATGGGTGGGTTGTTTTGCGAACGCATATTCGGACCTGTGAAGGACTGGGAGTGCCACTGCGGGAAATACAAACGTATTCGCTACAAAGGTATCATCTGCGACCGCTGCGGCGTAGAAGTTACTGAGAAAAAAGTGCGCCGCGAGCGCATGGGGCGGATTGAGCTGGTTGTCCCTGTTGCACACATTTGGTATTTTCGCTCATTGCCTAACAAAATAGGCTATCTTTTGGGCTTGCCTACCAAAAAACTTGACCAAATCATTTATTATGAACGCTACATTATCGTTCAGGCAGGCGCTATGGAGCCAGAAGGCAAAGCAGTGCTTGACTTCCTTAACGAAGATGAGTATTTGGACATTATAGACAAACTCCCACGCGAAAACCAACTTTTGCCCGATGAAGATCCGCAAAAATTCATCGCCAAAATGGGTGCGGAAGCATTGGAGATGCTTTTGAAAAAAACCAATCTTAATGACCTTTCCTACGAATTGCGCCATACGGCTTCTACTGATAAGTCGCAACAGCGCAAAGCGGAAGCATTGAAGCGTTTGCGTGTGGTAGAGGCTTTCCGTGACTCGCAAGCCCGCATAGAGAACCGGCCAGAGTGGATGATAGTGCGCATGGTGCCTGTTATTCCTCCCGAATTGCGTCCTCTTGTGCCACTTGATGGCGGTAGGTTTGCTACTTCAGATTTGAATGACCTTTATAGGCGCGTAATTATTCGTAACAATCGCCTCAAGCGTTTGATAGACATCAAAGCACCTGAGGTTATTTTGCGTAACGAAAAGCGTATGCTTCAAGAAGCTGTCGATTCATTGTTTGATAACTCACGCAAAGTGAACGCTGTACGTGCCGATGGCAATCGCGCCCTCAAGTCGTTATCGGATATGCTTAAGGGCAAGCCTGGTCGTTTCCGTCAAAACTTATTGGGTAAACGTGTGGATTATTCTGGCCGTTCTGTTATTGTGGTTGGTCCTGAACTCAAATTGCATGAGTGTGGATTGCCTAAAGACATGGCAGCCGAGCTGTTCAAGCCGTTTATTATCCGTAAATTGATTGAGCGTGGTATTGTAAAAACGGTAAAATCTGCGAAGAAAATAGTAGATAGGAAAGACCCTGTGGTTTGGGATATTCTTGAGAATGTACTCAAAGGACACCCTATCATGTTGAACCGCGCCCCTACGCTTCACCGCTTAGGTATTCAGGCGTTCCAACCAAAGCTGATAGAAGGCAAAGCTATTCAATTGCACCCGCTTGTATGTACTGCATTCAATGCGGATTTTGATGGTGACCAAATGGCGGTTCACGTGCCACTTGGACCAGCCGCTATATTGGAGGCTTCAGTATTGATGCTTTCTTCACACAATATCTTGAACCCTGCTAACGGTTCGCCTATTACAGTGCCTTCACAAGACATGGTGCTTGGCTTGTATTACCTTACCAAAGGCAGAGTAAGTACTGAAGACGACCCTACATTGGGCGATGGCAAACGCTTCTATTCAGATGAAGAGGTTATCATTGCTATCAATGAGAAAAAAGTTTCTAAAAATGCTATTGTCAATGTGCGTGTGAAAATGCGCAAGGACGATGGAAGTTTGGTAGATGAAATGATAGAAACGGTAGCAGGACGTATTCTTTTCAACCGTTGTGTACCTGAAGAGGTGGGCTATGTAAACGAGTTGCTTACGAAGAAAAAACTTCAGTTAATTATCTCACAAGTTTATAAAATAGCGGGCGTTGCACGTTGCGCTCAATTCCTTGATGACATCAAGACGCTTGGTTTCCAAACGGCTTACAAAGGTGGTTTGTCTATCGGATTGAGTGATGTAAGTGTACCTGCCGAGAAAAATGGGTTGGTGCTAAAAGCCAAAGAAAAAGTAGCTGAAATAGTGATGAACTATGAAGTGGGCTTACTTACGGATAGCGAACGTTACAACCAAACGATTGATGTTTGGACAAAAACGAACAACGAAATTACAGGCATTTTGCTTAAGCAATTAGAGGAAGACCAAAAAGGCTTCAATTCCATCTACATGATGATGCACTCTGGAGCGCGTGGCTCACGTGAGCAAGTACGTCAATTAGGCGGAATGCGCGGGCTGATGGCAAAACCTCAAAAGAATTTGCAAGGCTCAGTAGGCGAGATTATTGAAAACCCTATCCTTTCTAACTTTAAAGAAGGATTGGACGTTATTGAGTACTTTATTTCTACACACGGCGCGCGTAAAGGTCTTGCAGATACTGCCCTGAAAACAGCTGATGCAGGTTATTTGACACGCCGTTTGGTAGATGTAGCACAAGATGTTATTATCAATGAAGCAGATTGCGGAACACTTCGCGGTATCTCTATCTCGGCTTTGAAAGATGACCAAGAGGAAATTGTGGAGCCGTTGTCCGAGCGAATCTTGGGACGAGTAGCCGTACACGACATCATCGACCCGCTTACCGACGAGTTATTGTTGCTTGCAGGCGAGGAAATCAGTGAAGAAGTAGCACTCAAAATAGACCAAACCAGCATCGAAAACATAGAAATTCGTTCTGCCCTTACCTGCGAAACACGCAGAGGGATTTGTGCGAAATGCTATGGTCGCAACCTTGCCACAGCGAAAATTGCTCAAAAAGGTGAGGCAGTAGGCGTTATTGCGGCGCAGTCTATTGGTGAACCCGGTACACAACTTACGCTTCGTACTTTCCACGTGGGTGGTGTTTCAAGTAACATTGCCGTTGATCCAACTATCAAAGCAAAATTTGATGGCATCATACAATTTGAAGAATTGCGTAGGGTAATGGGAACTGACCTCGAAGGCAATGCAAGCGAAGTAGTTGTAGGGCGCACAGGTGAAATTAAACTCCTTTCGCTTGACGGCAAAAAAGTATTGCTGGCAAGCAATGTGCCTTATGGAGCTTATATGAAAGTGAAAGATGGGCAAGAAGTGAAAAAAGGAGACACGCTTTGTTTCTGGGATGCCTTTAACGCGCTTATTCTTTCCGAAGTAGCAGGTACTGTGCTTTTTGAAGGCGTAGAAAATGACATCACTTGCAAAGAAGAAATAGATGGACAAACAGGTTTCCGCGAGATAATCATCATCGAATCGAAAGATAAAGCGAAAAACCCTACCATGATTATCGAAACAGGCGATGAGGCTACTACCCGCACATATAACTTGCCTGTAGGTGCCCGTTTGTCTGTAAAAACAGGCAAGGTCATCGAAATGGGTGCCATTCTTGCAAAAATCCCTCGCTCAACAGGTAAAACACGCGATATCACAGGCGGTTTGCCTCGTGTAACGGAGCTTTTCGAAGCGCGTAACCCTTCAAACCCTGCTGTTGTAACAGAGATAGATGGTGTAGTAACTTATGGTAATAACAAACGCGGTAACAAAGAAATCATTGTAGAATCACGCGATGGCGTACGCCGCACGTACCTTGTCCCACTTTCTAAGCATATCCTTGTGCAAGAAAATGACTTTATACGTGCCGGACAACCTCTTTCTGATGGTGCTATAACACCTTCCGATATTTTGTCTATCAAAGGACCTACTGCTGTGCAAGAATACCTCGTGAATGAAATCCAAGAAGTGTATCGCCTGCAAGGTGTAAAAATCAATGATAAACACATTGAAACCATTGTGCGCCAAATGATGCAGAAAGTAGAAATCGTAGAACCCGGTGATACCAACTTCCTACCAAATCAGTTGGTAGATAAGTTCACGGTACAAGCCGAGAACGATAAAATGCTGGACAGAAAAGTAGTAATTGATAAAGGCGAATCTGACAAATTGAAACTCGGCATGATAGTTTCCGTACGCGAATTACGCGACGAAAACTCAAGCCTCAAACGCCGCGACATGAAAATTGCCAAAGTGCGCGAAGCCGAACCTGCTACTTCAAGACCTGTGTTGCAAGGTATTACGCAAGCATCACTGGGCACAGAAAGCTTTATATCTGCCGCCTCTTTCCAAGAAACTACCAAAGTATTGAGCGAAGCCGCTATCAATGGCAAACGCGACTACTTATTAGGATTGAAAGAAAACGTTATTGTAGGACACCTTATCCCTGCAGGTACAGGTTTGCGCGACTACGAAGATGTCGAAGTTACTACCAAAATAGACCAAGACCAACGTGAAAAAGACAAAGAACGTGTTGCAAGAAAAGAAAAAGAGCGCGTTTAATTCAAAATAAAAAGAGCTTCCTATTTAGGAAGCTCTTTTTTTATCATAAAAACATGGGTATCTTAAGAAGTGTTATAGCAAATCTATTTGGTGCTCCGACAATTTTAGTGGCGCAAGGTATAAACCACATAGAAAGATACGGCACACAGTGTTTCAGGCTATGTTCTCTATGTTTCTATGTGGTTCAACACAAAATTTGTCAGAGTACCAAAGGTTTTGTAAATGTAAAATTCAAAAAAGTTGCTGGGAAGTGTCAGATATTCATGGTGGTAAGCTGAAAAATTATTTGCCTATCTAAAAAACTACTGTATAGCAATTTTTATTATTTTACGTTCATTTCCTACAACAAAGTGCAAGAAATACAAACCTATAGATAAGCGCGATACGTCTGACATGGTAGAGCGATTTTTTAAAGAGGTTTCCATTACCTTTGCTCCGTGAGCATTCAAAACATTTGCCGTTGAAAAGATAACAAAAACTTTGCGAACGGCAAAATCATTTTTAACCAATAGCTTGTTCGAGGTCGGCTATCAAGTCTTCTATATCTTCGATGCCAACACTAAGCCGAATGAGCGTGTCAGTCAAACCGCGTGATTCGCGTTCTGCTTTGGGTATGGCGGCATGCGTCATCGTGGCGGGGTGTGTACAAAGCGACTCTACACCGCCCAAAGATTCGCCAAGCGAAAATATCTCAAAACTTTCCATCACGCGTACCGCCTCTTCCGTGCTGTCGTTTTTCAGAGTAAAAGAAACCATACCACCAAAACCGCGCATTTGTTTGCATGCTATGTCGTGGTTGGGGTGGGTAGGCAAGCCAATCCAAAAGACCTTGCCTACTTTGGGGTGTTGTGTTAAATATTCGGCTACTGCTTTTCCGTTTTGGCTGTGGCGTTCCATGCGTATATGAAGCGTTTTGATACCACGCAATACAAGGAAACAATCGTGCGGACTTGGTATCGCGCCTGCCGAATTTTGCACAAACGCCAAGCGTTGGTGCAGGTCTGCAGAATTGTACATCAACGCGCCCATCACTACATCAGAATGTCCGCCTAAGTATTTGGTAGCTGAGTGCATCACGATGTCTGCGCCAAGGTCGAGCGGGTTTTGTAGGAAAGGCGTAGCGAAAGTATTATCTACACAGAGTAACAAATTGTGCGGTTTTGTAATATCAGCTACAGCTTGAATATCAATCAAATTCAAAAGCGGATTGGTAGGTGTTTCCACCCAAACTAATTTAGTATTATCGTTTAGGTAAGGGCGTATGTTTTCGGGGTTGCTCATGTCGACATAATGTATTTTGACACCAAAATTTTCGGCATATATGCGGTTGAATAAGCGGTAAGTGCCACCATACATGTCGTGGCATGCTATTACTTCATCACCTGTTTTGAGTAAGCGCATAACGGTATCTGTAGCACTCATACCTGAAGCAAAAGCGAGTCCATACGCTGCATTTTCAAGCGCGGCAAAATTGCGTTCGAGCACTTGTCTTGTCGGATTGTGGGTGCGTGAGTATTCAAAGCCCTTGTGCTTGCCGATGCCGTCTTGTACATAGGTAGAAGTTTGAAAAATAGGAGTCATGATAGCCCCTGTCGAAGGGTCAGGCGTAATACCTGCGTGGAGTGCTTTTGTAGCGAATTTCATGGAAAAAGAATAAAAATATTGCAAAAATACGATTATATTTGCAAAAACTATTATATTTCAAGACATGCAACGAACAGCACTCATCACAGGTAGCACAAGTGGCATAGGTTTAGGCATTGCCCGATGCTTTGCCAAAGCAGGTTACAACGTAGCTTTCAACGGATTGGAAGCGAATGGCGCAGAAATTGCAGCAGGCATAGCGCAAGAGTTTGGTGTGAAAACAACCTTCTCGCCTGCCAACCTCATGAAGCTTGACGCTATTCAAGCTATGATAACAGAAGCAGAAAGTGCTTTTGGACAAATAGACGTATTGATAAATAACGCAGGCGTTCAATACGTTGCGCCTATCGAGGACTTCCCTACCGAAAAATGGGATTTGATTATCGGCGTGAACATGACAGCGGTTTTCCACGCCTCAAAAGCGGTCTGGAAAGGTATGAAAGCGCGTGGCTTTGGGCGTATTATTAACATCACGTCAGCGCATGGGCTACGCGCTTCAGAGTTCAAATCTGCCTATGTAACTTCCAAACATGGCGTTACAGGGCTTACAAAAGTGCTTGGATTGGAGGGCGCGCCCTTTGGCATTACTTGCAATGCTATTTGCCCTGGCTATGTGCGGACTCCGCTTGTCGAAGGACAAATAAAAGACCAAGCGAAAGCACACAATATGACAGAAGAGGAGGTAGTAGAAAAGGTAATGCTCAAGAAACAAGCTATCAAGGCGTTTGTTAAAACGGATACATTGGGTGAACTTGCTTTGTTCCTTGCCTCCGAAACCGCGTCAGAGATAACAGGTACGTCTATTCCTGTAGATGGTGGCTGGACATCGCAATAGCCTGCAGTCGCGATTTTAGTCGCAACTATACGGGTGCATTTCAAAATCGTTCCATATACTTCTCTCCAAATTGGAGAGGGCAGGAGCGACATCTTAGAAAAGGTTTTGAAATGCACTCCAACTACACATGGTGATAGACTTCTTGTGAAAGTCCTTTTTCCCTCTCTCCAAATTCGAGAGAGGGCAGAGTGTGAGGTCTTAAGAAACTCTTTTGCAAGAAGTCTAATTAATTAATTAATTTTTAACAATGCCCAAGAAATTTAGGTATGTATCATCATGAAAATAAAAATATTAAAAATAAAAGTAGAAAATGAAAATCAAGATTTTGATTTCAAGGATTTTTTTGTAGGTAGCAACACCCTTTATAATACTACAGCCAATATCGTAAAAGAAGATGATGGGTTATATTGGCATGCTTTTATTACCTATGAGCCACAGAACAACTATTTATCAGCATCAATTCCAAGACAAGAAAAAAAATTGCCTGAAGGTTTTGAGGAAGAAATAAGAGCCTATTTAAAAAAAGAACCTCCGAAAAAAACAAGGTCTAAAAATGCTGTTCTTTCCAATATAGAAAATATACTGAACATCAAAGAAACAAAAGAATTTGCTAGGCTGAGGAATATAACAGAAAAAAACGTCTTTGAAGATGTGGATTTCTTTACTGCTGTTTTGGAAATTATAAAAAAGCACCAGCCTAAGGAATAGAAATTAAATAACTTGACAGGAGGCTGCATTTCAGAACTTTTTCTAAGACCTCCCCTCACCTCACCCTGCCCTCTCCAATTTGGAGAGGTGGTGTATGGAACGATTTGAAATGCGCCCGACAGGAGTGAGTTTCAAAATCTTTTCTAAAACTCCACCCCTGCCCTAAAGCTGGAAAGGAGTGCAGGGTGTCATTGTCCGACATTTCCCAGCGTGTTTTTCAAAAGAAGCATTTATTAAAATTTGAGCTGAAAAACGAGTGTTTCAATGGGCGCAATCTAGTTTCGTCCCCTTTTAGGAGCGTTGTAGAGGCATTTAGGCGGGTAAACAAGTCGGTCTTCTTATAAACTTGCAAATTTTCAATGCAGGCAAGGATTTTTACACATGTTGCCAATCTCAATAAACTGCCACAACGCCTTATTTACGCATAAACCGCCTCTAAATGCCTTTTACAAGGTGGGGACAAAACTATA